>Ga0187854_10003232_pt1 | contig 13064 bp, 10 predicted proteins | sample June2016WEW_6_15_FD_132445 | JGI IMG/M metagenome (GOLD analysis project Ga0187854, IMG submission 132445) | Peatland microbial communities from SPRUCE experiment site at the Marcell Experimental Forest, Minnesota, USA - June2016WEW_6_150 | ecosystem: Environmental > Terrestrial > Soil >...
CAGGCAAACCTCGAATTGGGTTATCTCGAAGAAAAAAAGGGGGAGGCCATCCTTTTAGCCTGTGACGAAGTGATCGCGGGGAAGTTCGTCGATCAGTTTCCCGTAGATGCCCTGCAGGGAGGGGCGGGGACCTCCAGCAATATGAATATCAATGAGGTGGTGACCAACCGGGCAATCGAGTTGCTGGGAGGGGAAAAAGGGGATTATCAGGCCGTCCACCCCATCGAGCATGTAAACCTCCACCAATCCACCAATGACGTCTACCCCACGGCCATCAAGGTCGCCTCCATCTTTCTCCTCAGGGACTTGAGCCAGACCATCGCTCGGGTGCAGGGCGCTTTCCAGAAGAAAGAAAAGGAATTCGCCAAAATCGTTAAAGTGGGCAAAACAGAGCTCCAGGAGGCAGTCCCCATCACCCTGGGAGGAGAATTTTCCGCTTTTGGGGAGGCCTTGGCCAGGGACCGATGGAGGACCTTCAAGTGTGAAGAACGCTTGAGAGTGGTGAATATCGGGGGAACGGCAGTGGGTACCGGCTTGAGCTCTCCCCGGAGTTTTATCTTTCTGGTAATCGAAAAATTAAGGGAGATCAGTGGCCTGGGTCTCTCCCGGGGCGAAAACCTGCTGGACGCCACGGCCAACACAGACCCTTTTGTCGAAGTTTCCGGAATTCTGAAGGCTCATGCCAGCAGCTTGTTGAAGATTGCCAATGATCTGCGATTGCTCCATCTTCTGGGGGAGATTGAACTCCCCAAACTTCAACCCGGTTCATCCATCATGCCCGGAAAGGTAAACCCGGTGGCGCTGGAAGCGACGATGCAGGTGGGCTTGAAGGTCATGGCGAATGATCTCCTGGTCACCGAGGCTTGCTCCCGCTCTACCCTCCAGATCAACGAATTCTTACCCCTTCTGGCCCATTCCCTGCTCGAGTCACTAGACATTCTGATCAGAATGAATCAAATTTTGGCCGGCCATGTCGAAGGGATCACGGCCAACGAGGCCAAATGCCGGGAGATCTTTGATCAAAGCCCGATGATCATAACCGCTTTTCTCCCCCATATCGGATACGATCGGGCCGCCGAACTGTTGAAAGAATTTTTTTCTTCCGGGAGGAAGAATGTCCGGGAATTTTTGTCCGAAAAACTGGGTCCCTCTCTGGTGGAAAAAACCCTTTCTCCTGAACGATTGATTTCACTCGGATACCGGGAAAATGGAGAAGACGCCTAAATCTTTACGGCTGCAGATCGGCCTTTTTGGCCGAACGAATGTGGGGAAATCGAGTTTCCTGAACCTGGTGGCGGGCCAGGATGTGGCCATCACTTCACCCGTCGCTGGAACCACCACGGACGTGGTCGAGAAGTCCATGGAGCTTCTCCCCCTGGGGCCGGTCGTCTTTCTGGATACGGCCGGGCTGGACGACCGCTCTACCCTGGCCGAAGCCCGTTTGAAGAAGACCGTAAAAATCTTCGACCGGTCGGATGTGATCGTCCTGCTGGTCGAGCCCAACCTATGGACGGATTATGAAGAGAAAATTTTAGAGGAGGCGAAGAAAAGAGAGATCCCTCCCATTATCGTGGTCAACAAAGTTGATTTACAGGCCCCGGCGGAAAATTTTATCGCCGAACTCCAGGAAAAAGCCGAAAGGGTCCTCCTCTGTTCGAGCGTGGATTTCGAACATCGGGACCCGGTCATCAATCAATTCAAAAAACACCTGATCGACGTCTGCCCAGACGATTTTTTGACGCCTCCTCCTCTCGTTGGAGATTTGTTGCCTGCCGGAGGGTTAGCGGTCCTGATCGTTCCCATCGACCTGCAGGCTCCTAAGGGCCGGCTGATCCTTCCCCAGGTACAGGCCATCCGGGAAGCTTTGGATTTCGATGCCTCGGTCATGGTAGTCAAAGAAAGAGAGTATTCCCAGGCTCTGGGCAATTTAAAGATTCTCCCTCATTTAGTCGTATGTGATTCCCAGGTTGTTCTGAAGATGGTTGCGGATACTCCTGATGGAGTCCCCTGCACGACCTTTTCCATCCTATTTGCCAGGAACAAAGGTGACCTCGTCGAATTGGCCAGAGGGGCGGCGGTCATCGAAACCTTAAAGCCCCAGGACAGAGTGCTGATCGCTGAAGCCTGCAGCCACCACGCCATTGAGGATGACATTGGAAGGGTAAAAATCCCCAGGTGGATAAGACAGTATGTTGGCGGAGACCTCCAGATTGATGTGTATTCCGGCAGGGATTACCCAGACAACCTGAAAGAGTATAAGCTAATTGTTCATTGCGGTGGGTGTATGCTGACTCGAAGGGAAATGCTCGCTAGAATTCAAAAGGCTAAAGAAGAAAAAGTCCCGATCACGAATTATGGTCTCTCCATTTCCTTTTCCCAAGGTGTTATCCGAAGAGTGCTTTCTCCTTTCCCAGCCGCCCTGGATGCCTTCCAAAGAGAGATGAAAAGAATTAAAACTCCCTGATCCGCCCCTCTCCTCGATGAGGGAGAAGTGCGGGATAACGGGGAATCGGGTGGCACAAAGCTTGCATAATTAATACTAATGCATATTTAGCCTCTTATGTATCGAAAGTATTCGGGTTTTTTAACCATCTAACTCGGGCCTGCTCGTTCCTGTACTTTTTCCCCGGTCAAAGGAGAAGAATGAACGAGAGGGGAGGAGCCAGATGAATCGATCTATTTTTTCTGAGATCATCAATGCTTCTAGAAATTTTTTCTTGGGGATCAATCATTGTTTTTCCGGGAACCAGAAAGCCCGCGTGGACGAAAGAAATCCCTCCTGCTCCCCTTTGATAAAGAAAAGTTGGAGAGATTTAAAGGCCATTTTTCATGTAAGTTTGCTCTTTCCCATATTCCTGTTAACTCTTGGAGCCGGGAGCATGAAATCTGAAAGCGATGAAATTCAGCTAGTCGGAAGGGTCTATGTGATGGGGAACGAACCCTTAACCCAGGTAGCTCTTAAGTTGGATGACGGTCAGGTGTATGTGCTGCTGGGAGACCGTGATAAAGAACTCCGGGGCCTTCAGGGAAAGCGTCTCTCGGTGGTAGGCAAGCCAAGTGAAGAGAAGCCTCGGGGGGCCAAAGCCATAATAGTAAAATCTTTTAAAGTATTGGAATCGAAATGAACTACTACCGAGCTTCCGCCCTCTCCTCCTAGGAATACCCCCTGCCTCCCTATAATCAAGGGGGGTCGGGGGGATTTTGGGGCTGGTGGGAGTTGAAAATTATTTCTTAAATAATCAGAGGTGCCAATGAAAAGATTTTCTTGGGGAGTCAGGGTTCTATCAGCGATTTTCGTTCTTTCTCTTTGCTGGATCCATACCCTTCATGCCAGCTCCGGGAGAGCCCCAATTAGTGGTACGCCGTTCCTTCGGGAGCAAGGACTCCAGTTCCTTCGGGACTACGGCCCCGCAGCCAGAATCAAAGCCGCGCGGGAACCCGGGAGACCCGTACGGGCCGATACCGTAGGCCAACAGACTACGTTCTTCGCTTTTAATTTTGCGACCCAAATCTATTACCAGACCACGGCAACTTGCAGGAATGTCACCCCTTTAAGCTCAGGTTTTTCCTTGCTTATCTATGTAGAAGATGCAGAGTGGACCAGAGCCCCGAGTGAATTTACCCCTACGATCCTAAACGGTATCGCCTCTGAATATAGTAATAATATCCTCCCTACAGAAACCACCTACTTCGGCACCCCTCCCACGGGGGATTTTACCGTTCTCCTGATGGATATCCAGGATAGCGGGGGCACTACTTTTGTCTCTGGCTACTTTGATTCTCTAAACGAAACGACCGCCACCAATAGCAATAACCGTCATATGATTTACATGGATTCCAATCAAGGGACCCCTGGAACCACCGCCTTTTACGGAACCTTCGCCCACGAATTCCAGCATTTTATCAATGATAGCTATGATCCTCTTCAAGAGTCCTGGGTGAATGAGGGGCTTTCCGGTCTGGCCCGCGTTGTCTGTGGATATGGCCCTCAAGCCAGTCATGTGGACGCTTTCGGTCTAACTCCAGACACCAGCCTTATCATTTGGGAAGACACCCTGGAAAATTATGGCGCTTCGTTGTTATTCATGCTCTACATTGAAGAGCAGTACGGGGGGGCGAATATTACGAGAGCCATCGTGGCCAACACCGGAACGGGGATCGACGGGATCAATAGCGCCCTCTCCCAGAATGGATACTCGGTCACCGTAAATGATATTTTGAAAAACTGGGTCGTGGCCAACTATTTGAACAATTCTTCTCTCTCGGGCGGAATTTATGGTTATCAAGCCAATGATTTCTCCTACCCCAACATCACCAATGCCCCGGGAAACATTCAGGTCGGCACAACGGTTAGCACCTATCCCGCTTCCGGCAATGGAACGGTTAACCCATACGCTGCTGATTACGTCCAGTTTTCCAGCCTCGGGGGAACCTACGATACTTTTGTTTTAATTGTTTACAACCTGGATGAGAACGGCACCTCATCCTATACTTACACAGGGAGGCTGGGATCTCTGATTCTGAATCTAACCGGCATAAGTTCAACCCAGGGCATGGAAGGGGTGCAACAGGGGTCCTCCAATCCTACCCCGGAGGTCCTGACCAACCTTTCAGCGTCCAACACCATCTCCACCAACTCTGGCGGTAGCAGCGGAGGTGGGGGGAGTAGCGGAGGTGGGGGGAGTAGCGGAGGTGGGGGGAGTAGCGGGGGCGGTGGCGGTGGGTGTTTCATTGCCACCAGCGCTTATGGCTCCCCGCTGGGGAAAGAAGTTTCCATCCTGCGGGAGTTTCGTGACCGATATCTCCTGACCAACCCTCCCGGAAGATTCTTCGTATCCGTCTATTACACGAGCAGCCCTCCTATCGCCCATTTCATCGGCAGGCATGAAAGCCTGAAGGCCTTCACCAGGATGATTCTTTACCCCGCCGTGGGCCTGAGCTACTGGTTTCTAAGAGATCCGCTGGGGGCAGGGGTTCTGAGCGTGGGGACTTTTCTGTTAATTGGACTGGTCCTGATCAAGAGAAGAAAGGCCGGAACGATGGAATCGTGATGAAATCGCAAAAAGCCCGGAAATTCGTTTTTCGGTCAATCCCCTAAAAACGGTAATCCAAATTTTTCAATTGGCGTCATGGATTCTGGATTCCCGCCTGCGCGGGAATGACGACTTTTTACGAGATCATCAATAAGGGAATGCTGGAATAACGAGCCCGGGGAGCCTTTTCTAGTCTCAATATTCAAATATTCAAGCGTCCCATCGTTTCATCGTTCCGACTATACTCTCCATTCTCATTGACATCCATTCCTGAGGGGGATATCTTAACCAATGTATTTTTAGAAAAGCTCCATGTATAAGTTACTTTCTAGACATTTCTGGGTGGTTCATCTTCTCTTTATCGCCTGCGCTGCGTGGCTTGCCTCTTATCTTTGTGTCGTGGTCATCCAGGATCGCTTGGCCATCGACCCTAAGCCTGGTTCAGCCGGAAAGTCACCCTCCGCCTTAGCGATAAACCCGGAACCTTACGAAAAGTATTCTCCCATCACGGAGCGGAACATTTTCAACCCTGCGGAACGGGGGATGAAACTGATTCCGCTCGAAAAAAGAGAGTCAGCGGGGTTTGCCGGAGAAGGTTTGAAAAGCGGGCAAATTCCACCGGCCGGAAGTTACCTTTTAGTGGGAACCATCACCGGTCCGCAGGGATATTCCTGGGCAATTCTTCAGGAGAAGGCAAGCCGCAAGCAACAGATCTACCGGATCCAGGGGGACATTGATAGAGGCAAGATCCTTTCGGTTTCCCGGAATCAGATCCAAATTGAGCGTCAGGGGAGGAAAGAAATTCTAACCCTTTCGGACGAGGACGGCGGGGCGCGAACGCCGGCCAAGCCCTCTGCCTCTGCCGGGACAATCCCTTCCAGAGGAGAAGAGGTGAAAAAAATGTCGGCCAATCGCTACGTGGTCAACCGCGAGGACGTTTCCGCGGCAGTGGGGGATGTCAATCAGTTTATGACCCAGGCCCGCTTAAAACCCCATTTTGAAATGGGGAAACCCGTCGGCTATTCGGTTTCCGAGATCATCCCCGGCAGCCTGATGGAAAAGCTGGGCTTGAAGAATAATGATATAGTAAAAAAAATAAACGGGATGCTGATTTCCAAGCCAGAAGAGATCATGCAGGCCTATGCCCAGCTCCAGAGGGATGCCAACATCGAGGTAGAGATCGAGCGCGGCGGCCGGTCTGAAATATTGAGGTACGATATCCGGTAACTCTCACCCCCACCCAGCCCTCCCTCCTCGAGGGGGAGGGTGAGGGTGGGGGGGATTTATGAGGGAAAGACTGAATGGGAAATTTGTTTAAACGCCTGATGTCGGCTCTCCTTGTTCTGGGCGCCATGACAGCGGCTCTGGGCTTAATTTGGAACGCACAGGGACAGGAGAAAAAACCTTCAGATGTACAGATGCCCCGGCAACCTTTATCCGAGGAATCCCTGATTACCCTGGACTTCCAGGACGTAGACCTCCCCGTGGTTATCAAGTTTATGGGAGAGCTTACGGGGAAGAATTTTCTGGTCAGTGATCAGGTCAAGGGGAGAGTGACCCTTATCTCCCCCAAGAAGATTACGGTCCGGGAGGCGTACAAAGTCTTCGAATCGGTGCTGGAGATGAACGGGTACACGGCCGTTACGGGAGAGGACGCGATTAAAATCGTTCCTTCCGCATTGGCCCGCCAGTCGGGACTGGAAATTCGCGAGGGAAAAGAGGCGGAGACGGGCAAGTCAGAAGACCGGATGATCACCCAGATCGTCCCCCTGGAGTATGCTTCTTCCGATGAGGTCCGCAACCTCTTCTCTTCCTCGATCTCCAAAGATGGGATGATCGTCTCTTATAAGCCGACCAATCACCTGGTCATCACCGACCGGGCTTCCAATATCAACCGCCTTCTTAAGATCATCGAGCAGATTGACGTGCGGGTCGTAGAAGAGAAGATCTCGGTTTTCTCCCTGGAGTTCGCTTCCGCCAAAATGCTGGCCGATAAATTGAATCAGCTCACGGCCCCCGACCAGCGGCAACAAGCCGCCGGCAAGCCTCCCGGCTCTTCCGCCATCCAGCGCATGGTCAGGATCATCCCGGATGAACGGACCAACGCTCTGGTCGTGCTGGCCAGTGAACAGGATACCCAGGAAATCCGCAAGCTCATCTCCCAGCTGGACAAGGAAGCCCCCAAGGGGAAAAGCCAGCTCCACGTGATTTATCTGGAACATGCCCGCGCCGAAGAATTGGCCAAAGTTCTCAACAGCATTGTGACCGGAAAAGCCAGGATCGCCCAAAGAACAGCTACCGGTCAGGTCGCTCAACCAGGAGGGGTGGTAGTGGAGGAAGCATCGATCACCGCTGACAAGGCGACCAATTCCGTGGTGATCACCTCCTCCCCCCAGGAATTCAAGGAAATGGAGGAAGTCGTCCAAAAACTGGATATGGCTCGTTCGCAGGTCTTGGTGGAGGCTCTGATCGCCGAGGTCACCGTGAATCGAGCTCAGCAGATTGGGGTGGATTGGCGGCTCATGGATCAACCCGTACAGGGGAGCACACGGGGATTTGGGGGGACGGATTTCGGGCTGATTAGCGGCGTGCAATCAGGAACGCTCCTTAGCAGCGCGGGAAATACCGGCCTTTTGTTGGGATTGGCCAATGGATTCATTACGGTCGGGGGAGTTCAAGTCCCCAATTTAGGCGCTCTGGTCCAGGCCTTTCAGAGCGATACAGATGCGAAGGTACTCTCAACGCCTCAGCTCTTGACCATGGATAATGAAAAAGCCAAGATCATCGTGGCCGACAATGTCCCCGTATTGAAGACCGACCTCTCGAGTGCTCTGGCGACAACTGGCACAACAACTACCGGCACCGCGATCGCCCGGACCTACGACTACAAGGATATCGGCATCCAATTGGAAATAACCCCCCATATCAGTAAAGGATCCATGGTCAATCTGGAGATTTCCGCGGAAGTAAGCGACATTCTCTCCAGCGACCCTTCCAATCCGGGGTATGTGATCACCCGCAAGAGGCAGGCCACCACCACTGTGGTCGTGCAGGATGGGCAGATGATCGTAATCGGAGGACTCATTCAGGATAACCGCTCCGCCCAGACCAAAAAAGTCCCCTGCGTGGGAAACCTACCCGGAATGGGCTGGCTGTTCAGAAACTTCTCGGGGACCTTGACCAAGACGAACCTTATGATCTTTATCACTCCCCGTATTATCCGCACTGCGGAGGATATGGAAAAGGCCACGGCTCAGCAGAAGTCAAAGTCCGAGGAGAACCTGAAAAAGCTCCAGAAAGATCGAGAAAGCGAGGTCAAAGACACTTTCGACATGCTGGTCAAGTGATCTTTTTTATTCTCCCATGTTAGATAAGGTCATCGCCGAGATCATTCAGGAGAAAAAGGGACTTCCTCCGGAGGCGCTGGAGGAATTTCGCCAGAAGGAGAACGGGAAAGCCCTGGCCACCCTTTTAATCCAGAAAGGATGGATGACCGAAGAAGAGCTCCTCTCCGCCCTGGGGACCAAGCTCCGGGTTCCCTACTGGAAGGATTTAGAGGCCCAAGGATTGGACCCGTCTCTGGTCTCCAAAGTGCCCATCGCTTTTTCCAAGAAGCATAAGATCGTGCCCATAAAGGTGGAAGATGGGGTTTTGACCGTGGCCGCGGTGGACCCATTGAATTATGAGCCCCTGGATGATCTCCGCCTCATTCTCGGCTGCCAGGAAATTCGGACCGTCCTCAGCAGCGAACGGGAAGTCATCCAGGCGATCAACCGTTTTTACGAACAAGGCACTGATACGCCGGAAGAGATGATTCAGACCCTGGACACGGAGAACGGGGACCGTCTCCTTCATCAATTGGAGGAGACCGAAGACCTCCTCGACGTGAGCGATGAGGCGCCGGTGATCCGGCTGGTCAACCTCATTCTCTTCCAGGCGGTGAAAGAGCGGGCGAGTGACATCCATATCGAACCTTTCCAGAAAGAGTTGAAGGTTCGGTACCGGATCGATGGGATCCTCTATAATCGGCTGAATCCTCCCAAGAGGTACCAATCAGCGATGATCTCTCGTTTGAAGGTGATGGCGAAGCTGGATATTGCTGAAAAACGCCTCCCCCAGGACGGCCGGATTCCGATCAAGATCGCCGATAAAGATATCGACATCCGGGTCTCCATCATTCCGACCACTTTTGGAGAGAGGGTGGTTCTTCGTCTTTTGGACAAAAGCAGTGTTCACTTCGGAATCGAGGAGATTGGCCTTTCTCCATCCCAGCTTAGGCTCCTGGAAGAGCTGATCCAACGGCCCAACGGGATTCTTTTCGTCACCGGCCCGACGGGGAGCGGGAAAACGACCACCCTTTACGGGGCTCTGAGCCGGATCAATTCTCCGGACAAGAATATCATCACCATCGAAGACCCCGTAGAATACCAACTGTGGGGGATCGGTCAAATTCAGGTAACCCCCAAGATCGGCCTGACCTTCGCCCACGGATTGCGTTCTGTTCTTCGCCATGACCCGGATGTGATCCTGGTAGGCGAGGTGCGGGATGTGGAGACTGCCGAAATTGCCATCCAGGCGGCCATGACCGGCCATCTGGTCTTCAGCACCCTTCACACCAATGATGCCGCAAGCGCGGTGACCCGACTGATCGATATGGGAATAGAACCCTTCCGGATCGCGTCGGTCGTGCGGGCCATCATGGCCCAACGTTTGGTCCGGGTCCTTTGTCCCGAATGCAAAGAAGGGTACATCCCGGAACCGGAGGCCTTGAGGGATGCGGGAATTTCCCCGGCCCAGCTGGGGGAGCAGATGGTTTATCGAGGCCGGGGTTGCCCGGCCTGCGCCGGGACAGGGTTCCGGGGACGGACCGGGATTTACGAGATTTTGATCGTCTCGGACTCCATTCGACAACTCATCATGAGAAAAGCTGACTCTACCACCATCGCCCGCAAGGCCCTGGAAGAGGGGATGAAAACGCTGCGGGAGGACGGTGCCCAAAAGGTCCTGGAAGGGATTACGACGCTGGAAGAGCTGGTGAGGGTATCGCAAGACTAAAGGACCGAGGCACGAGGATCGAGGAACGAGGAACTAGGAATAAGGAACGACTAAGAAGGATCGAGTAACGAGTAACCAGTAACGAGGAACGAGGAACTAACGAGGAACGAGGAACTTGCCCGTATTTGAGTACGAAGCGTTGAACAGCGGCGGGAGGGCGATTCGGGGGATTATCGATGCGGAAAGCGTTCGCACCGCCCGGACCAAATTGAGGAGCCAGGGAGTCTATCCGACGGACATTCGAGAAGAGTCCGGCGCCCTGTTTCCAAGGAGTTCCTCTTTCGGCGTTTTTGGCAGGGTAAAAGCCAAAGAACTGGCCCAGGCTTTTCGCCAGATGGCCACGCTCCTGGAGGCGAGTATCCCTTTGGTTTCATCCCTTTCGGCCCTGATCGATCAAACCGGAAACCCCCTTCTTAGAAAAATGCTGACCCAGATCCGGGAAAGGGTTCGCGAGGGAAGCAGCCTGGCCGATGCCCTTTCAGCCCACCCGCAGGCCTTCTCCAAACTCTTCGTCGGAATGGTCAGGGCCGGGGAAGTGAGCGGGACCTTGGCTCTAACCCTGGGGAGATGGGCTGACTTCAGCGAGCATCAGGTGGCCCTGCGCCAGAGAATCCGGGCGGCTTTAACCTACCCGGTCTTCATGTTTATCATCGGCCTGGGTGTTCTTTTTTTTCTCCTGGCTTTTGTAATTCCTACGGTGACCAAGATCTTCTCCGACGTCAACCAGGCGCTCCCCTGGCCCACTCTGATTTTGATTTCGATCAGCGGATTTTTAAGCCGGTTCTGGTGGGCCTTGGTCGGAGGGCTTGCGGTTTTGGCCGTCTGGTTGCGTAAAACCCTCCGGAGTGAATCCGGGGCCCTCTTCTGGGATCGCCTGAAATTAAAGTTGCCCCTGGCAGGGGCGCTCCATCGGAAATTGGCTGTATCCCGATGGTCTCGGACCCTCGGGACGTTGCTTGGCGGGGGGCTTCCTCTCCTCCAGGCCCTGGAATTTTCGCAGGAGGTCGCCGGGAACCGGCTTCTCAGCCAGGCCCTGGGCCAGGCCCGGGATCGGGTCCGGGAGGGTGAAGAGTTGGCCATTTCTTTGAAGATGAGCGGTCTCTTCCCCTCGGTCATCCTGGAGATGGTGTCGGTGGGAGAGAAGAGCGGGGAACTGGGGAAGATGCTGGAAAAAGTAGCCGTGGGCCTGGAGAATGAAGCCGAAAGCGACCTAAAGGGTCTTATCTCTCTTTTAGAGCCAGTCATGATTCTCATCATGGGAGTAGGGGTAGGTTTCATTGCCATCTCCATCCTTTTACCCATTCTGGAGATGAGCCAAATCGTCCACTAATTGGCGATTGCGGATTTCGGATTGCGGATTGAAGAATCAAAGCTTAAAAACGACAACCCCCCTTCTGTAAAAAGGCTAGGGGAGGATCTGAAAAGAAAAACCGGGGAGTTAGAAATGAAGATATTCAAAACTGATCGGGGAAGAACCAAAGGATTTACCTTGATCGAGCTCATGGTGGTCATCGTAATCCTGGGCATCCTGGCCGGTCTGGTCCTGCCGCGTTTTATGGGTAGAACGGAAGAGGCCAAACGAACCAAAGCCAAGCTTCAAATTGAAAACCTGGAAGGGGCTTTGAAGCTCTACAAACTGGATAGCGGAGCCTATCCGTCCACGGAACAAGGCCTGGAGGCGTTAGTACAGAAGCCAACCACCGGGGTCGTCCCGATAAACTGGCGGGAAGGGGGATACCTGGAGAAAGCAAAAGTTCCGGCAGACCCCTGGGGGCGGCCTTACGTTTACATCTCTCCGGGAATCAAAAACAAAGACTTCGACCTGAAATCTCTGGGAGCCGATGGAGAAGAAGGTGGGGAAGGGGAAAACGCGGACGTCGAGAGGTAACCGGGGATTCACCCTCTTCGAATTGATGGTGGTCATCCTCCTCCTGGGATTCGTCTTCTTCTTGACTCTGCCGAACTTCCGCGAGATCCTCGAACCCCGGGACGCCAAAAGAGCGGTCCTTCAATTCGCCGGGTCCCTGAAGTATGCCCAAAGTCAGGCTGCGACCACCAAGCAGAGACACCGGTTGAACGTGAACCTGAATGAAAACACTTTCTGGATCAGCCTGGAAGGGGAGAAAAATTCATTCGTGCCCGACCCCTCACCCATGGGGAAGCCCGGCTATCTCCCATCCGGGGTCATCTTTTTAGACCTGGTCTATCCGGAGCGGGACAAAGTGCGGGACGGAGCCGGATACGTAGAATTCTCTCCCACTGGCTGGGCAGAAGAATGCGCCATTCACCTTAGAAGAGGCGAGCAGGAGGTCTTCACGGTTTTCATCCATCCCCTGGGAGGAAAAGTTGAAGTTGTTGCCGGATATGCAGATAGGTGGGCGGGATGAAAGAGAGGAGCCCTTTTCAGCGGACCTCGGGGTTCACCCTGCTGGAGGTTATGATTGCCCTGGCCATTCTCGCCCTGGTTGGGGTGGCCTTCCTGAGAGCCCAGGCCAGCAGCGTGCGCCTGGTCGACGAATCGGGTCAGATTTCCCTGGCGACCTTGCTGGCCAGGGAAAAGATGGCTGAACTGGAGAGCATGGGTTTCCCTGACCTGGGGAAAACCTCAGGGATGGGAGATCAAACCTTCCCCCAGTACCGTTGGGAGAAAATCGTCTCTTCTACCGATATCCCGGCCCTCAGGAAGGCATTGGTGCGGATATTATGGATGGAGGGAACGAGTCAGCGGACCCTGGAGCTGGTGGCCTACTTTGCCCAGAAGTAAGAAAACAGGGTCAGTGTGAGAGTCCGTATATGAATAACCCAAGAGGTGTAACGAGAAACACTAATTCCGCCCCTGCGCCATGCGCCCTGCGCCGTACGCCTGCTTTTTTTCTGAACGAGCAACGAGCAACCCGCAACGCGCAACCTCTTTGCTCGGGCTTCACTTTATTCGAAGTATTGATCACTCTATCGATTCTGGCCGTGATTTTGTCC
>Ga0187854_10003241_pt1 | contig 13044 bp, 7 predicted proteins | sample June2016WEW_6_15_FD_132445 | JGI IMG/M metagenome (GOLD analysis project Ga0187854, IMG submission 132445) | Peatland microbial communities from SPRUCE experiment site at the Marcell Experimental Forest, Minnesota, USA - June2016WEW_6_150 | ecosystem: Environmental > Terrestrial > Soil >...
AAGCCGGTTGGCCTTGATTTTTTCATCTTCGGCCATGACCGTGACTCCGTCGAAAAAGCCATCAACAGGGCCGCGCAGCAGAGAGAGTTCCTTAAGGGCAGAGGTGTAGGCTTTCTCGGCGATCTTTTTTTTGGCCCTTTTACCTATCGTCTCATAGGCATTCAAAAGCCTCTCTTCAACCGGGTTTTCGAACCAATCCGGATCAACCTTTCCGGGCGGGTGGGATTTGGAAATATTGACCACTCTCTTGAAGGCGACGGCTAAAGGTTCAAAGTCCGGCTCCTTTTTCAACTCGTGGAGAGCCTGAGCCCTTTCCTCTAGGTCCACGAGATCCTCGAAGCTCACGGTTAGAGCTGCCTCCACCACGTCCGGAGATAGCCCCCGGGTGACAAGCAAGTTCTGCACCCGTCCTTTGAAGAACTCGAGGACGTCAGCTTTAATATCTTGAGGGGGTCGTTCGATCTTTTCTGCCAATAGACGAATGCTCTTTTCGATGAGCTCACCGAGAGAGAGTGGGTACCGCTTGTCCAGGATGATGTTGATGATTCCCAGGGTCTGGCGGCGAAGGGCGTAGGGGTCGGCTGTCCCGGTGGGAATCAACCCGACACCAAAGCAGCCGACCACGGTATCCAGTTTATCGGCGATGCTGAGGACCGCCCCCGCGTGAGAAGTCGGGAGAGACCCTCCGGCGGAAGAGGGCAGGTAATGCTCGTAAATAGCCAGGGCCACTTCTTCCTTTTCCCCCGAAAGACGGGCATAAACCTGTCCCATCACGCCTTGAAGGCTGGGGAATTCCCCGACCATTCCGGTAATCAAGTCCGCTTTGCAGAGGAGAGAAGCCCGCTTCACAGTTTCGCTCAAGGAGCGATCAATCCCCGCGGTGAGGAACTCGGCCAGACTGGAGATGCGCATGACTTTCTCATAGGAGGTCCCCAGCCTGGAATGGTAGACTACCTTCTTGAGGCTTTCCAGGCGCTGAATCAAGGGGACCTTCTGGTCTTCCACAAAGAAAAATTTCGCGTCCGCCAGGCGCGCCTGAAGCACCCGCTCGTTTCCCCGGATCACTACATTGGGATCCCTCGGCTTGGTATTGGAGATGGTCACGAAAAAGGGCAGAAGAGACCCGTTCGCGCCACCCACGGAAAAGTAACGCTGGTGTTCACGCATCGCGCTGGTGAGGACTTCCCGGGGGAGAGAGAGAAATTCCTGGGCAAAAGTTCCCCGGAGGGCGACGGGATACTCCACGAGATAGGTCACGATTTCCAGAAGATCGTCATCCGGCAGGATACGGCCGGAAACTTCGCTTGCTGCTTTGTTTACTTCGGCCAGAATCAAATCTCTTCGTTCCTCCGGGTTGACGACGACGAAGGAGTTCTTGAGCTTAATAAAATAATCGGAGAGATCTTTGACCTGGAAGGATCCGAGAGCCATGAATCGGTGTCCCCGGGAAAGGTTTCCCGTGGAGACGTTGCCCACCTGAAAGGGAACCACCTTGCCGTCGAAAAGAGCCAGGATCCAGTGGATGGGTCGGGCGAAGGTATTTTCCTGGTCCATCCAGCGCATGGATTTGGGGAAGGGAATGGAGGCCATCAGCCGGGGAAGGATGGAGGGGACCAGTTCGGAGGTTTCTACCCCTCTCTCTTCCTTCCGGGCGCAGACATATTCGCCTTTTTCCGTCTTGATAATCTGCAATTCCGCTACCGGGATGCCCTGGCCCCGGGCAAAGCCCAGGGCGGCTTTGGTAGGATTGCCCTCTTCATCGAAAGAGATGCGCTTGGCCGGACCGATGGCTTCGAGGAGTCTTCCTTCCTGAGAGGAGGCAACGCCCGTTGCCGTAAGAACAAGCCGCCGGGGGGTGCCCATGGCTTTGATCTCTTTGAAGGCAATGCGGTGGGTTTGAAATTCTTTTGCCAGCAACGCCTTCATTTCCTCCAGCGCTCTGGGGATGAACCCCGAGGGGATTTCTTCCGTTCCGATCTCTAACAATAATTCAGACATTTCCAATCCATTGGGACACAGATGAACGCAGATTTTTTTGGCTTTGTTTATTCGTCATAATATTGATTTAATCCGTTTTCCCCGCGTTGATCTGCGTCCAATCATTTTTAGGTATTCTTCTTCAGTAACGGAAAGCCCAAGGACTCGCGCTGTTTCAAATAAGCCTCGGCCGAAAGACGGGCCAGATTACGTACCCGGGCGATGTACTGAGTGCGTTCGGTAACGCTGATGGCTCCCCGGGCTTCCAGAAGATTGAAGGTGTGCGAACACATCAGGCAATAATCATAAGCCGGAAGCACCAGCCCTTTCTCATTCATGCGGATGGACTCTTTCTCGTACATGTTGAAGAGTTGGAAGAGCATGGGCACATCCGCCTCCTCAAAGTTGTAAATGGAAAATTCCACCTCGCTCCGGTGGTGCACATCTCCGTATTTAATTCCCTTCGCCCATTCCAGGTCATAAACGTTGTCGATGCCCTGAAGGTACATGGCAATTCTTTCGATGCCGTAAGTGAGTTCTACGGAGATCGGCCTGAGGTCGATGCCACCCGCCTGCTGAAAATAGGTGAACTGGGTGATTTCCATCCCGTCGAGCCAGACTTCCCAGCCCAGTCCCCAGGCTCCCAGAGTGGGTGATTCCCAGTCATCCTCCACAAAACGAATGTCGTGTTCCAGGGGTTCAACGCCGAAAGCCTTGAGGCTGTTCAGGTAAAATTCCTGAATTTCCCAGGGGGAGGGTTTCAGCACGACCTGAAACTGGTAGTAATGTTGAAGGCGATTGGGGTTTTCCCCATAGCGACCGTCTGTGGGGCGACGGGAAGGCTCGACGTAAGCCACCTTCCAGGGCTCCGGTCCCAGGACCCGCAAAAAGGTCGCCGGGTTAAATGTCCCGGCCCCCACTTCAAGGTCATAAGGCTGTTGCAGGAGGCAGCCGCGTTCGGTCCAGAATTTTTGCAAGGCCATGATCAAATCTTGAAAATACATGCCCGTAAAACCTTTAAAACCCCGTAAGAGGATTTATTGCCACAACATTTATATGTAACATTTCAAGGAATTAAAAGTCAAGATGAAAACATTCGAATGCGGAATTCGGAAGGAGAGTGCGGAATTAATCTTTCATCCGTTGACTCGTCATTCCGCATTCCGCAATTATCCGGTAGTGAGCTGTTCGAGAAATTTCTTGGACTTCAATTCTTTTCCCAGGTAGTGCTGCAGAAAGAGGGAGAAGATGGCCTGGCTCTCTTTCAGGGATTGGGGAGAGAATGAAATTCGGCCAACCTTATCGAGGGGGAGGGTCTCGGCGAGGAGCAGCGTCTTAATAGTTCCCAGGGAGACCGGGACCAACCCGGGGAGATGAGCGGCGCAAGCAGGGCAAAGAACTCCCCCTTCCCGGGGGCTGAAAAAAAATCTTTCCCCTGAAAGCCTTTTCTGGCAGCGAATGCAGGGGTCCAATTGAGGACGATACCCCAGATGGGAGAAGAAACGGATTTCGAAGACCCGCTGGATCTCTTCCTTGAGGATCCCCCGGTCGACGAGGTTGAGAAAAGCGATGAGGAGACGGAAAAGGGGTTTATTCTGAATTCTTTCTGCGGTCATTTCCCTGACCAATTCGATAAAATAACTGGCCCAGGCCAGTTTGTGGATGTCCTCTCTCAAACCCTCGAAGGGACGGATCAGGTCACAATGACTCATCCGGACCAGATCCGAGGTTGCTTTTTCAAAAAAAGTTGCGTTGACGTACGAGCCGATTTCCAGCCTGGCCCCAAATCTTTTTCGCGACCGCTTGGCCCCCTTGGCAATCCCTTTGATTTTGCCGAACTCATGGGTATAAAGGGTGACGATCTGGTCGGATTCGCCGTAAGACATCGTATGGAGGATTACGGCTGGTGTTTCATATAGAGGCATAAGAAATCTTATCAGAAAGAGAACTGGATGGGAAGGTTGGCTTAATCGGGGGAGGGCCAGGGCGAAAGCCTGGGGTTTAACCTCCTACCCTTAATACTAAAAAATGAAAGCTGATCGCTGATGTTCTTGCTACGGATAACGAACAACGGACACCCGGCAAAAGGGTAAACCTTGAGAAATGATTCTAGCTCCTTCTGGTTCGTAGCCAGGTCTGCTATAATCTTCAAAATTTCCAGCCATAAAAGCCTCCCAGTAAGGAGTATTTTGCGGTGAACATTCCTCTCCTTTTGGCTCTCCTCCTCATGGGCTTCACCTTTACCATCACTCAAGTGATGGTCATCCGTGAGCTTCTGGTGGTCTTTACCGGAAACGAACTCTCCATTGCCATCATCCTGGCCAACTGGCTTCTATTGGACGCGATGGGCAGTTTACTCTGGGGAAAGAAGGTAGAGGAGTGGGGTCTAAAGGAAGGGGGCTATGCTTTTCTCCAACTCCTCATCGCCATCCTGCTTCCCTTGACCATCTACGGAATCCGATGTCTCAGGGATCTGATGGGGCTTTCCATCGGGGAAGGGGCCAGCCTTCTGCAAATTTTTTTCTGGACGATTCCCCTATTGGCCCCCTTGGGAATCGCGAACGGAATTATGTTTGCCCTGGGGTGTAGCCTTTGTTCGAACTGGAAAGAGAGACCGGCCACCTCCATCGGAAGAGTCTATCTCCTCGAAGCCCTGGGAGCAGGGGCCGGGGGAGCCCTTTACACCTTTTTCTTCATTCCTTTCTTCGATTCTTTTCAAGTAGGATTTCTCCTGGGTGCCGCCAATTTAGTCTCCGGGCTCCTTTTGATCCTGGAGGCTCCAAAGAGAAGAAAGAAATGGATTCTCCCAGGCGCGCTCGGGTTTTTTTTGATCGCCGACCTCATGCTGTTGTTTTCTCAGAGCACCCAAAACATAGAGAAACGTTCGATGGAGCGACTGTGGCGGGGTTTGGAGGTCTTACAATCGCGCTGGTCTCCTTACGGCAACGTTACCGTGGGGCGCAGGGAAGAGCAGCTTACTTTTTTCTACAACGGAGTTCCTATCTGCAACGTTCCCGTTCCGGATATCGCCTTCATGGAAGAGATGGTCCATTATCCTTTGCTTCTCGTCCCCTCCCCCCGAGCCATACTGGTCATTGGGGGAGGTTTGGGGGGAATTATCCACGAAGTTCTCAAACATCCCGTTGAAGAAGTACATTACACGGAGATCGATCCTCTCATTATTCGGTTAATCCAGGAAAACCTTACCCCGATTACACGGCAGGAACTGGCAGACCCAAAGGTGCGAATCCATTCTGTCGACGGCCGATTCTACACGAAAGCCACTGCCCAAAAATTTGACGGAATTATCTTGAACCTTCCCAGCCCTTCCACCCTGGAGCTGAACCGGTTTTACACCGTGGAATTTTTCAGGGAAGTTTCCCGTCTGCTGAGGGAAGGGGGAGTTCTATCCCTATCGGCGCCCGGTTCTGAGGCCTACCTTAGCCCGGAGGTGAGAGACCTCAATTTAAGTTTGCTGCGAACCCTTCAGCAGGTGTTCCCATCGGTTTTGGTGGTTCCGGGAGATCTCAATTTTATCCTGGCCTCTGCCACTCCTCTAGCTATAGCCGGTGCCATTGACCACACTAACCCGAATCATTCCCGCGAAAGCGGGAATCCAGAAAGACCCTGGATTCCGGGTCAAGCCCGGAATGACAAACAGCATAAGACTTATGGCCTCCTGTATAATTCAGCCTTACAGGACCTGTTGATCGGGCGTCTTAAGGGAAGGAAAATTCAGACTCAATTTTTGGATGAGTTCCAGATAAGACGAAAACTGGAGAAACAACGCCTGGAATGGTGGGAAGATTCGTTAGGCCGGGGGGGGGAAGTTCGATTGAATCGAGACTCCGCCCCCTCCGGGCTTTATTATGGCATCGCTTACTGGAATGCTCAATTTCATCCTTCCTTACAGGCCTTCTGGAGCTGGATGGGGAAACTCCGTTTCTGGCATGCCGGCCTTCTTATTTCGATTCTGGCCGGCGGGGTATTTATCTGGTGCAGAACGGGTGCTGCCAGAAGGAGGAAGAAGGTGCTCATCTGGGTAACGGTCACGACAGGGTTCTTTGGCACCGCCATGAGTATCCTCTTGATTTTCTCTTTTCAGACCTTATACGGTTATGCCTATCAATGGATTGGCCTTCTGGTGGCCGGCTTTATGGTTGGGCTGGCCCTGGGGAGTTGGCTGATGACGCGAGCGCTTGAGAAAATTCAAAAATTGAATGTTATCCTCATCGGAACAGAGGTCCTGATCATCCTATTTGCGACGCTGGGGATGCTTCTTCTAGCCCTTTTCTACTCTGCCGATCTGGAAGCTTTGAGCCTCTGGACAATGAAAGCCGGATTCCTGCTCCTTAGTACGATCTCAGGTTTCTGGGTAGGAATGGAGTTCCCTTTAGCCAGCCGAATTTTTTCGAGCCGCGGGGAAGGAGTAGGCCGGACTGCGGGACTCCTCTATGCTTCCGACCTTTTTGGAGCCTGGGCCGGCTCTCTCCTGGTGGGAGTTATTCTGGTGCCCGTTTTGGGTATTCTTCACACCTGCGGGGCGATCATCCTGCTTAAGCTGGCGAGTTTGGGACTGATCTTGATCTTTCCGGAAAAAGAAAAAATCTTAGGGTAAGTGATTTAATGCTTGAGGAATGAGGAAGGAGGGCGAGGTACCGAGAAGCGATGATCCTTTTCCGCGTCTCTTTCACCTTAGTTCTTCGGGTTTTCTTTCTCTCCTACGGTGGATTGAGGTTCATTTTTGGGCTCATTCGCGGACACGTCTTTAGCGGGCTCGGGTTCCTTGGGGGCCACTTCAGCAGAAGGTTTGGTTCCCTTTGGGACTACGTCGGTAGAGGGTTTGCTATCCTTTTGAGTCACGGGTTCCGAAGGTTTGGTTTCTTTGGGAACCGGGGCTTTAAAAGGCCCGGCCTCTTTGGGAAGCACGAGGTTGATCACCTCCCCGGGTTTCCCCAAATTACCCTGAGAGACTCCGTTAAAGAAAATCTCTACCCCCCCAGCATTTCCGATGGTAATGTCAAACCGGCGTCGGGCTGACCAGGATACCGTCTCCTTGGGCTGGAGCAGGACGTCGATCAGGGGCTGATCGTCGGGTTTGATTCGTAACCAGGTCTTTTCCGTGGTTACGACTTTGAGGATATGTCTCCGTTCTTTGGGCTTCTCCTCCTCTTTGGTGATCGGCGCTGCAGCCAAGAGTTTTTCTGTTGGCTTCTTCTCTTTCTCGGGAACTGCTTCGTGCGAAGCTATTTCCGGAGGGGGCGGGCTAGGAGGCGGAGGAGGCGGAGGAGGTTGAACCGTCGGAGTTGGGGGAGGGGGAACGGTCGCTAAAGGAGGGGGTTGAGCAGGCGGGGAAGGAGCTTTTTGAAAGAAGTAATAACCAATCGCCACGCCTATCACGATAAGGGATAAGAAAACAACATATTTGAAAAGAGGATTGCCATTCTCGGACGGGGTGGATTCCTTAATTTTCGGGGAAATTTTCAGTAAATCGACTTGAGATTCATACCGGGATAAGACCTCTTTGGGGTCGAGACCAAGAAAGGAGGCATAGGTACGGAGAAAACCCCGGGCAAAGACCGAGGCGGAGATAGCCCGGAAATCATCCCGTTCCAGGGCTTCGAGGTTTTCCTGAGTAATGCGGGTCACCTTGGCAACAGCTTCTAGGGAGATATTTTTCTTTTCTCTCTCCTGCCGAAGGTATTGGCCGACGGTGAGACTCCGCTCCTCGCTCAATGGTTTTCCCCCTTCCGTTCCGGAGGGGGAGGAGTTCGGTGTAGCCATTTCTTCACTCCATCGAAGGGCTTGTCAGGGATGGGACTTTCCTGGATATAAAAAAGGTCTCCTTCTTTTTCTACTTTCACCTTCTGTCCGATCTTCAAGTTTTCCGCGCGAGCCCGGGCCAGAATCATGCGCCCATCCTGCGTACGCACGAACCCTAAGTTAAGCGGTGAAGGCATACCTTCAGGGGTCGTGTATAGGGTCGTGAAAGTTTCCAGGGTTCCGGAGTCGACGGATGCGGGATCCTCGGGGGTCTCCTGGGGATCTATGTTTCCCGGGTCATAAAGAGGCTTCCAGTATACCGGAATGACCCGATACCGATCGGTTCTTTCCAGAATGGATACCAGATTATTGTTGGCCAGCCCTCCAATATTCTGCGTGAGGCCGATTCTTGCCCCTTGAATTTGCCGCTGGGGGTCCATTTCCCCGCGGAGTTGCAAGATCACCTCGGCAATTTGGGCCAGGCCGGAGGCGCCCACCGGATGACCCCGCGCCTTGAGGCCGCCCGAGGGGTTGATGGGTAGCTTGCCCTTGATTGAGGTCACGCCCTCTTCCACTGCCTTCCATCCTTCTTTAGGAGGAAAGAAGCCCAGGTCTTCGGTGCCGATGATTTCAAAGGTGGTAAAAGCGTCGTGAACTTCGGCAAAAGAAACATCGCGGGGATTTACCTTGGCCATATTATAGGCCTGCCAGGCGGCCAGCCGGGTGGACTTGAAAGAGGTCAATGAGTCGCGGTGACGCACGGCCAGCGTGTCCGTGGCATGGCCGAGACCGGAGACCCGGATCATTTTCTTTTCCGAGGTTAAGACCATCGCCACCGCCCCATCGGTAATGGGCGCGCAGTCATAGGTGCGCAAGGGGGTGGAGACCCATTTCGAACGAGAATAGTCCTCTTTGGTGATGACCTTCCTGAATTGAGCATAGGGGTTGAGGGAGCCGTTGTAATGATTTTTTATGGCCACCTTGGACAGGATCGACTGTATCCGCTCGTCCGAAAGTTGAGCATCATGCTGGTATCTCCGGGTTATCATAGCAGCCAGAGCGGGCATGGAGGCCCCATACTTCCTTTCGTTACCGTCGATGACTTCGGCCAGGATTTTGGTCGTCTGGGCCGTAGGAAGATGGGTCATCTTTTCGCCCGCAATGATCAACACATTTCTGTGGTACCCGGAGGCCACAGCATAAAAGGCGGACTCGAAGACCGCCGAACCGGTGGAAGAAGCAGTTTCCACCCGGGAAGAAGGGATCCCGGATAACCCCAGGCGGTCTGCGATCACGGCTGCAATATTGCTTTCCCCGGTGAATTCTTCTACGCTCATGACCCCGATGTAAACGTAATCGATGGCCCGAACTCGGGCATCGGTCAAGGCCCGGGAAGCAGCCTCGACCATAAGCTGGGGTAAAGACATTTTACTTTTGCCGAATTTGGTCATCCCTACGCCGGCGACGTAAACCTCTGTGGCCATAACCCTCTCGGACTTTTCATTCAGGCCTGATTATACAGAATTGGAGCGCCTTTGTCGAGCAGTGTAACCCAATCGTTGCAAAAAACCTATGAATAATTAATTGATTCGCCTCGAAGTCCTGCACGTTCGAGAAATAGTTTGAATGGCAAAACAAGGACTGCATCGGCAGTGATTTTTACCCGCTACCTGAAATCTGCCCCTTACCCTTCCTCCCTCCTCCGGATGGCGAGGGGGGGAGGGCGGGGTGAGGAGGAATTTTGCAGGCACTTTTTCTGCAACGATTATGTAAATCTTAGGTATGTTTAGGCGATCATGCGAAATGCGTGGCTGGTCGCCCCTGCAGGTTAAAATTCAAATTTCCCTCTCCGGCCGGCCCCGCCGGCAAAACGCACCGCACCTGAGCGCCCTTCTGCCTCGACCATAGGGAATCCTTTTTCAAACTCATTGCGCAGGGCTTCTTTCAGCGGGAGGTCCCATTGGAGGTAAGCGGACATCCGGTCGGTGTTTAGGCAGGCCTGAGGAAAAGAACTGATTTCCAGGGCCAGTTTTTCCGCCGCTTCGCGCGCCTTCCCTTTGGGAACAACCCTGTTGACCAGCCCCATAGAAAGGGCTTCCTGGGCCGTGACTGGCCGGCCGGTGATGATCAGGTCAAGGGCATGTCCCAGACCGATAAGGCGGGGGAGGCGTATCGTACCTCCATCAATCAACGGCACACCCCAGCGTCGGCAGAAGACCCCCAGAATGGCCTCTTCTTCCATGACTCGCAAGTCGCACCAAAGGGCGAGTTCCAGCCCTCCCGCCACTGCATATCCAGCAATGGCAGCAATGACCGGTTTGCAGAGGACCATACGGGTCGGCCCCATGGGTCCATCCCCTTCAAAGACATTCTTGATAGGGGCTTGACGATCTCCGTTGGCGATGGCCTTGAGGTCAGCCCCTGCGCAGAAGGTACCATGCTCGCCGAAGAAGACCGCCACCTTGGCTTCCTTATCCGCTTCGAAGGTTCGGAAGGCATCAGCCAAAGCCCCGGCCGTCGCGTGATCGACTGCATTTCGCACCTCCGGCCGGCTGAGGATTACGGTTGTAACTGGGCCTTTTTTTTCAATGCGCACGGTTGACGGATGACGGGCCATAGGTCCTCCTTTTATTACTGCCGAAACTCCACTCAGTGCGGCAGAGCCGCACCCCCAAAAACATTAGCCACAGAGGGCACAGAGATCACAGCGCGGCATAGCCGCAACCAAAATCACCCCCTCCCTATCCTCGCCCCTCGAGGGGGAGGGGATGGGTGGGGGGGGGTTCAGAATAAAATTTTCAATTTAGACTTTCTTGACAAAATTTAGAGATTCTGAACGTTAGTGGTACAGAGATATTGGCCAAAAACAATACAGGACATGGATTTCCACTGATAAACGCAGATAAAATTTATAATAAAAATCTTCACAAAGTTTAAGGAGTTTGAACGTTAGTAATACAATACGGCAGAGCCGAACGCAGAAGAAACATTTAGAGCTTATCCGTAAATAGTATTTCCCCCCTTTTGTAAAGGGGGGCAGGGGGGATTTCTGCGAGGCGTATCAAAGCAAATCCCCCTATTTCCCCACTTTTTCAAAGGGGGATTTAAAAGCGAGAACGTATTTGAGGATAAGCTTTTAACTTTTAGCGCGAATCTCCCTTTTCCCGTTGCGGCGCAGGCCGCCGCAACGGGAAAGAGGATGTATTTGGAAAAGCCAGATCAGGACGAAGAGGCTAAAGTTTTCTGAAGGCCCTATCGCAGGCTTCGATGGTTTTTTCCAGGTCCCTCTGAGTATGAGCCAGCGATAAAAACCAGGCTTCAAATTGGGATGGCGGGAGATAGACCCCCTGCTCCATCATGTGGATAAAGAACTGGGCGAATCGTTTGGTGTCGCTCGTCTTGGCCGATTGGTAATCTGTGACCGGGCCCTCGGTAAAAAAGATCGTAAATAACCCGGTTGCTTGATTGATCCAGATCGGGATACCCCTCTCCTTAGAACATTGCAGAATCCCATCGGTAAGGAAAGAGGTCTTATTTCCTAGGTCCCGATAGGTCTTTTTTGAACCCAAGATCTTGAGAGTTTCGATCCCTGCGGTCATGGCCAGCGGATTTCCGGAGAGAGTTCCTGCCTGATAAACACCGCCGAGGGGAGCCACTTTCTCCATAATGACCCTCTTTCCTCCGTAGGCGCCCACGGGGAGTCCCCCTCCAATAATCTTCCCCAGGCAGGTTAAATCAGCCTTAATCCCGTATAGCTCTTGAACTCCTCCATAGGCCACCCTAAATCCCGTGATCACCTCATCGAAGAGGAGGACGATTTCTTCGTCATCGCAGACTTTCCTGAGTCTTTCCAAAAATCCTTTCTCGGGAAGAACCACCCCCATGTTCCCTACGATGGGTTCTACGATTATGCAAGCGATCTGCCCTGGATACTGACTGACCAAATCTCTTACAGCGGCTAAGTCATTAAAAGGCGCGGTTAGCGTATGTTTGGCCAGGTCCTCGGGAACCCCAAGGCTGTCGGGGATACCGAAAGTTGTAGCTCCGGACCCCGCCTTCACCAGGAGGCTGTCTCCATGTCCATGGTAACAGCCTTCAAATTTAAGGATTTTGTCCCGGCCGGTATAACCCCTTGCCACTCGAATGGCCCCCATCGCCGCTTCAGTACCGGAGCTTACCATTCTCACCAGTTCCACGGAGGGGAAAGCCTTTTTAACGAGTGAGGCGAGCTCAACCTCCAAAGATGTGGGAGCACCGAAGCTGGTCCCTCGTGGGGCCGCTTTTTTCAAGGCCGCGATGACTTTCGGGTGGGAATGGCCCAGGATCATGGGTCCCCATGAGCCTACATAGTCGATATATTCATTTCCATCAACGTCCCAGAGCTTGGACCCTTTCCCGCGGTCGATGAAGGTGGGGGGAATACCGATGGCCTTAAAGGCCCTGACCGGGCTGTTTACTCCCCCCGGTATGTTCTCCAGAGCCTTCCGATAGAGTTCGATGGATCTTTTTCTTTTCATTTCCCTTCCTCCTTGTGTTCCCGAATTATCAAACCACCTCTCAAGTTGCGGATCTCTTCAATTTCATGTACCTTCATCGCTCCAATTCCGAATATTAACATCCATTAATTGCGTTCATTGGAAGAGGGGTTTGTTCTTGCGAGATTATCAGGGTATCTTGGTCATACCGGATTTTCATGGCTCGAGGTGGCGACCCTGTCATGAAAAACATGTTACCAGACCTGAATTAGTATAGGAGAGATGATTGGGGACCTCAAGGGGAAATTTAGACCAGAACTCTGGCACCTTGAACCCGGCGAAGGGTCCAATTCACCCACCCCCAGTTTTCGCTGTTAATGAGTAAAAAAATTTGATATTCAAAGTAATTCCGGGCCTGGGCCAAGAAAAAGTGATTCTTAAAATTGGGAGTGGGCTAAAAAGTTCCAATCATTGACGCGATTTAAGGATTCTATTATGATAATAAAAATGCTTCCGCCTCGATCGTGAGCTTTTAATGATGAATATTCTCTTCTTTAAGTTTGGTACCTTTTTTTATTTTTTGGGAACCATGATCTACTTGAGCTACATCCTTGCGCTCAAAGAGGTCCTCTCCAAGATCGCTGCAACAGCGGTCCTCATCGGGTTCGCCCTTCATACCCTTGCCCTCCTCGCCAGGTATGTGGAAGCCGGGCACACACCGGTGACCAATCTCTACGAGTCCTTCTCCTTTTTTGCCTGGATGATTGTGGGCGTGCTCTTGGTGGTCAATCGAAAATATAAGGTTAAAGTATTAGGCGCCTTTCTCACT
>Ga0187854_10003249_pt1 | contig 13017 bp, 19 predicted proteins | sample June2016WEW_6_15_FD_132445 | JGI IMG/M metagenome (GOLD analysis project Ga0187854, IMG submission 132445) | Peatland microbial communities from SPRUCE experiment site at the Marcell Experimental Forest, Minnesota, USA - June2016WEW_6_150 | ecosystem: Environmental > Terrestrial > Soil >...
CGAGGTTCTGATTGGCGGTTTGGCTTGGCGACGCTCCGCCTATCTGCGCTTGAGCCCATTGCCTGCACGCATAATCATCAGCCTGGAATACCTCGAAAGGCTTTCCAGGAGCCGGATACACCGTGACCATCGGGCCGGTGGGCATCGTTGCGCATCCCCCGAACAGGGCCAGAGCTAAAAATATGAGAACACCTCGTGTCAGGTTCATTGTACCGCTCCCCCTTCTTTTCCCTGCGGTGCCGGCGGCGTCGGAAGCACTTTCATCCACCCGCTCGGGCAGCTTGCGACGTACGGATAATAACCTTGCGGCTCCTTGCAGTAGTACCAGTACTCCTGTTGCGGCTCGGCGTAGACCTGAGACTGGGGAGGCTGGGCATAGGCATCGGGGTAAGGAGATGCATAGGGGTAAGGATAACCGTAAGGGTAACCATAGCGGTAAGGGTAGGCATAGTAGGGGTAGGCAAGGGCGGCGCCGAAGGCGGCCCCTCCCCAAAAAGCGCCGGGGCCCCAGCCGCCTCTCCAGCCGCCCCCCCAGCCCCAGCCGCCCCTCGCATGGCCGGGCGTGGGTACGGCGAGGCATAAGACCACCACCGCGAGTATAACAAAGACGATCCATTTTTTCATGCGGTCCTCCTTCGGCGGCTTCGTAAACGCGGCACCAGGGACGGGACGCGTACGTTCCGCGCCTCCCGCCATACCCGCCTCCCGCCTGTTGTAAGCCAAGAGCGCGTGTATCCCATCGGGTTTAGTGTTTCATGGGTGCCGGCGGCTCGGGCGGGAGCCCTTTGCCCATCGGTCCCCAGAGGTGATTGGGGCCGTGGTGATGCCCCCAGTGGTGATGGTGACCGTGGTGATATCCATGGCCGCGGTCGAGCATCTCGATCTGCGCCGGTGTGAGGACTTTTCTCCATTCGACCTTCATCTCGGCCTTCCTGTCCATGAGCTTGAGCTTCAGGTTGTTCAGCTCCTTCTCCTTCGCGAGAAGGGTTGCGTCATCCGTCTTGGGATTGGTGAAGAGCTTCTGTACCTCGATCCTCTTGATGCGGATGTCATACTTGAGGTCGTGGACATCAGCCCAGAAACTCTTCCTGATCTGCATCATCTTTTCCCTCTGTTCCTGGGTAAGGTTGAGGAAGGACCCACACCGGTGCTGCGGATGGACCCACTGATGGGGTGCACAGGGGCCGGGGGGAGCCGAACCCGGGTCGGGCGGCGCTGCGACTGCAACTACCGCCCAACCGACCAGAACCAACGCGAGAGCGATTACATAGAGCTTTTTCATGGTACCTCCTTTTTTTTGTGGCCCGTACAGGCCCTCGATGCCACTCATGCTTATACGGGATAAGTCGCTGGAACCTGTCAAAAGGTTACATAAGGGTGGACAACTTTTATCTCCGGCCGTGGAAAAGCCGAATTGATTACGACGTTATAAAAATCGTCGATATACAGGAAAAGGCAGAAAATGGGGGTCCCGCCGCAAGCAGCGGGGAATGTACCCGAAGGGATTCAGCGTGCCATGGGCCTGCAGATACTGAAAAGCCGGGAAGGGACGTCCTGTGAAAGTATTGACTATCAGACCTCATCACGGCATACTTGTCGCCGTGAGTGACGATGGGCACATTCGTGGCTTGAACCATTTATGGAGGGTTTATGAAAAAGACGTTGGCTTTGGTGTTTCTTTGCGTGATTATAGGCGGCGCCCTTTGGGCTAACCCCTGCGCTTCCCGGGACTACGATACCCGGAACGGGGCCGTGCTCGGGGCTATCGGCGGCGACACGGCGGGCACATTACCGGGAGCTGCAGGTGGTGCGCTTGTAGGCGCTACAGCGGCAAATGTGGTGGAGCAGACGGACACGGCCGTGAGGCTCGCCCAGGCCCAGCCTCCCGCTCCTCAGGGATACGGCCCGCCACCCCCCGGTGCTCAGGGATACGGTCCACCGCCCCCCGGTGCTCAGGGATATGGCCCACCGCCTCCCGGTGCTCAGGGATATGGTCCACCGCCTCCGGAAGAGGCCCCGCCGCCATATGCATTCGCCGCTCCCCCTGATGTGGTTCCCATACCGGGAACGTATGCCTACTTCGTTCCTGGTATGGGTGCCGACATCCTCTTTTACGGAGGCTACTGGTACCGACCCTTCAGAGGTCGCTGGTACGGGGCCCCATCTTACAATGGGCCATGGATGTACGTGCCCGGTCCAAGAGTTCCCCGCGTCTTACTCTCACTGCCGCCGGGCTGGCGCAGGGTTCCGCCCGGTTACCGCCCCATACCCCACGCGGAGCTGAACAGGAACTGGCAGAGGTGGCAGCGGGAAAAGCACTGGGAGGGACACCGGTAGGAAAAGTGGCTTGGAGCTGTATGACCTCGATCTGCACCCGCGCAAGCCCCTTATGATAGAATCCCAGCAGTCTTGCTGCCCTTGCGCTGACGTCAAGGATACGCTCGCCCGATGACGGATTGCGGTCGCTCGGGAAAGGACCCCGGTCGTTTACCCTGAGGATGACGGAATGGCCGTTCTCGAGATTAGTGACTTTCACGTGGGTCGGAAGGGGCAGGTACTTATGGGCGGCCGTCAAGCCTTCCGGATCAAAAGCCTCCCCGTTGGCCGTCATATGGCCGTACTTATTCCGGGAAGTCTCGTATCCGTACCAGGAAGCAGTGCCTGTTGCACGATAGGTCTTTGCCTCCTCGATCGACATGGGATAGTACGTCTTCCCCTTGACCGTGTAAGGCGAGGTCTTCACGCGCCCCTGCCTGATGGCCTCCTTGGGGGGAAGCCCATCGATCGTCTCGATGCCGCTGGTGAGGGGCCACTCAAGGGGGGCTTTTACCGCCTTGAAAGTGAATTTCCCGATACGGTACATCACTTTCGTCGTGCCGGCGGTGAGCTCATAGCTTCCCTCTACCACATAGGCTGCGGTCTTCACCGCACCCTTGGTTATGTGGTAAGGGAACTCGACGATGGTACACGCCGCGATAGAGAGGCACGCGGCTGTAAGGAAGCAGCCCTTAACCAGGCCGGCCCGGAGAAAGAGTCTCATCATCACAATAGAAGGAGTCTACTTCTCATCGGTCCATTTGGGCAATAGACAAATTGGCCCTACCCTTCACCGCACCGATACTCCGGCCAGTGCTGCACCTTCGTCTTCTCGCCCTCGTTTTTTTCGTACCGGTTCCGTGGAACCGACCGAACACGCCGAACGAATCGCATCGATGCCGACCTTGTCGGGCGTCATGTAAAGTTTCCACTATTCTCGTCTCCCTGTCAAAGCGACAACCAAGGGTGACAAGGAGAAGTGATAACCAGGCATGACAACCAAGGGTGACAAAAGACATAAGCTCTTCACTTCTTGAAAAACATATGCTCGATGCTCCGCCGGCATGCCCCGGTGATTTGAGGAACGGGGGTATGATCTCCTGGAGAAATTGCAAAGGGCAAGTTATTTACTCGTCCCCTTCTCCCGACCTGATGTCGCTCCCTAAGCTGTTTGTACCGTAACAGACATATGGCCATATTGCCCCTTGCTGGGCTCTGAGACCGGCTTGACGGTCAACTCCACATCTTGACCGAGTACCGTCAGGAACTCCATCAAACGACCTACCGATACCGAGACAGGACGCCAACGCATAAGCGTAGATATTTGTGCCTGTGATGTGCTTAACAGTTTCGCAGCCTCAGCCTGGGTCACCTCAACTGTTTTCCCACGTTGAAGAAACGGCCGACACCGTTCATATAGAGCTTACCACCTTGAGATCGCCAAAATACGTCTTGTACACCCCCAGGTCGCGCGAAATAATGCAATCTGCGTGCGTCAAGGCGTGGGCGCCTATGAGGAAATCGGCCAGAACGTGGAGACGTCTGGTGAAGGCCTGGCCGCAATGTGGACAAGCTACCTTAAAAGCCTTACCGCATCCGGCGCAGGAAAGGCCATTCTTACCTACCCTTGCCGCATACGTCGCCCATCTCGTACCCGCAATATAGAGGGATTTTTCGTTTGAACGGACCAGGCGCATCCCGGTCTCGGAGAGGAAAGCCCTCAATTCCTTTTCCGATGGAAAAAGCCCCGCAAGCTCGGCAAGCACTACCTCGCAGAGTATGAGCTGCCCGCGTGAGAGGTGCCGCTCCAGAAGGGTCTTCGAAGAATTGGCGAATGGCTCGTCCGGTATGAGAATATCCAGGATAATGTTCGTGTCAACGGCTGTTATCATGACCCCGCGCCTCTTTCACAAGGTCGTCGCTCCGTTTACCCTTGAGGTGTGTGAGCGTGCCCATCCATTTGTCAAAGGGCGATGTGGTCAGAACTTTTGTCATGACAAGCAGGCCGTCCTTCTCTTCGAACCCTACAGCTTCACCCGGCCGGACCCCCAGCTTCTCCCTCACTTTCTTGGGGATTGTTACCTGGCCCTTCGACGTGACCTTTGCAGTTATCATGATGCACCTCTTGGTAAGGGATTATCATCCTTACATCCAGTGTAAGGAATTACTGCATCCTTGTCAAGATTTATGAAGGTCCGGAAGCCCGGCGTAGCAGCTCTTCGAAACTGTAGTTCACGCTAGTCACCCCGAAATCGGGCTCACGGTGAAAGGGCTGCCTAAGATAATGTACCCTGTGAGCATCACCCATAAACTCAACAATAGCAAGGATAAAATCGTCGGGCTTGTTGAACGAATAAAGGATCTCATTGCGGGTCACCGTGATGGTCTCCGCCCCTGTGGCCCGCCCTTTTACCTCAATAAAGCGTAGCCGGCCCGTACCCGGAATGCGGCTGTCGAGGTTCAATTGTCAACGAGCGAAGTGGTTTTCACCGGTTCCGTGGAACCGACCGAACACGCCGAACGAATCGCATCAATGCCGACCTGTCGGGCGTCATGTAAAGTTTCCACCATGAGCTCCTGGAGAAATTGCAAGGGGCAAGTTATTTACTCGTCCCCTTCTCCCGACCCGATGTCGCTCCTCAACCTGTTTGTACCGTAACAGACATATGGCCATATTGCCCCTTGCTGCGCTCTGAAGCCGGCCTGATGGTCAACTCCACATCTTGCCCGAGTACCGTCAGGAACTCCATCAAACGACCTACCGATACCGAGACAGGACGGCAACGCATAAGCGTAGATATTTGTGCCTGTGATGTCCCTAACAGTTTCGCAGCCTCAGCCTGGGTCAACCCCCGGTCTTTCAGGAGACGATAAATTTGCACCGTTAATTTGGCTTTAACGAGTTCCTGCTCTGAATTTGGAAATCCAAGATCAGCGAAGACATTCCCGCTGCTTTTTTCATGGCTTTCTGTCATATCCTACCTCCTTATCCTTACCGGCGAAAAGCCTCTCGGCCAGCCTTAATCGGTCGCGGACTACCTCAAGTTCTTGCTTTGGAGTTGCAATCCCGCGCTTCGCCTTCTTCTGAAAAACATGCAGCACACAAATCTTGCGGACAAACTTGACCGTGTAAACAGCCCGATACGTATCGCCCTTGTAGTTCTCAATCAACTCAAGCACTCCGGCGCCGCCAAAACCTTTCAAGGGTTTTGCCTCAGGCGGTTTTTCACCGAATTGTGCGGCATAAAGCGCATAGCCAAAGATACGGCGGACAGACAGGGGTAATGCCTTCATATCCTTTCGACTCGAACCCATCCACACAAGATCTCTTGGCTCGATCTCATCCATTATATAAATATACCATTATCCATATAATTGTCAAGTAAACGACACCCCAAGGATGTCGGCAGGGTGCTTGACAGGCTTCCTTCGATTGTCTATACTTGATTACATAATTACACAAATACATAAACAGGAGCCGAGATTATGCCCTGGGCCAGAGTTCTGCGTAGCGGTCAGGTCACGTTTCCCAAGGAAGTGAGAGAATCCCTCAATCTCAAGGAAGGCGACATTGTCGATTTTCAGATCAAGGGATCCGAAGTGGTTATTCGTCCGAAAGTGATGATCGATAAGGGGAAGGCGGAGGTCTGGAAGATGTTCGATGAAATGCATGAGAAGATGAAGGACGAGGATCCGCAGAAAATCGGCAAGCTGATCGACGAAGCGGTAAAGGAAACGAAAAAGCAAAGGACAGCCAAAAAGGCGCGAAGGCGTGGTTAGGGTTGTCCCCGGCATCGAGTAAAGTTGGTTATTTAGTTATGGCTGTCCCCGTGGGACGGCTAGGCTATACTTCTTGCTGTATTTCTCTAGCTTTTTGTGCCGAAAAATGGGCACTCCGAAAAGGCGCGTGCGATATCTTGTCTGGTTTAATGAGGGAATGTCATTTCCGCGAAAATGTTACCCAGTCGTAATCATCCTGAAGGCGGCTGAATTCAGGACCGATGGGGCAACGGTACTTGCGGCTACCTGAATAGGGATTATATACGGGAGGTTTCACTTCTCTGAATACGAGCTGTGCAATCCTTATTCCAGGCATCAGCGTTAGGGGAACCGTGCCTACGTTCGATAGCTCTAACGTAATAACTCCTTTGAAACCCGGTTCTACTGAACTTGCCGTAGCTACCTGCAACCCAAGTCTCGCCCAAGAAGACCGCCCCTCGACTTGACACTCAAGGTCGCTCGGCATGGATACGTATTCGAAAGTGCAACCCAGGACAAGAACGCCGGGGTGTAGGGCAAGACGATCACCGAAAGGGATGACTTGTCTTTCCTGACTCCTCCGAGGCTGGACGCTCGTAGATGTCCCAATTGCTTCGAATATGCCAAATCTATGGGTTCGAAAGACAATGAACTGATTGCCTAGCCGAACGTCAAGCGAAGACTCTCCAATTTGCCGGTGAGAAAGCAGAGGAGTTACTACTAACGGGTCTTCCTTGCGCGTGAACCATTTTTCGAGTCCCCTTCCTGATACTGTGCTCATAACTTTTCGCCGTCGATTTTGTCACCCCAAGTTAAATGCACGTAGCTTGATTCGCATCCTTTTAGTACGAGGCGGAAAAGCAGGTCGTATTCATCGGAATTTCCCCAGCCAGGATTTTTGGTTATCTTATGTATCTTGTACGCCCAAGCTGCAACAAGGATGTCTTGAAAAGAAGCTGGTTGCCCGCTCAGATGAGCAATCTCATTGGGTGGGATTCCCTGTTTGAGTCGTAAAACCAGCTTACCGATCACATCATGATTTTCGTGCATGCGATAGGGTCGAGCAAGTGCAGGGGGTAGCATGGCTATGACCTTTTCCGCCGCCTTTTCCCAGTGTCTCGACACGAATTCGTACGCTTCTTTAGTGATAATACTCGATTTGATGACATCTAGGTCTGTAGATGCTGCCGACAACCGGCTACCCACTTTAAGCCATTCAAGGTACTCGGCAATTTCTATATTGGGATAACCCACGCCGGTATAGTCTTTCAAGTCCGGTTCACAGTGTTCGAACATTTTTCTTAGTCGATAGCGCCACGGTGGGTAGTTGGAAGACTGTAACGGTGAAATGTCCATAGCAAATCGAGCAGCATATTCCATGGTTGCGGCAAGAGCGGCGGGTCCCAGCAAGTGGATACCTACACGGTCGCATAGGAGTTCGATAAGACCCTGCCGTGCGACTTCCATGGTCGCACGCATCTGTTCTGCGACGGCTTCCTGAATAACCATATCCTTGAACAGCGGATCAACTGAAGGCGGGTTTTTCTTCATCTGGTCTTCAATTCGCCGCTTCATTTGTGATTCATCCGCAGTCCAGACGGTGCCAAAATCAGCGGCGACCCATCTTGCCACCAGAATATGACCCACCTCATGTCCCCAGTTTGCGTGTAGCAAGCAATTCGCCTTCTCAATCCTGGGAAAAGAAATGCAGTAGATAGATTCGTTGTTTTTAAGACCTACCTGTTCTTTCCATTCGTCAATGTTGAACCAGGGCCAGCATGACAGAATCTCTCTATAAACACTTGCGAATTCACCGATCACGGAGTAGTTATACGCCCACGACGGACGGATGATAAAATGGCTTTCGGAACCAACAGCTAGTTTGAGAAGTCGTTCAGCTGATTGGACGATGCTCCAAGGCGTTTGGCTGATCTGTGCCCGTTCCACATACCGAAGGTGCGGAGTGATGATGCCGAGTACCGTGTTGATTTGTTCAAGGTCCTGATTCCGGGCAGTAGTATCTATCCCTCGTGCCAGCAGTTCTGCCGTAACGCGAATTAGTCTAGCTAAGATCGTGGGTGTTTCAATGACAAAATCTTCGGTGAATTGAACAGTATCCGCCAGTTGAGCAAGGCTAATCAAACACCTACGCAACTCGCGGCGGCGTAATGTTTCATGCCAGGCATCTTCATCTGCCTGCGAAAACGGGAGTGATTTCATTGGACGTTGGTTTCCACTCGTCCTTGAGAGTTGCGGTTGGCTGCGGAAGGCCGTTATTGTTGATCTGAACGAGAATGGACTCAGCCATTTCATGCAGCAGCAATGCCCCTAATCGAGATTGATCAGCCGTAAGTTTTTGTTTTTTTGGACCCCGACCCCCCCCTGAAGAAACTAGAGTCGTATAAAGCTTACTAAGGAATGATCTTAGCTGCCTCTGATCGTGCATCCCCGCGTCTCGAAGCTTCGGGGCCATGCGAAACAGACATGAGTAAAAGGTGGGACGCACTGAGGTTGCCTGAAGTGCCAGCCCACCGGCAACCGGTTTCGGTGGCTGTTGGGCGTTCCAATCCATTGCTGACAAGAACTCGCCCGACCAGGACAACCCATGCTTCTCCGCAGAACTAATTTCCTCTTTTTTGCTGGCAGCTAATTTTTCCAGAGCAGTCGCAGCACTTTCCAAGATGGAACTCGTCTTGAACAACCCGGCAACTAGACCTAGATCTTCCATGACAACCCCCCTATAGAGACCTACACTCTTGCCAGTTGAGTCACCGTCAAGCCCTTCCCGCAGCCGATTCCTACCGGAATAGTAGAATAACGCGAGTCGAGTGTCAAGCGAAATTAACTCCATGCATGCAAGGCCCTTGCAACACATAGTAATATAATTATCGCGGCTTTGCATGTCCACGACTCCCGCATAATAAGAGAAAAGGAGCGCACAGAGAAAACTCGAACGAAATCTTCTTGAAACTCAAGAAGCAGGCTTGGTAGAATGGCCATAAGCAGCCGAAACGAAAAGGAAACAGAAAACGGGAGAAGTCATGACAGGGAAACGGAATTCTGAACCGAATCACAAGCCCCCCGAACAGTACGAGCACAAGGATAAAGAAAGGCTTAATAACCCACCTGTCGGCCTGGTGGATGCCCACACCGATAACGGCGGACAGAAAAAGCGAACCTACGCCTACGATCCGCACCTCGACCCCCAATTGCAGTGGGCGGGCAAGGCCGAACACTTAAGCTTCGATGTGCCGACCGTGAGCCTCCACGTGCATGAGCGTATAGACCCGCGCCGGATCATCGAGGCCGTAAGAAAAGAGCCTGAAACGGGCGGGCAGATGTCGCTTTTCGACGTGGACAGGAAACCGCTTCGTGAGGCCATAGAGTTTTACAAGCATAAGGAGAACTGGACAAATCGGCTCATCGCTGGAGACAGCCTTCTCGTGATGAACAGCCTGCTTGAGAAAGAAGGCATGGGTGGCAAGGTACAGATGGTCTATATCGATCCTCCCTATGGCATCAAATACGGCTCCAACTTCCAGCCTTTTGTGAACAAGCGGGATGTGAAGGACGGGAAAGACGAAGACCTTACCGCCGAACCGGAGATGATCAAGGCCTTCCGGGACACCTGGGAACTCGGTATCCACAGCTATCTTGCTTATCTGAGGGACCGGCTGCCGAGTAAAGTTGGTTATTTAGTTATGGATGTCCCCGTGGGACGGCCATCGTCTTCCCGGTCAAGTACAGGAAATCCCTTCTCGACGAAGAGGTTGTCCAGATAATCAGAGAGACGGCCGCGGGCATAGAGGAGAGATATGAGATCGAGATGGAGACGATGGGCATGGATAGAAATCATATCCACCTTCTTTGCGGAGCACATCCGAAACTTTCCCCCGGACGCATCGTCCAGATCTTTAAGAGCATCACTGCCAGGGAGATATTCACACGAAAGCCCTCAGTCAAGAAGCACCTCTGGGGCGGTGAGTTCTGGACAGATGGGTACTATGTGGCAACTGTCGGAGAAAGGGCCGATTGGAGAACGGTCGAAAAATACGTCCAGAAGCAAGGATTACCAAAGCAAGACCTCAAACAGCTACCGCTTTTTGGTTTTTAATACCCTGTAGCTTGCTACAGGGTAGTTTATTATGGTCGTCGTTCTGGACACGCCCCATTTCGGAAAGCGGCAATGGGGATTGGTGCGTCCTTTGCATATATCCCCGCTTGGGTGCCATAAAATGCTTGAACGTCAGGGGACGCGCCAATATTGGGAGCTAAAACGTCAGGGGATTGACAGCCGAACGCAATTCAAGAAGGAGAGGTATCATGAATCTTGACCCTTCGAGCGGGTTGAAATGTGTATTTCAGGGTTCTCTACAATTTCGTACACGGTGTCTTTTGGTGGCTGGACACGGTGATCTAAGAGGACTTTGGGTAATGGGTCGTTTAGAACAAAATCCTCATGGAAACCGGGGGGTAAATTCTGAAACCGCAGCGTGTCCATCCGAATTAGTCTGGCTGGGCTTTTCCATCCTTCAATTTTGTTTTCACGCCAGTGTGGCACGAGCCAAAGCTTATCTTTGTAACGTATGGCATCGCAACTGAGTATGTCGCCGTCCCGGTCATTTCCGACAAGCGTCTTAAATATTTTCAGATTGATGATTGCCATAATTCATCTCTCCTTGGGTGATTATGTCGGGAAACGGCAGCCAGAAGCCTAACAGCCCTTGCAAGGTGTCGACCGCTTATGCGGCGCAACCTTGACTGTGTGCCCGTCCACCTTCTTTGTGTAGGATGGGACGGACACAATCTTCTTGCCCTCTTTGGTTTTAGCCATTGGCTATCATCTCCTCTGGACATACGCCTACCGTCCTGTCCGTTACGGTATCGCATGCCAGCAAAAAAAGGGTGGCTGCCGTTCCCGATCCTTTGTAGCATATCACGCCCCTAACCTTTCGTCGAAGTAATAATAACCAAAGTTGCCGTCTGTCTGTTTTGTGTCAGGATGCGCTCGCTGGGTAAGACTGGGTAGTGCCCAATTCAGGAATGAGAGTGCGGTAGGGACCTTGTTTCCTTCCGTGCATTCTCATTCACCGGACCAGTCTGCTGGCCTTTCCGACACCGTTATCCCCACCGCTCTTCTTCCCCAACGTACAGAATGAAACAATGGCCCCCACCGCTCTGCTCAGATCAGCACCAGAACCCAAAGCCTACCCGCACACAGGTTGTAGGCGTGGATCACGTGATCCCAGCAGCGACCGGCAATGAAGCGGCCGAAAAGGAATTCGAAGGCGACGTTGCTGCGGCCCATCTTTTTCTATTGAAATACAGTGCTTTATAATGGTAATGGATAAGGGGATCAAGATCAGATTTAAAGGAAAAGCCTATCTCATAGTCAATGGATGAGGGCAAAAGACAACAAAGCGCGGGCAAGTATTAGCCACGAGAGTTGAATGGTAGATAAAGGATGCCAGGATTGAACGAAGCAGATACGTGCAGGATTTATGTTACACCCGCCCTTCAGAACGCCGGTTGGGGAGACCCGCATTGGCGCATTGCGGAGCAGCACTACTTTACCGATGGGCAGATATACCTTGTCGGTGACGGTCACAAACGCCGCAAGGGCAAAAAAGCTGATTACCTCCTTCGCTACACCGAGTCTTTTCCCCTCGCTACCGTTGAAGCCAAAGCGGAAGACCTTGAGCCTGGTGCGGGCCTCCAGCAATCCAAGGATTATGCACAAATTCTCGGTCTCGTCTTCGCGTATTCCACCAACGGACACGACATCGAAGAATGGGACTTCACGACCAACCTGCAGAGCAGTTTGACTGCCTTTCCAACGCCTCAAGATCTCTGGCAAAGGCTCTGTGCATTTAAGGCGCTGGATGCCGCGAGACCCCGTAACCCCCTTCTCCATCCGTACTGCATAAAAGAGGGCAAAAGCCCTCGCTATTATCAGGAAGTCGCGATCAATAGAACCATCGAGGCAATTCTGAACGGCAAGGACCGTATCCTGATCAACCTGGCAACGGGTACGGGCAAAACGCTTATTGCGTTTCAGATTGCCTGGAAGCTGTGGAAGTCTAAATGGACGGTAAACGGCGCAGAGCGAATCCCGCGAATCCTCTTTCTTGCTGACAGAAATGTTTTAAGGGATCAGGCATATAATACCTTCGAGCCATTCGAAAAGGAGCGGGACATTATTTCAGAAGGAAAAGCTCCGACGAACCGCTCCGTTTACTTCAGCATCTATCAGGCAATGTACTCCGGCATTGACGGGAAGCGCCTCTTTCAGAAGTATCCCCGTGACTTCTTTGACATGATCGTCATCGACGAATGTCACCGGTCCGGCTTCGGCACATGGAACGCCATCCTCCAGCACTTCGATAAGGCCGTCCAGCTTGGTATGACCGCGACTCCGAAACGAACCGAGAATATAGATACGTACAAGTATTTCGGTGATCCGGTCTTTGTCTATTCCCTCGGTCAGGGGATCGATGACGGCTTTCTTGCCACGTACAAAGTCCACCGTTCCATTACCAATTTCACTCGGGACGGGGTTGTCATTGAGGACGTGGTTTCGCAAGGCGCCGAACTTGAGGTTCCCCCTGAGACGCTCGTGGAGGATCAGTATGAACTTCTGGATTTCGAGCGCAAAATTACGATGCCCGATCACATTGTTCGTCTTTGCGGCCACCTGAATAAGCTGCTTCACAATTACGGGCGCATGGAAAAAGGCATGGTCTTCTGCGTCAATCAGGAGCATGCTCTCGCTGTATGCACTGAACTGAACCGCCTCAATTCTGATTTAGGGCTTATCCCTAAATAGGAGCAACTTTCCTCCAGCAGATAATTGCGGCGGCGAGATGAAGAAGAGCTTCGTAGCTTTCAGACAGCTTCTCATATCTGACCAGAAGTTTTCGGAATCGGTTGAACCAGGAGTGC
>Ga0187854_10003253_pt1 | contig 13010 bp, 9 predicted proteins | sample June2016WEW_6_15_FD_132445 | JGI IMG/M metagenome (GOLD analysis project Ga0187854, IMG submission 132445) | Peatland microbial communities from SPRUCE experiment site at the Marcell Experimental Forest, Minnesota, USA - June2016WEW_6_150 | ecosystem: Environmental > Terrestrial > Soil >...
GCCTGGACGATGGGGTCGGTCTCCGCGTTGGTCTGCGCCTCTTCGTCGGCGTTGTACGGGAAGCGGAACAGGATCGTGGAGCGGCCGAGGACGGCCTGCAGCGCGCGCTGCGCCGTGTTGAACTCCAGGATCGCCCGGCGGTGGCTGACCGTCGCCATGTTGGGATGCGTGAAGGTGTGGTTGCCGATCTCGTGCCCCTCGCGGAGGATGCGCCGCGCCACCTCGGGGTACTTCTCGACCATCTGCCCGACGAGGAAGAAGGTCGCCGGCACGCCCAGGTCCTTCAGCTCGTCGAGGATCTCGGGCGTGTACACGTCGTCGGGCCCGTCGTCGAACGTCAGCACCAGCTTCTTGGGCTGGTAGCCCGAGTGCTTGATGACGTAGGGCATCGGGAAGCTGAGGTACGACTCGTCGGTGACGAGGCCGTTGGCCGAGTCCGCCTCGACGGTGCGCCGGCCCCCGTGCGGCGCGGACACGACCTCGAGCACGTCGCCGTCGCCCGTGTTGACCGGCGCATAGGGGGTCGGGACCGTGTCGAGCACGGTGGGCGGCGGGAGCGAGTCGGGGAGGCGGCGGTCGTAGAAGTCCCACACCGCCGGGTCCTCCGAGCCGAGGACCCACAGCACCGACCCCTTCACGCCGGCGCGGTGGGCGAGCAGGAGGTCGTTGTACGCCGTGACCGCGTCCAGCAGCCAGACCTCGTGCCCGTGCGAGGAGGCGTCCTGGTAGGTGAACGTGGGGTTCAGCGCCTGCGCATCGAAGTCCAGGACCTGCTTCGGGTCTTCCTCCGGCCGGTTATCCCGGGCCGTGAACATCGCGTCCTCGAAGCTGAGGCGGCGGGCCGCGCTGCCGTCGCGCTGCCAGTCGAGGCCGTAGTTGGCGATGCCCACCACCGTCTTGTCGGCGGGGATCTTGGCCAGGGTCCGCGTGAGGACGCTGTCGTACCAGCCGACCGCGGAGATGGGGCCGGGCCCGCCCATCTGGCTGTGCTGGTTGTACGCCATCAGGACGACGAAGTCGGCCAGGTCGGCGAGCTGCGCGAGCGGCACTTCGGGCCTGCCGACCTCGATGTCGACGCTCAGCTGGAGGCCGGCGGGATGCAGCGCGTCCTTGAGCCGCGCGACGAACGCGGGGAAGCGCCGATAGTCGGCGTCCGCCAGGTTCTCGAAGTCGAGGTTGAGTCCCTGGAAGTCCTGCTGCTTGAGCCAGTCCACGACGGCGCGCACCACCGCCTGCTGCCTGGCGGGGGAGGTCAGCAGCGCGTGGGCGCGCACGGCGTCGAACTGGCCGCCCTCGGCGTTGTTGAAGACCGGCTGGAGGTCCACGTGGTGGTCGCGCGCCACGTCCACGACGTGGTTGTTCATCAGGTTGACGCGCGGGTCCCAGTCCTTGAAGTCGAGCGCACCGCCGGTGCGGCTCAGGTGGAGCCACTCGGGGAAGAGATCCGTCAGATGGCTGGCGTTGAGATTGAGCGCCTCGACGCCGCCCTTCTGCCACACGACGTAGAACGCGCCGATGATCGTGTCGGGCGGCTGCAGCGGCGCGGCCGGGACGGCGCGCGCGGCGCGGGCCGCCCGGCTGGCGGCGATGTCCTTGAACAGCAGGTTCCGCGAGCGCCGGAGGAGCTGGCGGCTCAGCCGCTGCTGCCGCGGGGGCAGGAGCGTCTGTCCGGCACGCTTCAGCTGGCGCGCCGGATTCGTCATCCCGGGGAGCCGGGGGAAGAACGGCACGGCCAGGAGGCTCACGACGAAGACGGTCGTGACCACCGCGAGCGCCAGCCCCGCCACCGTGGTGGAGCGGTTCACCACCCGCCGGCGCTTGCCGGTGGGATCGAAGAAGACGGGCTGGGTCACTGCACAGAATACTACGAAGTGCGACGGCCGTTCCGCGAGCTTACAGCCCCACTGCCAGGAGGACGAGGCCCAGCGCCGCGATCAGGCCCCCTGCGGCCGCGTCGCCGTAGTGGTCGAGCCAATGGAGCCGCAGGACCCGCGCGCCCCGCCATGCGGCCAGCGCCAGCACGGTCATCGTGGCGATCGTGGCGACCTCGTAGATCAGGGCGACCGTGACGACGGCGGCCGCGCCGAAGGGGGCGGCGGCAACGATGAGGGGGATCACCGCCACGCACGGGTCGGCGCAGAACAGCAGGAACAACGTCCACGGCGTCACGTTCCCGGCGTCGTGCACGTGGTCGTAGTGCGCGTGGACGTGGCCGTGCAGCCGCGCCCCCGCCGCGCGCCGGAGGCCCCACACGCCGTACACGAGCCCGAAGCCGATCAGCAGCAGCCCGCCCCACGCCTCGATCCGTTTTCCGAACGTGACGACCAGCTCGACACCGAACAGCAGGGCCACCACGCCGAGGATGACCGACGTCGTGACGTGGCCGAAGCCGCACAGGGCGGTGATGCGGGCGGTGCGCCCCGCCCGCCAGCCCTGCGCGCGGGCCAGGGCGGCGAACGGCGCCCAGTGGTCCGGGGCCAGGGTGTGCAGCGAGCCGACCGTCGCCGCGGTGACGGCGATGGCGGCTGCGGCGACGAGCGATCCAGCGGCGGCCATACGTCCCCCAGCCTTGCAACTCCCGTTCCACGCTGCGCAGATTGAGGGCCCATGTCACAAAGTCGCCACTTCCTCCGCGAGCCCTGCGCATGACGGTCCAGCTCACGCCCGTTGCCGACCGCCGCTCCCTGAAGCAGTTCATCTTCCTGCCCGAGCAGCTGCACCGGGATCATCCCAAGTGGATGCCGCCGATCTACATGGACGAGTGGAAGTACTACGACCCGAAGAAGAACAAGGCCTTCCGCTACTGCGACGCGACCATGGCCCTGGCGTGGAAGGACGGCCGCCTGGTCGGGCGCGTGATGGGGATCATCAATCGGCGCCACAACGAGATGATGAAGGAGACGACGGCGCGGTTCGCCTGCCTCGAGAGCACCGACGACCGCGAGGTGGCGCACGCCCTGCTCCGGCACGTCGAGACGTGGGCGCAGGGGCAGGGGATGACCAGGATCGTCGGCCCGTTCGGCTTCAACGACCAGGATCCGGAGGGGTTCCTGGTCGAGGGGTTCGAGCACGAGCCGACGATCGTCACGTACTACAACTTCCCGTACCTGATCCGGCTGCTCGAAGCCGAGGGCTACGGGAAGGAAATCGACTACGTGGTCTACCGGCTGCCGGTGCCGGCCAAGGTCCCGGAGTTCATCGAGAAGGTCGCCGAGCGCGCGATCAGGAAGAACGGCGTCCGCCTCCTGGAGTTCACGAAGAAGGGCGAGCTCAAGCCGTACATCCGGCCGATCCTGGACCTGATGAACCAGACCTTCGTCGGCATCTACGGCTATTCGCCCCTCGACCGCGAGGAGATGGAAGGGCTGGCGAAGCAGTATCTGCCGCTGCTCGATCCGCGGTTCGTGAAGGGGGCGCTGAAGGGCGAGGAGGTCGTCGGCTTCTTCATCGCGATCCCCAACCTCTACGAGGGCATCGTCAAGGCGCGGGGCCGCCTCTTCCCGTTCGGGTTCATCCACATCCTGCGCGCGATGAAGACGGCGAAGCAGCTCGACCTGCTCCTGGGCGGCGTGAAGGAGGAGTTCCGCGGCCGCGGCGTGGACATGGTGATGGGGGCGGCGATGTTGCGATCCGCGGCGGCGGCCGGCCACGACGTCATGGACAGCCACCACGAGCTGGAGACCAACACCAAGGTGCGGGCGGAGATGGAGCGCGGCGGAGGCGTGATCTACAAGCGCTACCGCATCTTCCAGAAGCCGCTTACGGGGAAGAGCGCTTCAGCGTGATCAGGCCGACGTCGGCCATCCGGTTGGCGGTCACGGTGACGGTGGTGTCCCTGGTGGCGTAGCCCGGCGCGCTGACCCGGATGCGGCGTCGCCCGGCCGCCACCATGAAGTCCGAGAGGATTCCCGTCCCCGCCGGCTCACCGTCCACGGCGATCGAAGCATCCTGCGGAATCGTGTAGAGGCGCAGCTTCCCGAAGCCTCCCGGAGCCGCAGCCGGCAGTTGCGGCGGCGTGTACGGGATCGAGGGAGCGGGGGCCGGCGCGGTATGCCGCGCGACCGGGCGACGGGCGGCGGTCGTCGGGTGTGCTGGACCCGTCCGGCTTGGCGCGGGCGCTGAGGGCGCCGCGGCGACCTGGGGCTGCGCGGGGTGCGCGCGCGGGTGGCCCAGCCACCAGAGGCCGGCGATGGCGACCAGGGCGCCGAGGCCGATGGCCCCGCGCCTGAGCGGCGTGCGGGACCACCAGGCAGGGGCGCGCGGCGGCGGCGCGGGCATCGGCGGCGCCGCGAGGTGGGCCGGTGCGCCGGCCAGGCCGGCCGTCACCGCGAGATTGGCGAAGTGCTTGCTGTCGAGCGGCGGGAGCGAGCCGGTCCGCACCTTGGCCACCGTCCCGCCGCCGGCGAGCTGGCGCAGCATCTCGCGGGCCTCGCCGCGCTCCTCCTCGCTCGAGGGAACGGCTTCGACCGCGGCGAGCATCTCGCGCGTGAATGGAAAGCGCTCCGCCGCGTTCTTCTTGAGCGCGCGCTCCAGCACCCGCACCAGCCCCGCGGGCAGCCCGTCGCGCACCGAGCGCACGTCGGGGGGCGGCGTGAAGTAGTGGTGCTGGAGGATGGTCATCAGGCTGTCGGCGTCGAACGGCACCTGGCCCGTGACCATCTGGAAGGTGAGGATTCCCAGGGCGTACTGGTCGCTCTGCGGTCCCACCGTGCCGCCCCACCCCTGCTCGGGACTCATGTAGTACGGCGTGCCCATCATCGCGCCCTGCGCCGTGAGCGTCTTCTCCTGGCCGGCGCGCGCGATCCCGAAGTCGGAGATCATCACGCGGCCGTCGCGGTCTATGAGGATGTTGCCGCCCTTGATGTCGCGGTGGACGATCCCGCGGTCGTGGGCGAAGGCGAGCGCGCTGGTGGTGCTCCGCAGGACGGCGAGGATGACCTGAAGGGGCAGGGCCCCCTGGGCCTCGATGATCTCGTCGAGGGCGCGGCCCTCGATGAGCTTCATCGCGAAGTAGTAGGTGCCGGCCACGCGGCCGACGCGGTAGATGGGGATGATGCTGGGGTGGTCGAGCGCGGCCGCCAGGCGCGCCTCGCGCCGGAATCGCTCGGCCGCCGCGCCCTGGCCGAGGCCGGGCGGCAGGACCTTCAGCGCGACCGGGCGCCCCAGCTCGATCTCCACGGCCTTGAAGACCACGCCCATCCCGCCGCGGCCCAGCTCCCGCTCCACCTCGTACTCGTCCGCGAGCTCGTGGCGCAGCTGGGCGAGCAGCGCGTCGCGCTCCGCGACGTCCTCCGTCGCGATGGCCAGCGTCTTCGCGACGGGGTCGGTCACGGGCGAGCCGCATCGTGTGCACGAGGTGGCGCCGGCCGGCACGGCGGTGCCGCACTGCGGGCACGTCATCATCTGGGCGCGCTCCAGGTGCGGCGGATGGGGTGTGCCTCCGTGTTGAAGACGATCGCATCGAAGTCCAGCGTCTCCGGAGGCGCGAAGAGCAGGTAGGCGTACTTCAGCGTCTCCGCAAGGAAGAAGCTCTCCATCGCGTCGCGGCGCTCCTTCGTCACCACGCTGGTCAACGCCGTGAAGCCGACCTCCGAGCGCGTGTAGTGCAGGAGGCTGTCCACCATCACCCGGCCCATGTCGCGGTACCGCCGGTCGCCCGTGATCCGGTAGAGGTAGTAGGCGGACTCGAGCGCTTCCGGGCGCAGTTGGTATCCGGCCTCCACCGGCCGCATCGTGAAGTAGTCGAGCACCTCGGGCTCGATCCCGAACGTGGTCCACATCCGGTACACCGAGCCCATCAGCCGCGCCGCATGCGGGATGTCGCCGCTCTTGGCCAGCACCGCGGGAAAGAAGGCGTCGAGCGCGCCGAAGTAGGGAGCCTTCCGCTCGCCCGTGTCCATGTCGGCGTGCCCGTACCACAGACCGGTCCGCTCGTCCGCCAGGTAGCGGTTCACCGCCGCGATGCTCGCGTCCCACATCCGCTTGAAGTCCGGATCCCGGAAGAGCAGCCACGCCTTGAGCAGGTACTCGTAGTAGGAGTCGATCCCGCCGGAGACGTGGCTGTCCCTGTTCCCCCACGCTCCCGTCTCCACGTCGATCGAGCTGCCCACCAGCCCGATGCGGGATCTCCGCTCGAACAGCGCGGTGACCGCGTGCTTGGCGGCGTCGTAGTAGCGCGCGTCGCCGCTGAGCTTGCTCAGCGTCCCGAACTCGAGGGTCAGGGTGCCGATCTCCGCCGGATTGCTCACCGGCCCCGTGACCGCGCCGGTCCGGAGGTTCACGAACCGGTAGGGCATCCCCGTCTTCGAGCCGAAGGCCGGCAGGAGGCGGTTGCCCAGGTCCCGCGCCAGCGCGAGGAAGCGCGGATCGCCGTCCAGCTGGTAGGCGCTGAGGAGCCCGCCCAGCTCCCGGATCGTCACCTCGAAGACCTGCACCGGGAAATCGCGGTCGAAGCTGAGACTGTCGAGGATCAGGCGCTTGGCGCGCGCCGCCTGGGCCTTGAGGCCCATCAGCAGCATCGTGTCGAAGCCGTCCAGGGGCGTCATCTCGAGGGAGGCGGGATACCAGTCGCGCCAGCCGTGGCTCAGGGGCTTGAGCTGGTCGTGGCCCCAGGCGTACTGCACGTACCCGTCCCACGCGTGGAGGAAGGCCTCGCGGATCAGCCCCGCCTCCTGCGCGCTCGTGCGCTCCTGGGCGGCGAGCGTGCCCGCGCCGCCCGCGAGGAGCAGGGCGGCGGCGAGGGCGACTCGAGGCCGCCAGCAGTGCCGGACGGGGATGCCCATGGTCCCGGGCATAATGGTCCCTTCCGGCGCCCCGGCGCTAGGGCGGATGGCTCAGGAGTTCAGCTTTGTCGCGGGGCGGGCCGCGTCAGCGGTGTGCCGCCGGGGGCGCGAGCGTGTCGAGGAGCTTGGCGGTCTCGGGATGCCCCCGGTCGCGCGCGAGGTCGGCTGGCGTCTTGCCGTCGTCCATCCTCGCGTCAGTTCGGGCACCGGACTCGACCAGGAAGCGCACCAGCTCCTCGTTGCCGCGCGACGCCGCGACGTGCAGCGGGGTATAGTTGGCCGCCGCCGCCGCATTGACGTCCGCGCCGTGCGCGACCAGGGCACGCACGATTACGGGGTCGCACGCGCCGGCCAGCGCGGCGTGCAGGGGCTGGTTCTTCTCCGCGCCGCCCGAGATCGCCGTCAGCGACGCGCCGCGCGTCAGCAGCAGGTCGGCGATCTCGCGCCGCCCGAAGAACCCGGCCAGGTGGAGCGGGGTCCATCCGTCGCCGCTGCGGGCGTTAGTGCGCGCCGGATGCTCGTCGAGCAGCTTCGTCAGCGCGTCCAGGGCGCCGAGCGCCGTCGCTTCGCAGGCATCCATCGCGACCCGGCTCCGGAGCGCTTCGGCGATTTCGCCCCCGCCCATGTAGGCGGCCAGGAGCAGGGCGCTCGGGCCCACGTGGGGCCGGCTGGCGGCCAGGTCCGGCTGGGCGGCGAGGATCTCCCGCACCCGGGAGGCGTCGCGCGCGCGGATGGCGGTCTGGAGGTCGGCGAAGGTCGGCATGGACGGCTCCCGGTGGTGGCGGCCGCGGGCGTGCTTGCGCGCCGGCGGCCGCGTCGTTATTTAGTTAGTGTACCTAAATAATCGTCCGCGGCCGGCGGCGCAAGCCCTGGGCGGACGGCGGACGGGAGGCGGATGACGGCGAAGCGGGGAGGCGCGCGGCGCGCCCGGGTCGCGGACCGGCTGCATTCCCTGGCGATCCACCTGCTGCGGCGGGTGGCCGTGGCGGATCAGCGCTCGGGCGTCACGGGGCCGCGGCTCTCGGTCCTGTCGGTCCTGGTGCTGGGCGGGGGCCCGCGCACCCTCGGCGCGCTGGCCGACGCCGAGCGCGTGCGGCCGCCCACGATGACCCGACTCGTCCAGGCGATGGAGGCGGAGCGCCTGGTGGCGCGGTCCCCCGCGCCGGACGACGCGCGCGCGACCCTGATCCGGGCGACGAGCGCCGGGGCGCGGATCCTCCGTCAGGCGCGGGCGCGCCGCCTGGCCGCGCTGCGCCGCCTGCTCGGCACCCTGACGGGGGAGGAGGTTCGCCAGGTCGAGCGGGCGGCGAGGATATTGGAGCCGGTGGTGGCCGGCGCTCAGCCCAGGGCGAGGATGGCCTCCAGGCGGCTCGCGTAGGCACGGGAATCCGCGTCGGCCGCGACCAGCTCGATGTCGTCCGGCCCGGATGCGCCCAGGTGCAGCTCCACGGCCCGCGCGATCTGCTCCTGCTCGAAGATCCGGCGCCCCAGGATCGCGGCGTTCGCGCCGAGGTCCTTCAGCACCGCCAGGCCGACGGCGTCCACGGCCACCCGGTCGTCGCCCGCGATCATCACGTTCCCGGCCTTGAGGGCGCCGCTCGAGGGGCCGCCGTCAGTGAACGCGGCCACGCCGTCCAGCACGATGAGCTGCGGCCGGTAGCCCGTGTTCAACTCGGCGATCATCCGCCGCATGTCGGGGGAGCGGTGCATCGTGCCGCGGATCCGCTTGGGCGAGAGCCCCACGGACAGCTTCAGCGACATCGAGAACACGCCGCCGTAGGCGTGCGTCTTGAGGCAGCAGGTGGAGACGTTGTACTCCGCGTCCACCACGAGCCGCGGCAGGGCGAAGCCGTCCGGCCAGTGCGTGGTCCCGGTGGCGAACGTCACCCAGTCCGCGTCCGGGATCTCCTCGTAGTTCACGACGTCGAAGCCCGCGGTCCGGGCCAGGTCGAAGATCCCCTTCTTCTCCATCACGCCGCGCGTCTGCGGCGGCCCGCTCGACTCGCCCAGCGTCACGCTGCGGGCGTCCCGTTCGCGCAGCTCGGCCACGAGCTGTGCCAGCGTGTCGTTGTGCGTCGAGCCCGGCGCGTCGTCCGCCGTGTTGAAGTTGGGCTTGATCACCACGCGCTTCCCGGCGACCCCCCGGGGATCGAAGAGCTTCAGGACGTCGGCCACGCCGCGCTTGCGGTCCGTGGTGCGCACGACCGCGACCCGGCTCTTCGGTGCGGCGCGGCCCGCTGCGGCCAGGCCTCGCAGGTGCGCGACGGGCAGCAGGGCGACTCCGGCGGCGGCGCGGACGAAGTCGCGGCGGTCGAGCGAGCCAGGGCAGTGTCTCATGGACAGCCACGATATGGTGCGCGGTCTCCGCGCACCAGCAGGAAGAACCCGACTTCAGGCCTGGGGATTAGGCGCGATGCCCGAGCCGTGGCAGGAGGCGGCCGGTCGTCCGCATGTACTGCCGGTATGTGTCTCCGAACTGCTGCACCATCAGGCGCTCCTCGAGCGGGATGCGTCCCGCGAACTGGCAGACGTGCATGGCGAGCCAGCTGCCGCCGACGAGCCAGTTCGCGGACAGCAGCAGCGCCGACGCGCTGGCGATCAACCCGGCCGTGTACATCGGGTGCCGCACCCAGCGGTAGGGTCCGCCGACCACCAGCTCGTGCTCCTTGAGGACCTGCACTCGACCGCTCCAGTTCCGTCCGAGCGTCGCGTGGCACCATTCGAGCAGCGCGAACGCGGCGAACGCGGGCACCAGGCCCGCCCAGCGGAGCCACGCCGGGAGCGGCCACGACGCCCAGCGGACCCGCTCGGGCAGGGCGACGTACACGATGTTGGCGAGGAGCGTGAGGATCGCGAGCACCAGCCCGAGAGCGGCGGCCGGCTCCGCGGGCTGCTGTGCGATAGAGCCGGAGGCGTGGCGCACCTTGCGGAAGTAGTACGCGCGATGGGCGAAGTAGCTGACGAGGACGAGGGCCGGCAGGAATCGCAACGCCACGGCGTCCATAAGGCCTCGCTGCGTCGGTCGAGTTGGCCCCAATGGATTCGAGCCATCATTGCCGGATCCAAAGTCGCTCCGAGCACCAGGGCCGTTCGACCACAAACCTGATACGACTCCCGCGCCGACGCGAGGTTGGCGCGGGAGGACAACTGGTAGCCGGGTTGGGGTGCCCCTCGAGGCACTAAGCCCTTTGAGCGATGGCGTCGTGATTGGCGGAGTCGGCAGGTTTCGCGCTGACCCACGCTCAAGCGCTGACGCGGCAGCCAGGAAGGAGAAGGGAGACTGGCATGAAGATCAGTCCTCTCGCGGGCCATCCGGCTCCGCCGGCGATGCTGCTCGACGTGGCGAAGCTGGTCACGGCCTACTACACCGAGATCCCCGACCCCGCGGTGCCCGCGCAGCGCGTCGCCTTCGGCACCTCGGGGCACCGCGGCTCGGCGTTCGAGCGGACCTTCAACGAATGGCACGTGGTCGCGATCAGCGAGGCCATCTGCCGCTACCGCCGGCAGCAGGGGATCGACGGCCCGCTCTTTCTGGGCCTCGACACGCACGCGCTGTCGGTGCCGGCCTGCGCCACCGCCCTCGAGGTGCTGGCGGCGCACGGCGTGGAGGTCATGCTCGCCGAGCACGACGCATACACGCCGACGCCGGCGGTGTCGCACGCCATCCTCTGCTACAACCGCGGGCGCACGACGGGGCTGGCCGACGGCATCGTGATCACGCCGTCCCACAATCCGCCGGACAACGGGGGGTTCAAGTACAACCCCCCCAACGGGGGCCCGGCGGAGACGGACGTCACCAGCTGGATCGAAGAGCGGGCCAATGAGCTTCTGGAGCGCGGTCTCGAGGGCGTGAAGCGCATCCCCTACGAGAAGGCGTTGCGCGCCGGCACCACGCACCGCCACGACTACCTGAACACCTATGTGGCCGACCTGGCGAACGTCGTGGACATGGAGGCGATCCGCGGCGCGGGCATCCGCCTCGGCGTGGATCCGCTCGGTGGGGCCGGCGTCCACTACTGGGCCCCCATCGCCGAGCGCTACCATCTCGACTTGACCGTCGTCAGCGACGTGGTGGACCAGACGTTCCGCTTCATGACCATGGATTGGGACGGCCGCATCCGGATGGACCCGTCGTCCTCGTACGCGATGCAGCGGCTGATCGGCCTGAAGGACCGGTTCGACGTCGCCTTCGCATGCGATACCGACCACGACCGTCACGGCATCGTCACCCGGAGCACGGGGCTGCTGCCCCCCAATCACTATCTCACTGTCGCCATCCACCACCTGTTCCGGCATCGGCCGCACTGGCGCCCGGACGCCGGGGTGGGGAAGACGGTGGTCAGCAGCGGCACGATCGATCGGGTGAGCGCGCAGCTCGGCCGGCGGCTCCACGAAGTGCCGGTCGGCTTCAAGTGGTTCGTCCCCGGCCTCGGCGACGGCTCCCTCGGCTTCGGCGGCGAAGAGAGCGCGGGGGCGTCGTTCCTGCGCCGCGACGGCACGGTCTGGACGACGGACAAGGACGGCATCGTCCCCGCGCTGCTCGCGGCCGAGATCACGGCGCGGGCGGGGCGCGACCCGGGGGAGATCTACGGCGACCTGACGCGCGAACTCGGCGAGCCGGCCTACGACCGCGTGGAAGCGCCCGCCACCGCCGCCCAGCGGAAGCTGCTCGCCGCGCTCTCGCCCGACCAGGTGCGCTGCCCCGACCTCGCCGGGGAGAAGGTGCAGAGCATCATCAACGAGGCACCGGGCAACCACGCACCGATCGGCGGCGTGAAGGTCAGCGCCGCGACCGGCTGGTTCGCGGCTCGGCCATCGGGCACCGAGGACATCTACAAGATCTACGCCGAGAGTTTCCGGGGGAAGGAACAGTTGAGCCGGATCGTGGAGGAGGCGCAGGCGGTCGTTGATACCGCGCTCGCGGCGGGAGCGGCGCGCCGATCATGACTTCGTTCCCTCACCGCTGGAGTTCCCGATGGGTCGCGTGAACGACCGCCCGGCGCCGTCCGATGCCCTGGTGCTGTTCGGCATCTCGGGTGACCTGGCCCACAAGATGATCTTTCCCGCGCTCTACGCGATGGTGAAGCGGGGCGTACTCACCGTCCCGGTGGTCGGCGTGGCGTCCACGCCGTGGAGTGAGGCGCAACTCAAGCAGCGGGCCACCGACAGCATCAGACAGTCCGGCGCCGTCGTGGAGCGGCGCGCGCTCAGCCGCCTCCTGTCCCTGCTCCGCTACGTGTCCGGGGACTACACCGACGCCGCGACATTCGCCGCGCTGAAGCAGGCGCTGGGGAAGGCGCGACGCCCCGCGCATTACCTCGCCATCCCCCCCGCGCTCTTCCCGGCGGTGATCCGGGGGATCGCAGGCGCCGGTCTGGCGGACCAAGCGCGCGTGATCGTCGAGAAGCCGTTCGGACGCGACCTGGCGTCCGCGCGCCGGCTCAACGCCGTGGCGCGAGCGGTGTTCCCCGAGGACGCGATCTTCCGGATCGACCACTTCCTGGGGAAGGAGGCGATCATGAACATCCTCTACTTCCGCTTCGCCAACTCCTTCCTCGAGCCCATCTGGAACCGCAACTACGTCGCCAGCGTCCAGATCACCCTCGCCGAGCAGGTCGGCATCGGCGCCCGCGGCGCGTTCTACGAAACCGCGGGCTGCCTCAGAGACGTGATCCAGAACCACCTCTTCCAGGTGGTCGCCCTGCTGGCCATGGAGCCGCCGGTCTACCGGGGGTACGGATCGGTCCAGACCGAGAAGGCCAAGGTCTTCGAAGCGATGCGGCCGTTGCGGCCGCGCGACCTGGTGCGTGGACAGTACGCCGGCTACCGGAAGGAACCGCACGTCGCGAGGGACTCCGATGTCGAGACCTTCTGCGCCGTGCGCCTCTTCATCGACTCGTGGCGGTGGGAGGGAGTGCCGTGGTACTTGCGCTCCGGCAAGTGCCTCCCCGCCACGGCCGCCGAGGTGCTGGTCGAGCTGAAGCCGCCGCCGGTGAGGTTGTTCGCCGACTCGGCCCCGTCCGCCGGCCCGGCGAACTATCTGCGCTTCCGGCTCTCGCCCAGCGCCGCAGTCGCCCTGGCCGCCCGCGTGAAGCACCCGGGCAAGGAGTTCGTCGGCGAGCAACGGGAGCTCTACCTGGTCGAGGAGCTTCTCGGAGCCGAAGCGCCCTACGAGCGACTGCTGTGCGACGCCATGATCGGCGATGGGGCGCTCTTCACGCGCGAGGA
>Ga0187854_10003264_pt1 | contig 12968 bp, 14 predicted proteins | sample June2016WEW_6_15_FD_132445 | JGI IMG/M metagenome (GOLD analysis project Ga0187854, IMG submission 132445) | Peatland microbial communities from SPRUCE experiment site at the Marcell Experimental Forest, Minnesota, USA - June2016WEW_6_150 | ecosystem: Environmental > Terrestrial > Soil >...
CCCTTCCCTTCACTGTCAAAGATCCCTCTCACGGTATTCCGTGAGGTTTTGGTGCGGCAGGCGTTTCGCAGAAACGCCGGGAGCACACGGCCACAGTACTCTGTGGCATTCGCACTCTCACGGCGGCCACGGTATCCCGTGGCATTTTGTATTCCGTGAGGTTTTGGTGCGGCAGGCGTTTCGGAGAAACGCCGGGAGCACACTGCCGCGGCTTTACACGGCTTTACCCCAGAGACGGTACTTCCCCCTCAGTTCGTTAACGGAGTTGAGTACTACCCTGGAGGCAAAGAGGGTTCTATACCTATTTCAAAAACCTGTCAATAGGCTCGAAAAGATTTCTCATACTCAGGCATGACCGAGGGAATTCATCGAGCACAGAAACCGTCGCAGCACGTAGTTTTCATGCCGCGGGGGCCGGAAATCCACAAAAATGCGGCTCCGGTGCACCCTCAACCTTGACTCCCCCCCGGACCGTCACTACTATCTGGGCTGGGAGAATCGATGGAAAACAGCAAGATCAAGGATCCAGGGCTCGCACCGGTCGGGAAGATGCGGGTCGAGTGGGCGGAATCGAGGATGCCGGTCCTCATGGCGCTTCGTGAGAAGCACGGAAAGGCGCAAAGCCTGAAGGGAATGCGCGTGGCGGGATGCCTTCACGTCACCAAGGAGACCGCGGTGCTCGTGAAGACGCTCGTTGTCGCCGGTGCCGAAGTGTCCTGGTCGGGATGCAATCCGCTTTCCACCCAGGACGACGTGGCCGCCACCCTCGCCGCGGAAGGTATCTCGATATACGCCTGGCACGGGCAGACGCGGGAGGATTTCTACTGGGCAATCGACAAGACCCTGGAGTTCAAGCCGACTCTGACTCTGGACGATGGCGCAGACCTGATATTCCGCGTTCACAGCGCCCGTACGGATCTGGCGGCGGGCATCCTTGGCGGCACGGAGGAAACAACAACCGGCGTGCACCGGCTGCGCGCAATGGGAGAGGCAGGCAAGCTCCTCTACCCTGTCATCGCGGTGAACGACGCAGAGACGAAGTGGGATTTTGACAATGTGTACGGCACCGGCCAATCCTCGATTGACGGGATCCTCCGCGCCACCTCGCTCCTTCTGGCCGGCAAGACTTTCGTGATAGCGGGCTACGGGCATTGCGGCCGCGGAGTTGCGGCACGCGCCAGGGGAATGGGTTCGCGCGTTATTGTGTGCGAGGTCGACCCCATCTGCGCGCTTCGCGCGATGATGGACGGCTTCGATGTCATGCCCATGGACGAGGCGGCGCGCATTGGGGACGTTTTCATCACCGCCACCGGCGTGAAAGACATCATCGTCAAGCGGCACTTCAAGCTCATCAAGGACGGCGCCGTGGTGTGCAACACGGGTCATTACGACTGCGAAATCAACATCCCCGACCTCGCATCGCTCGCCAGGTCGGTTCGGGAGGTCCGCCCGAACAATGAGGAGTACACGCTGGAGGACGGACGCAGGATCTACCTGCTGGCCAAGGGAAGGCTCGTCAACCTCGCGGCAGCCGAGGGTCACCCCTCCGAGGTCATGGACATGTCTTTTGCCAACCAGTTCATGTCGTTGATCCGTCTGGCCCGGGAGGGCAGGAAGATGGAAAAGAAGGTCTATGCCATCGACCGCTCACAGGACAAGGAAATTGCGACGGTGAAGCTCGCCACCATGGGCAGGAAAATCGACACGCTGACCCCTGCGCAGGTCGCCTATCTCACGGATTTTGCGAGCGGCACATGACCTCGTATACCGTCTGCCGCACATGCGGCACGTACGTCACAACGGCGACCGCGATCAACCGCGCCTACTGCTCGGAGGAATGCACGCGCCTCTACGCCACCTGCGCCAACTGCGGAAAGGTTTTCCTCCGCGGCAAGGGGTTTGATGACGAGTATTGCACGCGCGCATGCACGGTGAAGTACCAGATACTACGAAAATACGGCCCGCAGCCGGTGACCGTCGTGACGGAGGTATAACGGATATGAAGCTGATCTTCATCGGACCCCCAGGTGCCGGCAAGGGGACGCTCGCAGGCCTGATAAGCAAGGAGTACTCGATCCCGCAGATTTCCACGGGGGACATCTTCCGTGATGCCATCAAGCGTGAAACGGAGCTGGGCAAGAAGGTGAAGGAGATCGTCGGCAGAGGCGACCTGGTGCCCGACGAGCTTACCGTGAGCCTCGTTCGAGAACGCCTTGCCCAGCCGGATGCCCAAAAGGGCTACATCCTGGACGGATTTCCGCGCACCATCCCCCAGGCGGAGGCGCTGGGAACGTTCCAGAAGCTGGACGCGGTAGTGGACTTCGCCATCGACGACGCCCTGGTGATCGAGAGACTCTCGGGCCGGGAGATCTGCAAGAACTGCGGCGCAATTTACCACGTGAAAAACATGCCCTCGAAGGTGAAAGGTGCATGCGACAAGTGCGGCGGTCCGACATACACGCGGCCTGACGACTCTCTGGAATCCATCAAGAACAGGCTCGAGGTGTACCGGGAACAGACCGAGCCCCTCATTGCTTATTATGGAAAGAAAAACCTGCTTCGCAAGATCGATTCCTCGAAATCTCCCGAGGACACTCATGTGCAGATCCGCAAGGCGCTGAGCAAAATCGCCTGAACCTGCCGTTGCCGGGCTCTTCCCCGGCTATTTCGCTGCGGCGGGCGGGGTCTCCGGGAAAAGCTTGCGGTCCTTCAGTGCTGCTTCCACCTTGTCCCGTTCCAGCAATGCCGGTGAATCGAGGAGCGCTTTGATGGCCACCGGGTCGTGAAACCCGGCTTCGAGAGCTTTCGACAGGGCATCCAATCCCCTCTGCGGGTCTTCGATCACCGTGAGCAGGAGCCTCGTCTCCCCGAACCAGGCATCCGCCTGCTTCGCATCAAGAGCGATGATCCTGTCGAACGCCTCCAGCTCACGGGAGTATTTCTGCTGCCGCTCCGCGCCCGCGGCGGTCAGGTACCATCCGTCGACATCGTCGGGTTTCTTTTCAAGGTAGCGGGAGACCATTTCCCCCGAACCCGCGGGGTCATCCTGGGAAAGGAGGATGGAAGCCGTGGCAAAAAGGGCGTCCGTGTCCTCGGGGGAATTGGCCAGCAGCTTCCGCAGGCGCCCGAGCGCCTCATCTTTCCTGTCGAGCTTCCATAGAATAATCCCGCTGTTGTAGAGGGCATCCGGGTCAGCGGGGGAGAGCGTGATCACCGCGTCGAACTGTTCCAGAGCGTCACCGTCTCTGCCGGCCAAATGATAGTCCCATCCGAGGGTGGAGAGAATCAGCGTGTTCTGGGGATCCCTTAGCAGCAGCCGCTTGAGTATGGCCGCCGCGTCGTCGTAGCGTTTCATTTTCCCATACGCAAGGGCAAGGTTGAAGTCCGCCTTCACCAGGCTGGCGTCCAGGCGGAGCGCATTCTCGAACGCGGCGGCCGCCTTGTCGTACTGGCCGAGATCCGCGTACGCGTTGCCGATGTTGTAGTAGTCCGCGGCGACGCTGCGGGTGCGTGTATCGGTCACGCAGCCCGACAGGCCCAGCGCGATTGCAAGGAGCGCAAACGTGAGACGAAAGAACCTCGTCATGGCCCGACTATAAAACGAAAGCATTGACAAGTCCATGGACGCGCTATACGATAAGAGAAAGTATCAGAGCGAGATATCAGATTAGAAATGGCGCAAAATCCTGTACAGCGGAAAGCAGCCGGTACCTTGAGCAGAGAGGGGAAAATAACAGCCCTCCTGCTGCTCAAGAACTTCTACGATGAGGAGATATTTACGCTCCTGGTGAAGGAGTTCTACAACTCCGACATCGGGATCAGCGAAGCAGCCATACGTTCCTCGGGCGCGCTGGGCAACGAAATCGCGATTTCCCACCTCTACCAGATGGTCGAACGAGGAAAGAAGTCACAGCGTATCGCAGCCATCCAGTCCCTGACGGCCATTCGCGCGCCCTCGTCTGCGGGAATGCTCATCAAGTATTTCAACCATTTCCCGGAAGAAGACGTGCGCACGGAAATCCTGCGCGCCATCAACACGATCTCGCCGACCGCTCAGCTGGTGCAGGAGCTCAACAACTCGGTCTACGTCGACCCGAAGCAGAGCGAGGCGGTCAAATGCATCGCCGTCGAGGCGCTTGTCGAAGCGGAGAGGTACCCGTTCCTGAAAGAGACCCTCACCCGTGCGGCTCCGCAGGTACAGCAGGCCGCGTTCGTAAAGATGCTGCAGACGGGAAGCCAGGTGGTTCTTGATTTCAGCTCGGAGAAGTTCGATCCCGCGGTGATGGGCAGCTACCTGTGCCTGTACACGCTGAAGGCCAGAAATCCCCAGGCCAACTACGTACTGGAGCAGCTGCAAAAGGGACACCGGCAGACCATCTTGTCCTTCCTGCATTCCTTGTCAGAATTCCAGGGCCGACTCCGGTTCCCGGCACGGGTGTTCCGGCTCCTCCTGATCACACCGTACGTCGACGTGGAGACCGAAGCCGCAATCGGCGATTTTCTCAAGAAGATCGTCGCAGAGGTGAAAAGCGCTTCACCTCACCTGGTGAGCGAGTTCTCCGTCATTACTTCCGCGCACCTGGACACCGTGTTCGCCAAGATCAGGAAGAACTACATTTCGCTGAAGGGCATTCAGAAGAAGGAGGACCTTCTTGCCACCGTCCTCGCCACGCTTCTGGAAAGATACGCCACCCCCTCCGTTCTCGCGGAAGTGCAGGCTTTCTTCAAAGAGGACGGATACACCGGCAGGACCCCGCCGGTTGCCCAGATGCGCTCCCTGCTCGCGGCGGCGCCGAAAGAGGACCTGAACCGCCTGGACGCGTGCATTCCGCTCTTCACGCTGAGGGAGAAGAAGGACAAACAGGCGGTTCTCGCCCTGGTCTCCCGGGTGGACCTCAACCGGCCCTTTTTCCTGCGAAGACTGAACCGGCTCATTCGCATTGCCGGTGCTCTAGAGATCAAGACCACATCGAAGAAGATCCAGGAGATCCTCGACTTTGCACGCGCCGAGCGCATCCAGTTCATTGAAGAGACATGCATCGTCTCCCTGTGTCAGCTGCTCACGCGCTCGATCATCGAGCTGTCACGGGAGTATTTCAAGGAACCGACGAAGAATCTCCGATCCCTGAACGGCTACATCCGTGGGGCGCGTTTCATCCCCGCGAAGATCCTCATCGCGCCGCTGATCCACATCGCCCAGCTTCCCGCCCTCAACCCCCAATCGCGCGCCCTGGTGGTCGAAACCCTGGAGAACATGGATCTCTCGGGGCTGCGCAAGGCATTGCCGCCGCTGTTGAAGGTGCTCGACATGCGCGATGTGGCGAGTGAGCTGAAGCTACGCATCGGCGACATCCTGGCCAGGAACGGCGACTCCACCGTCGGCCACCAGGCCCTCGATCTGACGGTCCACCAGTCCGCGGTCGGCCGGAGGGTCGCTGTGCGAATGCTCAAAGCCCTCGTCGCGCGCGGGGAAGGAGCGGCGGCTGAGAACGTGACCAACCGACTGTACCTGCTGCTGGAGGACCCGGACAGGGGAGTCAAAGTGGAGGCCGTCGTCGCGCTGCTGTCCATGAAAGACGATTACGCGGCGCAGATAGTGAGTGACTACATCAAGGCTGGCGATGTGGAGATGATCGCCGATATCCTGGGCGGCATTTCGAAGCCGCCTTCCCGGGAGACCTTCTCCCTCCTTCTGGACATGATCCGCCTGGACAGCCTGCCGGTGCAGGACGCGCTGCGCGCTCTTTTGCCCGAGCTGAGCCAGGGCAGCTTTGCGGAAGAGTTGCGGCAGGGACTGCTCGCCGTCTTGAGCGGGGTACCCAGGGAAACGGCGACGGCAGAGCCTGCTGCCGCCGCGTTGGAGACCCATCCGGCCCCGCAGATGGAGAGCATGCTGGGCCAGGCAAAGCTGGAATATAAGTTCAAGCGGGAAAACACGCAGTCTCTGACAGTCTTTTTCGTCGACATCTATGGATCCACTGAGATTTCCTCGAAAATAGAGATGTCCTCCTACCTCAAGATGATCAAGGCCTTCGAGGACATCGTGATTTCGACGATCACCGCCAACAGGGGCACCATCGTAAAAAAGATGGGGGACGGAATACTGGCGCACTTCAAGCTTGCCCTGAACGCTACGGTTGCCGCGCTCACCGTGCAGCAGAAAATACGCGAGTACAGCGCCATGCGGGTTGAACAGGAGAAGTTCCAGGCGCGCATCGGCCTGAACACCGGCCCCGTGATCAGGAAGGACAAGGACATCTTCGGTGAAACGGTGAACGTGGCCTCGCGCATGCAGAGCGCAGCGACCCCCGGGGAAGTGCTCCTGACGGATGAAACATACAAGGAAATTCGCGACTACGTCCGCTGCACGCAGCTCGGAAGGATAGAAGCCAAGGGCATCAAGGACGGCGTTGTCGCTTACAAGCCCGAAGAGGTCCTTGTCGACATCGAAAAGATCTTGCACACGAGCGCCGGGGATCCCGGGGAGAAGGGTGCCCTGAAGGACGCATCTCTCGAGAAACTCAAGGAATCCATGTTCGTGCCCAACTTCCAGCTTCCGGGCGACAAGGGAGCGTCGGGAGAAGCCGCGGCGCTTTTGAAAGGCATATTCTCAGAAATCTCCCGGTACGTCGAAGACATCGCCCCTGACTACCACGAAGAATACAATTTCAAGAAGTACCTCCAGGAGAGGTGGAACAAGCTCATGGAGAGCCTCTAGCAGCCCGTCGGCCTTCCGGCCATACGGGAGTACCCGTTCGGCGCGAACGCCGTCCCTGGCCTCGGCCGGCCTCGGCGTCCATGCCTACGCCCATTTGACGTTTTAGACGCGGAATGATATAGTGCGCGAAATCCCCTTTAAACGGGAAGGAGGTATATTGGCCGAGAAGGATCTCAGAATAAATGAGGGCATTCGGGTCCGCGAGGTGCGGTTGATCGACGCGGACGGGAATCAGAAGGGAATCGTGCCTACCTTCGAAGCGCTGCAGATGGCCCGGGAAGCGGGAGTCGACCTGGTGGAGATCGCTCCGCAGGCCCAGCCGCCGGTGTGCAAGATCCTCGATTACGGGAAATACAAGTTCGAGCTCGAAAAGAAGACCCGGGAGGCGAGGAAGCACCAGAAGCAGATCCGGATCAAGGAGATTCGGATGCAGCCGAAGATCGACGGACACGATCTGGATTTCAAAACCCGGCATGTCCGGGAGTTTCTCGACGAGGGCAACAAGGTCAAGGTCACGGTCCGTTTCCGCGGCCGCGAGCTGGCGCATACGGAGCTCGGCAAGGACGTCCTCGACAAGATCCTCGAGATGCTCGGCGACTCATTCGTTGTGGAAAAGCCCGCCCAGATGGAAGGGCGGACGATGTCGATATTGCTGAACCCAAAAGGAAGCAAGGCCAAGAAAGGATAGACGATGCCGAAAATGAAGACCAAGAAGGCCGCGGCCAAGCGGTACCACGTCACCGGGACGGGCAAGATCCGCTATAAGAAGCAGGGGCTGCGCCATATCCTCACCAAGAAGAACGCAAAGAGAAAGAGGCGGCTCCGCCTCCCCGCCATCCTCAGCTCAGTCGAGGAGAAGAGGGTGAAACAGCTCATGCCGTATGCGGGCAAATACTAGGCGCGGGAAAGCGAAAAGGAGATTCTGATCCATGCCGAGGTCTAAAAACGGGACGCGGAGGCGTGATCGCCGACACAAGATAATGAAGCTCGCCAAGGGGTACTGGGGCGGGAGAAGCAGGCTGTTCAAGACCGCCAAAGAAGCGGTCATGAAAGCCCTCGCCTCCTCGTACCGTGACAGGCGGCGCAGGAAGGGCGAGTTCCGCAGATTGTGGATTACCCGCATTTCGGCCGCCGTCCGCCAGGAGGGCATCACGTACTCCCAGTTCATTCACGGACTGGCCGAAGCCGAAGTGCATCTCAATCGAAAGGCCCTCTCGAACATGGCCATCGAGGACCCGACGGCCTTCAAGGCCGTTGTCGCCCGGGCCAAGGAAGCGCTGGCTGCCGGTGCACCGCCGACCGCCGCCAAAATGCCGCCTTCGGTGGCTGCGTCGGCCCCCAAAAAGCCGCGTTCGGCGGCTGCAAGGACCGCGGCAAAATGATCACCCTCGAGCAGATCAGGTTGCTGGACAGCAAGATCACTCGAGCCATCGAACTCATCCGGGTCCTCAAGGAAGAAAACGGCACACTCCGTAAGGGTCTGGAGTCCGCCCAGAAGCGGATGAAAGAGCTGGAGACGCTCGTCGACGGGTTCAAGACGGACCAGCGGGAGATCGAAACCGTGATCGTCCGCACTCTGCGCAACCTGGACGACCTGGAAGAAAGCGCCACGGCCGGGAAGAAGGGCGATCGCGCCGTGGCGAGCCCTTCCCCGGACGGAGCACCTGCGTCACGGGCTGCTGATGCAGGCTCCGCCCCCCTTTCCTCCGCCCCCGCAAGTCCCGCCACGAAGGAAGAGCTGGACATCTTCTAAACCGACCGGATCATGGAGAAACGTCAGCTCAGAATCGACGTGCTTGGAACCTCCTTCGTCATTCAATCCGATGAAAGCCCGGAGAATCTCGCGCGGCTTTCGTCGTACGTGAAAGCAAAGATAGAAGAAGTAAAGAGCCGATACAGCTTTGCAGATCCCCTCACCGTGGCCCTGCTCGCGGCGCTCAACATCGCCGACGAGATGTTCAAATCACGCGACGGCAGGGACACGGCGGGCCCCGCGGAAGAAATCACGACTGTCGCGGAACGGCTCATCAGCCGCATTGACGACCAGCTCCTGGAACACACTCCCTACGACGAGGATCCACACACGCCCTGAAATCCGCGGGGTACCGCGGCGCTATTATCTCGCAAAGAACTCCCCGAGCACCGGCGCCAGAACCTCCGTGCTCACATCATGCCTTTGGCCTTCCAGTGTATGGAGCTGCGCGTGAGGTATCGCTTGGCTTAACGCTCGAGCCGTGTGATACATAAAGGGAAAACTCGCGCCGCCGTTCATCACCAACGTACGCGCGCTTACAAAGGCTGCCCGCTCAGTGGGCACCGATGCGTTTTTGCCCAGGATGGCAGTATGATCATAGGCGAGTGTAGGCGCTATGGCTTCGAGCATCGGCCACATCGGGGCATGACGCATGCCTTCAATCTGGGCGTCTGGCGTTCCCACATACTTCATGAACAACAGAAAACTACTTACTAGACCTCTCACCGCGCCCGACGCGCTTGCGCGTCATTTGGCGCGGTAGCCCTCCATGGCTACGGCCCGTAGCGGCATCCCTCTACGCCGACAATCCTCGAAGCCACGCGATTGGCAAGCCGGGCGCTTTGCAGGGGATCGGCGCCGGCGAGACGCGCGAACAGGAAGCCGGCGGCAAAAGCGTCACCCGCGCCCGTCGTATCCACGACGTGAACAGGCACTCCCGGCACCATCTCGCATTTTCCGTCCCAGCCGACAAGGCATCCCTTCTCTCCTGCCTTCATCACGACCAGCGGGGCGAGCGCGGATGCCTCCGATACACAGTCCTCATCACAGGCCGATCCCATGAGGATGGCCAGCTCGTCCCTGTTGCCGAACAAGATGTCCACGTTGCCCGGTATCCAGGAACGGAATTGATCGCCGAAACGGCGGACGGCGAAAGGATCGGCGAGGTCGAATGCGATCGAGATCCCGCGGCCACTCTCCCGGACAAAGGCGGCCGCCTTCTCCGCTGCCCGGCGCTGGTTGTCCGTATCCCAGAGGTAACCAGTGAGATACAGCATCCGCGACTCAGAAAGGCGCGCGAGGTCGAGATCGGCCGGCGCGAAGTCACGGCAGGCACCCAGGTATGTGTTCATTGTGCGTTCACCGTCCGGAGTCACCAGGATGACCGAGGTGCCCGTCGGGGTCGCCTTCCTCACGAGCGCGGCGCTGACCCCCTCCCTTTCCATCCCCGCCGCGAAGTCATCGCCGGTAGGATCATTTCCTATGGCACCGTTGAAAACAGGGGGGGCCGAGTCACCAGCCGAATCGCCCCGGGCGCCGAGGACGGATTCGGAGAGTTCACGACCCCCGGGCCCGCCGAGCCACGCGATTCCCCGCGCGGTGTTGGCCGCGCTTCCTCCCGGCATGGTGCGGAAAGAGCGGATCTCTTTCAGGAGCGCCGTGACCTCCGCATGCTCCACCAGGTGCATGGTTCCCGGTTGCTTCCCGAACCGGGATAAAAACCCGTAGTCGACGTGAGCGATAATGTCCATGAGGGGGTTCTCGACACCGTACAGCGAATACACCAGGCTCCTCCTCACCTGCAATGAATTGACACAGGCATTGGCAAGACGTATAGTCCGTTATACTAAGGAAGCTACACGCCGATGTCCATCATCACCAGCCAGCAGCTTATCCAATACTACGAGAAATACCGGGCAACTGAAGTCACATTCAACAAGCAGGTGATCACGGCCACCGGCCTGATGCCCGGCAACATGTACCTCAGGGTGCTCGACCGTCAATTGCCCTGCACCGTGTTCTCCAGCTCCCTGGCAAGCGCGCGCGTGATCGCCAATGTGAAGGCGAACTTTTTCCTGGACTTGAAGCGGCCGAATACCCGCCTCGCCCTGCGCTGGTGTTTCAAGCTGCCGGACAAGGCGGAGCCGATCACATTCTTCGTGCCATGCCGTGCCACGGGATTCACCCACTTCAATGTGCAGAAACCGGGTGTGCAGATGGTCACTCTCGAGTATACCCAAAGGCCACCCAATGATCTGATCGAGATCCTGGGCGGCCTCCTGGAGGCGAACTGGAACGCTCAGCAGCGAAGGGAGGAAAGGATCGCCATCACCCCTGAAAACATGAAAAAGCTCGGCATGGAGTCCCGAGACGCCCTCCTGCTCATCGGTGAGACCTCGCGTCCCTGCCTCCTCAGGGACCTGTCCTTCATCGGGGCCGAGGTGCTCACATCCAAGCTGACCGATTCCGACACCGGCAGGCCGGCAAGCCTCAAGATCGCAAAGGGGGAGCAGGCGACGGACATGACCATGCCGGGGACTATTACGCGCGTGGAGGAAGTGGGGGGGAGAAAAGACATCATTGCGGTGGCAATCGAGTATGCAGCGGATACACCCATAAGCTACAAGCTCCTGATAAACTCGTTCATCACTTCCTCCCGCAAGACGCCCAGGGAGGGGGACCCAGGGCTCGTACCAGGGAGGCCTGTCGAATCGAAATTGGAAGATTCGGCTTCCCCTCCGGACACCCGGCCGACGGAGCAGTTCCTGCCCAGCCCCCCCCATCCGAAACCGGGGCCCCACCCGCAAGGGGAATCTTCTCCGAATGGATAACGCAGCCAAGCTGGCGAACGTGGGCTACGTCTCCATCGCCCAGACCACCCAGAGACAAATCGGAGACTTCACACTGGACCCGAAGATCCTCCTCCCTGTCGAGCTGCCCGCGGGGGCGGCATCGATCAAGGCCGGCGAGCTGAGCTGGGAGGCCATAGTCGCGGGGACGCTCAAGGTGCTGGCGTGGGACTCGACGAACGCGTACGCCGACTACTACAGGCGATTCGTGCTCGCCGTGAAGCCGGACATCAGAGATGAGTTCACGCATATTGGAATCCTGAAGGCGCGCAATGGAGAATCGGAGGTCGCCATAGAGATATTCCGGGCGCTCGAGGGCCTGTTCCCCGACGATGCGGTCACCCACATGAACCTGGCACTGGCCTACGAGGAGCGCGCGCGGCAACTGGAAAAACGGGAAGAGGAAGCAAAGGCGGACGAGTACGTGGGTCTGGCCTTCGAGGCCTACAAGGCAGCCCTCGCCGCCGACCCGACGCAGCCGGCCCTCCATTACAACGTGGCCTACTTCTACCTGCATCAGCGATCGTTCGAGAAAGCCCGTGAACACCTCGAGGTGTTCGCAAAGACCGGAACGGATTCGACCCGCGTCACGGAGGCGCGTCGGCTCATCCGCGAAATAGACGAACAGGGACTCATGGACGGACTCTTCCAGAAAGCGTTCGACAGCATCCGCCTGGGCAGGGAAACGGAAGGAATTACCCACATCGAGAAATTCCTCTCCTCACGGCCCGGCGTGCCCAACGCCTGGTTTCTGCTCGGATGGGCATATCGGAGGCTCGCGCGCTACGCGGAAGGCAAGGAAGCCTTCCTGAAGGCCCTCTCCCTGGGCGCGCCGCACGCCGACCTCCTGAACGAGCTGGCGATCTGCCTCATGGAGCTCGGGGAGCTCGCGGAAAGCAGCAAGAGGCTGCGCGAGGCGCTGGCGCTCGAGCCTGAAAATACCAAGGTAATTTCCAACATGGGGATTGTTTCCCTCAAGTCGGGAAAGCGGGAAGAGGCCCTGGGGTTCTTCCGCACGGTGCTCGAGATCGAACCCCAGGACCGCATTGCCGCCCGCTACATAGAAAATCTTTCAAAAGATTCCTGAAAAAAGCCTAATCCTTAAACTTCCGCATGTCGAAAAAAGGACTGAGGGTAACTCCGGTCAAAGCCCGGGGCTCATCCCCTTTCCCCGCTACTCTGTGTATCGGCGTGCCTGGAAGGCTGATCAAGGGAAATCGGAGGAGGGAACGAGCCGAAAATCCGCCTAACTGCGCGGGGTACCGCGGTCACGGTACTCCGTGGCATTTGTGCAAGATACGGCGGCGCGGAGGGAGACCGGAAGCCCAATGTACCGTGCCGGTGGCACGGTACCGCCGTGGCGTGCCACGGAAATCCCACGTCGTGCAGGAGGCACGGCCATACACACACGCCCCGGGCATGGATGCCCGCGGCCAATCTTCAGGGAGGAAGGTATGATCATCAATCACAACATGAGCGCGATCTTCGCGGATCGACAGCTCAAGCTGAACGACCTGCTCTTGAGCAAGAGCATGGAGAAGCTCTCCTCGGGAAGCAGGATCACCCGCGCGGGCGACGACGCCTCGGGCCTGGCCGTGTCGGAAAAGATGCGCTCCCAGATCCGCGGCCTCCGCCAGGCCAGCTCCAA
>Ga0187854_10003271_pt1 | contig 12955 bp, 13 predicted proteins | sample June2016WEW_6_15_FD_132445 | JGI IMG/M metagenome (GOLD analysis project Ga0187854, IMG submission 132445) | Peatland microbial communities from SPRUCE experiment site at the Marcell Experimental Forest, Minnesota, USA - June2016WEW_6_150 | ecosystem: Environmental > Terrestrial > Soil >...
GATCCCTTCAGCTCGTACAACCCGATCTTCAAGGCGGACCGCGTCTTCAGCATGATCCGCAGTGAGTACTTCCCCGAAATGGCTCGCTCGGAGTGGGACGACAAGGTCGATGCCGCCCTGAGGGCCGTGACCCTCGAGCCGGATCAGGTTCTCAACAAGTACCCGCACCAGCTCAGCGGCGGCCAGCTCCAGCGACTTCTGGTCGCTCGGGCCCTGCTGCTGGACCTCAAGATCCTCGTGGCCGACGAGATCATCAGCATGCTCGATGCCTCAACGCGTATCGACGTCCTGAACCTCCTGGCCGACCTGAAGAGCAGGGGCATGGGCATCCTGTTCATCACGCACGACCTCTCGCTGGGAAACTACATCAGCGAGAAGACCGTCATCCTTCGCCGTGGCGTCATCGTCGAGATGGGCGCGACGCAGAAGGTCTTCGGCAACCCCACCCACCCGTACACCCGAATGCTCATCTCCTCGGTGCCGCAGCTGCACAAGAAGTGGGCCCAGATCGAAGCCGAACTCTCGGCGCCGATCGCCGGTCGAGGCGGCTGCCTCTTCCACGAGGCCTACCCTCTGGCCGGCCGGACAACCGATCGAGCCGCGGACGATCCGACGATGGCGAAGATCGAGGACGATCACTACGTCGGCTGCTTCGAGCTCGAAAGCGAAAAGACCAGCCGGGTGGCCTGACAGCCTCCCGGCCGGGGCTTCCCGGAAGACCGAACGGTCTCCAGGGAGGCCAATCGGATCTGCTCCATCTCCATCAGTCCGCCTTCGGGCGGACTGATGGTCGTTTGTGGACCCGAAACGCGGGTCGGATCGAGGCCCCGCCTGATCGCCGGAGGGCTGGACGGCCGATGTTCGAGAGCCAAGCGGGACCGGGCGGAGTGCGACTCGGCCCTCCGGATGGCTCACGAAGTCCGTTATGGTTCCCTCCATGAGTTCGATCGGCGTTCCGGCCATCGTGGAGAGGCTGCGCGGCCCCGCCCTCGGCCGCTGGCTGCGCGTCGTGGGCCCGGCCTGGATAGTGATGCTCGCGGACGTCGACGCGCCGAGCGTGATCACGGCCGCCAAGGGCGGCACCGAGTCCGGGTACGCTCTTCTTCTGCCGGTCTTTGCGGTCGTGCCTGTGCTCTTCCTGGTCCAGGAGATGACGGCGCGATTGGCCCTCGCCACCGGCATGGGACACGCCGAACTCGTGCACGCTCGTTACGGACGCCGCTGGGCGGCGGTGTCGGTCATCGGCATGGCCGTGATCAACTTCGTCGCGTACGTGGCGGAGTTCGCCGGCATTGCCCTCGGAGCCGCCATCGTCGGCATACCCGCCCCGGTCGCGATCGTAGGAGCGCTCGCGATCCACGCCTCGATGGTTCTGAGCGGCGGCTACTCCAGGTTCGAGCGACTGGCCCTTGTGCTCTCCCTTGCTCTCTTCAGCTTCGTGGTGCTGGCCGTTGCCGGCCGCCCCGATCTCGGACACCTGGTGTCCGACCTGAGCCCGCTCCCCAGCGACGTCCCCCACGACTACTTCGCTCTCGTCGTCGCCATGATCGGGGCCTCGATCATGCCGTGGATGCTCTTCTACCAGCAATCCGCCAGCGTGGACAAGAAGCTCACTCGCGAGGACCTGCACGGGTCGCGCGTGGAGACCTTGCTCGGAGCGCTCGCCAGCCAGGCCCTGATGGCGGCCGTCGTGATCGCCGCGGCGGCGGCGATGCAGTCCGCGGGTCCGGTGTCGGCCGGGGCGAGGAACCTGGCCGAACTGCCCGAAGGGTTGGCCAGACTCGCCGACGGCGGGGCAGGCTGGCTCATCGCCCTCGGCCTGGTCGGATCGGGGCTGCTTGCCCTGGTCGTGGTTTCGCTCTCGGCCGCATGGGGGATCGGCGAGCTGATGGGCTGGCCCCGCAGCCTCAACCTCAAGTTCAGCCAGGCCCGCCGTTTCTACGGCGTCTACTTCGTCGAGGTCGTCCCGGCGGCGGCGATCGCGCTCATGTCGGCGGACCTGGTCCGGCTGTGTGTCGGGGCGATGGTGTTCAACGTGATCATCCTCGCCCTGCCTCTGGCCTTCCTCGTTCGCCTGACGAGCGACCGCGGACTGCTCGGCGACCTGGCCAACTCCCGCCCCAGGGCAGCCCTGCTGTGGGTCGTCGTTGTCACGCTCCTGGCCGCGGGCATCTTCGGCATGATCCAGTACCTCACCTGACCGCGCGCCCCGTGTGGTGAGCGACCCGCCGCGCACGTCCGGGGCGCGGCACCGCGTGGTGGCGTCGCACTTGCGCTGGGGGCCCGATCTGGGCGACACTACCGGTGCTCAACGACCGCTGGACCGGAGGCGGGTACCGGCTCGTGAGCCCAAGGTTCGCTGCCGGGGGAAGCCCTACGGCGCGACTGCGGAAGGGCCGGAGATCGCCATGGATCGCACTCGTGTAGTGATCATGGGGGCCGCTGGGCGCGACTTCCACAATTTCAACGTCGTCTATCGCGACGACCCGTCCTTCGAGGTCGTGGCCTTCACGGCCGCGACCCAGATTCCCGGCATCGCCGGGCGCCGCTATCCGCCGGAGCTCGCGGGGGCGCTCTATCCCGACGGAATCCAGATCGTCGCCGAGGCGGACCTGGAGCGACTCCTGGCCACGGAGCGGATCGATCTGGTCGTGTTCTCCTACAGCGACGTGGCCCACGAGCACGTCATGCACACGGCCAGCCGGGTGCTCGCCGGCGGAGCCGACTTCGAGCTGCTCGGGCCCGCCCGGACGATGGTGGCCAGCACGAAGCCGGTGGTTGCCACCGGTGCCACGCGAACCGGCGCCGGCAAGAGCCAATCCACTCGCTACCTCGCGGAATTGCTCGAGAAACAGGGCCTGCGCGTCGTCGTGGTCCGCCATCCCATGCCGTACGGCGACCTCGTGGCCCAGCGAGTGCAGCGCTACGCCACGTATGCCGATCTCGACCGCTACGACACCACGATCGAGGAGCGCGAGGAATACGAGCCGCACCTCGACGCCGGCCGGGTGCTCTACGCCGGCGTGGACTACGAGGCGATTCTTCGCCAGGCGGAGGCGGAGGCCGACGTCGTGCTGTGGGAGGGCGGCAACAACGACTTCCCGTTCTACCGGCCGGACCTTTTCGTCGTGATCGCGGACCCGTTGCGGGCCGGTCACGAGCTCCACTACCACCCCGGCGAGACCAACATCCGGATGGCCGACGTCGTCGTCATCAACAAGGTGGACTCGGCTACGCCGGCGCAGATCGCCGAGGTTCGGGCCAACGTCAGCTCGATGAACCCGGTGGCGCGGGTCATCCTGGCCCGCTCCGTTCTCACGCTCCAGGGCGGCGAGATCGCCGGCAAGCGTGTGGCCGTGGTCGAGGACGGCCCGACCCTCACGCACGGCGGCATGACCTACGGCGCCGGCGTCGTCGCGGCGCGCCGGTTCCGTGCGGCCGAGCTGGTGGATCCTGTGCCGTACGCCGTCGGTCAACTCGCCGAGACGCTGAGCCGCTACCCGGGCCTGGAGCATCTGCTGCCGGCTATGGGCTACGGCCAGGGCCAGATGCACGAGCTCGAGACGACACTGAACGCGATGCCGGCGGACCTCGTGCTGTCGGCCACGCCGATCGACCTGACGCGGGTTCTCAAGCTGGACAAGCCGGTCGTGCGTGTACGCTATGAGCTGGAAGAGCTCGCCGGCGACGCGGCCGGGCACGAGCAGTCCAACCTGACAGAGCTCCTCGCCCCGATCGTCGCGCGGGCACGGGCCAGCGCGTCGGCGGGACCGCGACCCTAGCCGGAGAAGACCGTCATGACGCGCCACCTGCTGACTCTGGATTCCCTCGGTCGCGACGGGATTCTGGCCAACCTCGAGCTGGCCACCCACCTCAAGAGCGTCAAGGGGATGGCCCGCGACGTTCTTGCCGGCGGGCGGGTGGGCCTGATATTCGACAAGCCGTCCACTCGGACGAGGGTCAGCTTCGAGGCCGCGGCCTGGGGCCTGGGAATGCTGCCGATCGCCCTCCGGCCCGACGAGCTGCAGCTCGGCCGGGGCGAGAGCATCGCCGACACGGCCCGCGTCCTATCGCGGTACCTCACGGCGCTGGCAATCCGGACCTTCGACCAGGCCAAGGTCGAGGAGCTGGCCCGCCACGCCACTATCCCGATCATCAACGCCCTGACCGACGACCACCATCCCTGCCAGGCCCTGGCCGACGTCATGACCCTGCAGGAAGAGTTCGGCGAGCTGGCGGGATTGCGTGTGGCGTTCGTCGGCGACGGCAACAACGTCTGCAACTCGCTGATCCAGGCGGCTGGCTATCTCGGCTTCACCCTGGCGATCTCGGCTCCGGAAGGCTATGAGCCGAAGGCCGAGATCGTCGAGGCGGCCCGGGCCAACTGCAAGATCAACGGCGGGGCGATCGAGGTCGGTCACGACCCGCGGGTCGCTGTACGCGGCGCGGACGCCGTCTACACCGACGTGTGGGCCAGCATGGGCCAGGAGAAGGAGCGCGAAGAGCGAGCTCGAATCTTCGCCGGATACTGCGTCACTCCCGAGTTGATGGCCCTGGCCTCGCCTCGGGCCATCTTCCTGCACTGCCTGCCGGCCCACCGCGGCGACGAAGTGGTCGACGCGGTTATGGACGGCCCGCAGTCGAGGGTCTGGCCGGAGGCCGAGAACCGCTGGTACACCGAGCAGGCCTTGCTCTACACGCTCATCACGGGCAAGGAACGCCTGGAGCGCCTGGGATGACCCGGCTGGCGATCGCCCTCGGCGGCAACGCCCTGATAAGACGGGGTGAGCCGGGCTCTACCGAGGTGCAGCGCCGCAACCTGGTGGCGGCGGCGCGCGGCCTGGTGACGCTGGCCGAGGGCAGCCGGGCCGAGATCGTCATCACTCACGGAAACGGGCCCCAGGTGGGCTTCCTCGCCATTGGGGCGGAGATGGCCTCGTCCGTGGTGCCGGCGCCACCCCTGGACGTGCTCGGTGCCGAGACGCAGGGCCAGATCGGCTACCTCCTGGCCCAGGCCCTCAACGACGCGTTCCTGGAGAGGGGCCGAAAACGCCAGATGGCGGTCGTCGTGACCCGCACGGTCGTCCCGGCCGACGACCCGGCCTTCGCCAACCCGACCAAGCCGGTGGGACCGATCTACGACGAGGCCACGGCCAAAGAGCACGCGGCAACGCGCGGCTGGAGCGTGGCCCAGGACGGCAAGAACTGGCGGCGGGTGGTTCCGTCGCCGCCGCCGATCCGAATCGTGGAAGCGGCCGCGATCCGATCCCTGGTCGACGCCGGCATTCTGGTCGTGGCGTCCGGGGGTGGGGGAGTGCCGGTCGTGGAGCTGCCCGACGGCCGCTTTGAGGGCGTGGAGGCGGTCATCGACAAGGACCTGGCGGCCGTGGTCTTGGCCCGGGCGGTGGACGCGGACGGGCTGGTACTGCTGAGCGACGTTGATGCCGTCTACCGGCGCTGGGGCACGCCGCGGCAGGAGCCGATCCTTCGCCTCTCGGTTGAGGAGGCGAGGGAGGGGCTCGCCGCCGGGGCCTGGCCCTCCGGCTCGATGGCCCCGAAGGTCCGCGCCTGCATGGAGTTCGTGGCCGGCGGGGGCCGATTCGCCGCCATCGGCGCCCTCGAGAACGCCGTCGCCATCGTCAAGGGCAGCTCGGGCACGTGGTTCGGGGCCGAATCCACTGGCCTGCCGCGCCGCGCGGCCTAGAACAACCGCTCGACTCGGCCCCGGCCGCGGGCCCAGCCGCTCACTCGTAGGCGCTGGCCTGCAGCTCGTACAGCTCTGCGTAGAGGCCGCGGTTGCGCATCAGCTGGACGTGCGAGCCGGCTGCCGCCTCAGGCAGGCTTTCCGAACCCAAAGCGCGCCGACAGCTTGCCGGCGAACTCCGCTCGAACCGCGGCCGCGTCCTCACGTGACAGCTCCAGCTCGCTGGCGATCTCGTCCATCGTGGCGGATTCCGTACCGCTGATAGCGTCGTCGGCCGCGGACACGCGGTAGCAGGCCCGCAGGAGGGTGATCCGCTGATCCATCGTGGAATGCTCTTTGAACTCGCGCGTCACCAGGTAGTCGCTCGTACCGCCGATCGTCTTCTCCTGGAGCTTGGCCATCTCCGCGACCAGGACCGCCTGCGAGGGATCGAGCCCGGAGCCCGTCAGCTCCTTCTCCATGACCGCCGTTTCGGCGTCGCTGATGTCGAGGTCCGCATAAGCGGCTCGCGCGAGCAGATAGGCCATGGCAGCCAGCATCCTGGCCGTCTCGGGAGGGAGGGCCTCCAGCCGGGCGACGATGTGGCGAACCACGGCGGTCTCGCCGGTCAGATCGGCGGGGCGAGGACCGCCGGTTTGCACAGGCTCCCCGGGATGTCCGCCTAGAAAGCGCAAGAAGGACACGGCCTCTCCTCGAGTTCGCTGGGGCCCTGGGTCGGGCCCACGGATGGCACTCAGGCGTGAGTGAACAGCAGGTGCAGCTCCATGGTGCCGTGGTCGTCAACCGAGAGGACCGAGAAGCTGTTTGGCTTCTGGATCGAATAGTCGGAGAAGACGATCGGGAGCGAGCCGGTCACGGCGATCACGCCGCCCTGCCGGACGGCCTGCAGCGCTATCGTGACCGTCTTCGTCACGCCGTGGAGCGTCAACTCGCCGGTGGCGTTCACGCTGACCGACGTGCCGTCGGCCGGCAGCGCGCCGAGGTTGATCGGCTGATTCGTCTTGAATATCGCCGTGGGGTACGTGTCGGTCTCGATTGCCTGGCGCCGCAGCTGACCGTCGCGCGACGGGTTGTCGCTGACCAGGGCGGTCAGATCGGCCGTCACCTGGACGTTCTCGACGACGGCCCCGGTCATGGTCATGGAGCCGGTGATCTTGGTGGTGCGCCCTACGGCAGTGTGGCCGCCGACGCCGACGAGCTGCTCCTGAACCCGATAGCCGCCGAACGAGGCGGTCCCATCGTCGATCGAGCCGAGGCCGGTATTCACGTTCCAGGTTCCGTCCAGCGACGCGGGAGCGGCAACGGCGGCGCCCGTTGGAAGGGCCGGGGGAGCGGAGCCCACCGCGGTCGGGCTGCTCGGACCGATCAGGATATACCACAGGCCGTAGCCTCCGGCGGCGATCGCGGCGATGGCGACGATCGCCACGGCGACGATCAGTAGGTTACGGTTGCGGTGGGATCGGCTGGCGGCCGGATCCGGGCCGGCCGATGATGGGGTGCTCATCGAAAGAACCTCGGTTGCGGGACATGCCCGGTGAGTCCGCAGGCGACGGACTCTACAGGACCGTACGGGGGCTCCCTGAAGCGGGATTGAACCACGCCTGGCTCGCCCATCTGGTGGGGACCGACGCGGCTCCGCGGTTCGACGCGGATGGGCCCCACCGGCGGCCGCTCGCGCGGTGCTGGGTCCCCCGATCGGGCTCGTGGCGCCCCCTCCGCAGGTGAAGAAGTACTCCACACTGGGTTGCGGTTTCTTTGCCAACCTGCCCTAACCGCACCCTATCCGCTCTCGAAAGCGGGGTCCCAGACGCCCATACTGCCCGATCGGGTGGTTGGCAGGGGGAAACAGACTGTGACCCATGGCCCTAGGGATGAAGTAAGGGTCTGGGCGATCGTCACCTCGTCCTGACGCAACGAACCTTTACCCGTCCGGAGGAGACACTCGTGCGGTTGACAACTCGAACGCGCATCCTCGCTGTGCCCGCTGCGGTAGTGCTCGGCGCTTCCCTGTTCGCCGTGTCGCTCACCTGGCAGGTGCCGTCGGTGCACGCCGCGTCGGTCAATGGCCAGGCGCGGGAACTCGTCCGCCTGATCAACGGCGCCCGGGCTGCCGCCGGCAAGGTGCCGCTGGCGATCGACGTCTACCTGGAATCGAAGGCCACAGACGGCGCGATCCCGTGCCCCGACGACGCCAGCAAGACGATCTCAGGCCGAACAAAGGACTTTGCCACGTACGGCACCGAGAATCACAACCTGCGTCTCTGCGACGCCGCCACTTACACGGTCTCGGGCACTTCCTTCGTGTCGGTGATGCAATCCTGGGGCTACGGCAGCGTCGGCGAGATCCTCGGGCTCAACGGCGGCTACGGCACCGGCGCCTACCTGTACACGTACAAGTCCTACCAGACGTGGACCTACGCCACGACCGGCCACATGATGGCCGGCTGGGCGTCCTCCAGTACCCACTGGGGGATCGTGATGGGCAACTACGACCGCGTCGGCTGCGGCGGTTGGGCCGTCGGCTCCACCTATTTCTACGCCTGTGAGTTCGCCAAGGGCGGCCCGTCGCCGAGCGGCCTGGTCGGGGCGCCGAAGAGCTCGCCGTTCCCCGGCATGGCCCTCCCGACTCCCGTCCCGCCGCCCCCGGCGCCCGTTGGGACGCGTGCCCCGACCGCGGTGGTAGCTCCGACCACGGCCGGCGGCTACAGCGGCGGCGGCTACGTCTACGGCGGCGGGGGCGCCGTCTCACCAACGCCCGGTCAAACGAATAGCCCGTCGCCATCCGCGGCCGCTCCGACGCCGACCGCGGTCGTCGAGGCGCTTCGCATTACCGACGCCACGGCCACGACATCGACGGCTGCAGCCGCGGGGTTGCAGCAGAACGACCTGATGCCTCCATCCGACGCGTCCTCTCCGGCCGCGGTCGCTCGAATTGTCGCGCTCCTCGCGGGCTCCCTTGCGGGAGTGCTCTCAGCGATCCTCGCGCTACTTTCGAGGCGCCGCCGGCGCCGGGAGACCGTTCTCTAGCGATCGCGGAAGCGGAGCGACGAGACGACCAGGATTCCGCCGAAGGCGATGAGCACGACAGGCCAGGTCACGTTGAGGTCGAAGTTCGGGTCGAACTGATGCCAGGCCAGCATGCCGCCGACCAGGATCAGCATCAGCCCGAAGACCAGGCCCGGACCACCGTACGCATGCTCGTGTCGCTCGGCGCGCTGCTGCCACCGATCGGCCCGCGCCTGCCAGCGCTCCTGGCGCCACTGGGACCGCCAATCGTTGCCCCACCACCCGCCGGGAACCGGACCACCCGCCGGGGGCGTTCCAGGTACCACGCCGGGCGCGGCGGACGCGCCCGTGCCGGCGCCGGTGAACCCGGCCGAAGCGCCCGGCTCGCCGGCCGCTGCGGGACCGGCCCCGGCGTCCGTTGTCGTCACGGGAGGCGTGTAGCCGGCCGGGTATGTGCCGGGGCCACCACCCGGTGCCCACGGCGACTGCGACGGCCACTCGCTCGGCTCGAGAGGGACGACGATGATCATGATCAGGTAGGCCCAGAAGGTCAGCGTCCCGGTGAAGAAGATCGACAGGAACCAGATGATCCGGACGATGACCGGGTCTACGTCGAAGTAGGCGGCCACGCCGCCGGCGACGCCGGCAAGGATGCGGTCGTCGGCTGAGCGGTAAAGGCGTCGGGGGTTCACTTGCAGCCTCCTGCAGAGCGGAGCTTCAGGCTCCCGAGACTCGTCTCGACGGTTAGGTTGGCTTTGTGAGTCGCGTTGTCGTAGCCGGGGGTCTGCCAGGTTCCGCCCACTCGAACCAGGCCGGCGCCGCCGAAGTCGCTCGACGACAGGCTGTCGCTGGCCGTCACCCGGACCCCCAGGTTGGCCGGCACGCAGACTTCGAGCGATCCGAGGTTGGTCTTCAGGTCGGCGGTCAGGTCTGACGATCCGTCGAGGATCACGAAGGCCGACCCGAGGTTGGTGGAGACGTTGAGAGTCCCGACCTGCGCGCCGGTCAGGTCTACGTGGAGCGAGCCGAGGTTGAGGGTGAACCGGGCGGAGGCCACGCTGGCCGGGCCCAGGTTGAAGTGCGCGTCGCCCATGTCGAGGGTGGATGTCAGGTCGATCTGCGCGCCCGCCGGAAGGGCGATGCGCCAGTCGTCCTTGCCGCGGTTGAACTGCCAGCCGTTCGTCCCCGCCGAGCTGACGCTCAGGTGGCTGCCGCTCGAGCTGACCTGGGTGGCCTGGCCGCTGGTGTTGGTGGCATCGACGTGCCACTGGCCGTCGGCCGATGTCGTGACGGTCGCGGATCCGCAATCCAGGTTGAGCTCCACCGACGAGGCGCCGCCGAAGTTGCCGGACTGCGACACCGTGCGCGGGTTGTTGTTGTCGAAGCCGCAGCCGATGTTGGGCCCGACGGCGAGGACGCTGCCGAAGACGAGGCCGAGGCAGACCGCCACGATCGTGCCGCCGATGAAGAAGGCCGGCGTGCGCGACAGGACGAAGGCGAGGCCGATGCCGACCAGGACGAGCGGCCACAGGCGCCAGGCTTCGCCGAGGACGGAGGAACTCACGGCGCCCTGGTGGTAGGCCAGCGGCACTGCGCCGAGGACGATGAAGAAGACTCCCCAATTGAGCCGACCGCGGTCAACTCTCATTTGCACCACCTCTTGCATTTAGCTCGGGCGCTCGAGTGAAGCTTGATCCGGGCCGTCAACCGTAGTCCGGAGATGCCGTCCGGCATCCCGCCGACGTCAGAATAGCCACGCCGAATCGGACCGCGCATCCTACCTGCGACGGGTGGGGCGTCCTTCGCTAGATCGAAACGATCTCGTCCGCATGCCGTGTCCAGTGGATACCGCCGCACCCTATCGAGGCGGCGGCGCCCCGCAAGCCCCATCGGCCGCGGCCCCCGCGGCCTTGACGGCGGGGCTTCCGGACGGCAGAGCCGGCCGCCGTCCCCGGCTCAGCGGCGGCTGACCAGCCCGGCCAGGCCGCCCAGCGCACCGACGACTCCCGCGCCGATCCCGAGATAGAAGCCGATGCCGTAACTGATGCCGGCCGAGCCGCCGTAGAGATTCGCCAGATCGCTGACCTGGTTGACCTGGTTGTAGGTCATTACTTCTACGACCACGACCAGGATGCCACCGGCGAGCGCCCCGAGCCCGAAGAGCTGCAGGCTCCCGGTGCGCATGAGGAGCAGCAGGCCGCACACGGCGGCGATTGCCCCGCCGGCCACGAGGTAGTAGCCGCATTCCAGCCTGGACGTGTCCGTGGAATCGATGAGCTTCGTCGACGTGTCCATGAACGTCGCCCAAGGCAACCACGCCGAGGCGACCGCCGCAGCACCACCCGCCAGGGCCAGCAGCCCCGCGAGTGGAGCCGACCCTCCCGGCCTCGAGGCCGCGTAAGGGGCACCCCACGTGCCCCCTCCATACGCCGGGGCTCCGTACTGCGGAGCGCCGTATCCGGGGGGGCCGTAGGGCGGTGGAGGCGGGGCTCCGTACTGGGGAGCGGCGTATGGCGCCGGCGGCGGCGCGTATTGCGGTGCGTTGTATGCCGCGGGAGGTGGGGCCGGGGGTAGGGCGACGGGCTGCGACCAGGCCGGCGGCGGGGCCGCCGCCTCCGGCAGTTGGGCGCCGCAAACGGCGCAGAACTTGCCATGGCCATCGATCTGGGCGCCGCAGCTCGGGCAGACCATCACGACCTCACTTCGCATCGGCTTCGTGGGGCGGTATCACGCGAACCGTCACGCTGACGATACGGGCCCGCAGGCCTCCGTGCACGCCGATTCTTCTCCGCGCGCGCTCCTACCAACGTGCAGCCGAGCGCCGTACCATTCGAGTCGCCGAGACCGCGCCGGAGGGTCGACCGATACGAGCGTCGGCGCCGCCCGGCGACCGAGCAGCGAGGCTGGACGTGACTGACTCCGGCTACACGTCGATCGGGTCCCAATCCCGTGGCTCGGCCGGGCTTGCCGTCGGTCCGCGGGCCCGACTCTCCTCGCTGAGGATGTCCGAGCCGCGCCGCCTGGCGATCATCCTTGCCGGCGCCGTTACCGTCGTGGGCATCTCCGTCAAGCGCGCCGCCCGCGTGGCCGGATCGGGGATCGGGCTCTTCGTGGCCCACCGGCTGGTGGAGTCGATCGGGGGCACGATCTGGGCCAGGCCCCGAGACGACCTCCCGGGCGCCGAGTTCGGTTTCCGGCTGCAGCCGGTCATCGACGACGCGGGGTAGGGGACCGGCGCCGGGCAGACGAAAACGCGGCCCCCGCCGGGAGGCGGGAGCCGCGCGATTGGGAGGGCCGGTTTGGGGCCCGGTGCCTAGAGGGCGTTGAGGGCGGCGCGGCAGGCGGCTGCGTCGGCGACGGCCGCCTTCAGCTGATCACGAGCCTGGACCAGGGCGCTCCTGGCGCTGCTCAGGATCGGGCCGGCCGTTCCGCCGTTGTATTGGGCCGGGGTGAGCGGCAGCAGCGCGGCGGGCAGCGGCGAGGCCAGTCCGACGGCCTTCGTCACCGCGACGTTCATTGCGTCGAGGTCGGCCTGCGCGGCCGCGGTGTTCTTGCCGGCCGCCTTGGCGGCGGCGATCCGGGCGGAGAGCTTGGTGTTGACGTCGGCGAACTTGGTCTGGGTCGCGACGACTCCGTCGGACGCGTTGACCAGGTTGACCTGCGGGACCACCAGCAGGTAGACCCGGTAGTCGGTCGCGATCTTGACGATGTCGAGCTTGAGGGCCGGGAGAACCGTCTCCGAGTCGATCGAGGCCTTGAGGCTGGTCAGGCCGGATCGCGTCGATGAGATCTCACTCTGCAGGGCCGCCGCGTGGGCCGAGGTCATCACCTTGGAGGCGGTGATCTTCGCCGACAGGTCAGTGAGGGTGGCGAAGCGGCGGTTGATCTCGCAGTCGCCGAAGGCGCGCAACGCCGCAACGGTGATTGGGGTGGTCCGGGCGGCCGTGGCTTCGGTCGCGCAGACGCCCTTGCCGGCCGGGCCGGCGGGTGCGGTGACGGCGGTGACGGCCCCAGTGGAGACGACGAGCAGGGAACCGGCCAGGCCGAGACCCGCGATCAGGGCGGTTAGTCGGGACTTCACGGGATTGCTCCTTCTCATGGCGGCGGCTACTCGCCGCCCGAAGTGCCGGCGTTGCCGCCCGAGAGCGAGCTATTCACGCCGTTGATGAGGATGTTGAGGGCGTTGATCTCGTTGAAGAGCGGATCGGGCGGGGCGGCCGGGGAGTACGAGGCGGAAGCATCGCA
>Ga0187854_10003272_pt1 | contig 12954 bp, 14 predicted proteins | sample June2016WEW_6_15_FD_132445 | JGI IMG/M metagenome (GOLD analysis project Ga0187854, IMG submission 132445) | Peatland microbial communities from SPRUCE experiment site at the Marcell Experimental Forest, Minnesota, USA - June2016WEW_6_150 | ecosystem: Environmental > Terrestrial > Soil >...
TCCTAAAGTCTTGTCCTGGGCGATCTTAGAGGGCTTTTTCTTAGCGATTTGAGCCGACTGGATGGCCTTTTGATTTTGGGCTAATTACTACCACAGTCAATAAAAGAAAAAAAGCTCCATTGCAGGGCCTTTATAGGGGGAACGGTTAATCTTCGTCATGGGGAGAGGGCAGGGATTGGGCCTACCTCCTGCTAATCTAAATGTCTTCAACATGACAATTGGGAATCTCTCCATCGATTATCCGTTTTCCTAATTCCAAAGAATGACGAATTGCATCCTCCTCGGTTTTGAAAGTATTCTCCAAAAGAAAGGGGCTAATTGTGTTGCCATCCTTTCTCATGATATTAACTTTCGCTCTCCATTCTTCCATTTTGGCCAGGTTATAAGTAATAGCCCAAATAAGAAAGTTTTTATAAATTTCGTGATCTTCCTGATTCATGTGCCTTTCCTATAAGATCCACTTTTGACTGTATGTTTCCTATTAGCACAAATCCCTAAGCAAAATATGCCCCATCGCAGGGGATTAGGGGGGACGGGTGGTTAATCTTGGTCGGGGAGTATTCTTAACCACAAGCTCTGCAAATAATGGCTGGAGGAACCTGGATGCTTTATCGTGAATCCCTGGGTTTTTGCCTTCTCTGCGTCCAGCTACGTTCAAAATTTCAATTTCATTGGATGTTACCCAACTCATTATTTCTGCTATGTCCTGGTCTTTCGAGAGATCAATTACCAAATGGGGGTCACCATTCTTTTGTGCCAAGCTCAGGGTTAATGCAGTTCCCCCCGTAAGCGGTCCTTCGGTCAGAATTAATGTGCCATCAGCTTCTATGACGTTTCTCTCTGTCCTTACCGAATAACTGGTTGAACCCACCTCTTGCAAAGGATACTGGGGATCTATGGAGCCATCTTCGCCCAACCTCCCCTTCGGACACCATCCACCGCAGGGGATTCCCAACTCCAAGGCTACATCTGAGGCAGCTCTGTCTCCTCCGGTTTGCCCACCAGATATCAATTCCCCCCAAATTCTCCTCAAAAATTCCTAATTATTGATCTTTTCTCATATTGGCCTTAAAATTGATAAAAGCTGAAATTGCTGCGTCAGGCTCACCAAATTTAAAGATTAAATAGCTATAATCCTGCACATCATCAACCCGAATTTCTATTATTCTCATTCCTCTTTTCAGGAAGTATTCAAAGAGATTGTGAGTAGAAGATGAGCTCTTATCCCACGGTTTAAATTTTAAAGCTTTGAAAAACTCTTTCTGTGTTATTACTCCGGCTAGCAAAGCTAAGACACTATCGGCACTGACTTTAATTTCCTTCTCAGACATTGAAAGACCTCCCATAAGCGGTCTAAACATTATTGGATCGAACCTATGCCTAATAGTCTCTCGTGCGCCGTCAGCCGTATTGAATGGGCCAGGGAAATACCGTTCGAGTTCTGCAATACTATTCTTAATACTAGTTGGTATATTGCCAAAGTTCGTATTTGGAAATAATTCAACTTTGATTTTACGAAATGGCCTTCTCCTGTTAATCTTCGCCCTCCCGCTCTCTATGAAAACACTTGAAACCGTGAGAACGAAATCAATAGACTGATTTTGTCGCAGGAATTCCTTAATAACCTCAGAAGCATTGAAGTAAGGACGAAAGGTACCGCTGGGTTGTGCATGGAACATATCGCTTCCGCCATCGCATATAATTATACCCTTCGGTCCAGAATAAGAGATTTTCTTAAATTGCTTCCGAGCTTTTGCCCTTAAGGCGTTATAAAGTGTATTCTGCGTTTTAGATATAGCCTGGGTATAAACATAATATCCCCCAGATGTGAATTGTTGACCCGGATTGTATTCAATGAGGACCTTAGTATTAGCGGTCGATATCTGATGGGTAAAGGCTTCATCAGGATTCTGTTTTACAGCTTTCAAAAACGCTTTGAATTGTTGATTGAAGATTTCTTGAGAAAAATCTTTCCGAGGGGGTATCATTGGTTTCGGTCTAACATCAGTCGAAGAATGTGCCTCAATGGAATATCTAAAATAATTTCTCCTTAAGCCGGCCTTTTTTATTCGTCGGTTGAGTTCAATTTCGAAACTTTTTACGGACGTTTCATTTTCAAATTTCTCGTCGCTCACTGTAGCAATATCCGCAACGAATTGTGCTCGATCTTGACTATGAATAAACAAGAGATCCAGCTTACTAGTTCCCTCCAAGTTGGGTTCGTATTGTATTGTGCCAATCTTACTAAAGACATTTAGAACAGCTACTTCCCACTCAGTTTCAAGAGCTTGGAAGTCCTTTCTATTTAGCCTTGAAACGTGTTGATCCACCTGCTCCTTTGTAAGGAAATCAGCGTTCTCATTAATCATTTGCTGAATTATCCTGCGGGCAAAAATCGCCATCTTTGTTCGCCAGTATATACAGCTGAATTGTCCTTTTCCTTAACACCTAACTTGGCATAGCCAGAACCGAAAAGTTGAGATTTTCACAAAGCGATGAAAACCATTGCTAGCAAAGGGATTTGGCCCCATCGATAAAATTTTGACGCCAAGAAAGCATCAATTTCGGTAAAATCACCCATATTTACGAACTTTCCATTTGGTGACAGATATAAGGGAAATCCGCTTGATTGGAATGGAACAAGAAGAGCGTGTAATAAGGAGCTTTTCCCGCTGCTATTCGCCCCTGCTAATAAGATTAGCTTGGGAAGTTTGACGTCTATCAAATCGAAGCATTTAAACTGCTTAGCTGAGATCCGATTGATATACATATTGACCCGCTCCTTTTCAGGCTATAGAGATCAGAATAGTGGTTACCAAATCTACTCTTGACGTGAGACCGTTTTGTAAGTGCCGAGTTGATTCGGAGGGGATTGTAATAAATTCAGCGATTCAAGTCAATATAATTTCAAAAACTATCTGTAATATCAGCAAATTAAAGGAATTTTTGGGTCGCCCACGACGCTATGTTGAGCTTCCTTCGCAAAGACCTGGGAATGTCAGAACAAGTGGTGGCTGTCCTCTGAGGATGTGGCCAATCCAATCCGCGAGGGGAAGAGATCGTATTCGCCGGATTTTGGATAGATGGTTTGTTGAGATTGGGAAGCGGGAGGAGGTCCTTTACTCGAAACCTCTTTTCGTCCTTTTGTAATTGAAACGTGGACTAGCTTGTAATGGAAATTGGCCAGCAAAAGAGCCAGTCCAGAATCTCCATGCAGACACCGGTAGAGAACCCTCTCATGACCATTGAAAGCTTCAACCGCCAGTTTCAGATTGGTGAGAAGAAAAGGGAGGCGGTCAAGTGGGGGTTTAATCAGGAGCCCGGAAATACCCTGTTCCATGTGGTTAACGTCTATACCAGAGCGGCACAGTTTGAAGGGTTGTCGGCAGAGGCAAGTTATCGGCTCCAGAAGCTTGGTGGAATGGTGTTGGGGATGGTGAAGTGAGTGTTTTTCCGGTACTGACTTGGGAAATAATCTGGGTCGGTACCGGTCCGATCTCTACAAGAGTTTTCCGCATTCAATTTATCAATTTAAAATACCCTGTTAATCCATTACCGAGCAGCATTAAAGGGACTATTCTATTTTTGACCACGTACAGAAGGTTCCCGACTTAATTTCATTCGGAGCAATTCAAGTGGCCCACCGGGGATGAAGATTGCCTCAGCCAAACCCAACACTTTTAGCGCAAATTTCTCATCAAGTTCCTTCCGAATCGGATCCCTATCAATTTCATGAAGCGGCAAGAGCTGCTGTCCGCTCATGGCATCAAATACCCTTACAGCTTTGGCTAGCTGCTTCGGATTAAGTTCCGTTACATCTAGAATGGGCAAATTTTGTAACGGCAATTTGCCTACACTTCCTCTCCCAGACTGCTGCTTGTTGGCGTACCACCAGTGCAATAAAAGACCCAGCGATGAATTTGCCCATAGCACCAGCGCCTTCTCCTGCTCAACAGTTGAAAGGCGAATTGATAACCATGCCCGACCGCCGATGGTTCTGCGGGGAGTAAATTGCATCCCCGTGGACTGGCTGTTGAAACGGAAATCCCGGTTGAAGTGGCAATATGAGGCGCTGTTCCATATGTTTGCCACTTTTGAGTCAATTATCGTTTGTTCCTCCTGCGTTGATCCCAAACGCTGGGTACCTTCACAATCTGCGTCAAATGACATCGTTCGTTCCGTATTGGCGTCGTGAGACCAGAGGACAGGGTAAGTTGGGGCGCTTTTCGGCTTTACCGGGGATATATGGAACGGCCCCCTTATACCTCCTTGCGACGTATTGCCGTTGATATCGGCGTGGTAGGGGCCTATTTCTCCGATGGCCGCGATGGTCGTAATAGGTATATCAATAGCCTCAGACTTGTTCATGGTCGGCAGCCAGATGCGGTTTTCTTTCTGAAGCTGATAGGCCGCCTGTGCAAGAGAAAGATCCGCAATACGGGCCAAGTTCCAACCACCGGAAGCCGGTAAAGGAGCATCCAACATTTGGCCGATCACCTCATCGCCAAAGCGAAGGGGGGTACCACCAACAGGTCCATCCTCAAGACGGCGAAGATTCTTCCCATTTATTAGCCGACTAATTTGTTCCGCAGCACTCGCCCCGAGTAGCGGAAATGCCGGCCGCTCGTTGAGAATCACAAAAGTTCCGCGTTCACTCCCTCTTTTAGGTTTCTGTCCGACGACGAGGGGTTTGCCCCCTGTCATAGTTTTGTGTCCGACGACAAGGCATTCTCCTATGTCTGTGTCGGCCGAGAAAGACAGGTCGACGCCGTCCGTTCCGGCAATCGAAATTATCATAAGATTGCTATAGTTCTCGGCCAAGAGAGCGCGCGAATCTTCCCAAGCTTCACCCGAAACGAGACTGAGAGGCATGACCAGAGCCAACACGCCCCCTGGCTTAAGTTTACGGTCCGCAAGTACCAAAAAGATCGATGCCTCGCCGGCGTTGCCGTGAGCGCTGGTACCTTCTGTCAGGCGCCTTGTGGCGTTGGCCATTAATCTCTGTTCCTCAGCACTCGAACCGAAAGCCGCAAACATCGGATTGGGAACACCAATCTTTTTCCCTTCGTGCCCGGTGGCACGGGTGAAAGGCGGGTTCATAACCACTACATCGAACGATTCTTGAGGAAGCGATAGCCAGGTTTCCTTCTCGGCCTCACCCATACCTTCGGCCGCTTTAGCAGTAATCGAAAGAATCTCGGCCTTGCGTTGGGGATCCAATAGGTCCAAAGAGCCGAGGGCAATAGCGCCATCTGGTTGCCTGCCGTAAGTTACGGTCAGTATGGAGCTTTGCTCATACTTCACGGTCGGATGCGCACCAGCCAGCATCGAGGCCGTCAGGTGCGCAGCTGCCGGCAAAACGTCGCAACCGATCAGGGAAGTTGCCATCATCTGGGGGTGAAGTGCCTCAGCGTCGCCACCGGCGAGTTCGTGGAGTTGACTTACGCGTTGGTAGGCGGTCGAGAGAAGTGTTCCCGTACCACAGGTAAAATCGGCAATCCGAAGATTCTTCACGTCATCCGAACATGACCAGGAACCTCCTCCTGGCGGGTTATCCGGCGTAATAGCTAATCCAACCAGCAAGGCCGCCGATGCAGGTGTTGTGTAATAGGCAGCAAGGAATTTGCGGTCAGCGATCAGGCGCTGGAAAACAGCTCCGGTCAAATCGTGAGAACGCATTAATCGATTCTGGAGAAGTCTGTCAGCGGTTAAAGTTAAAACCTCGATAAGAGCCTTGCTCTCTGCCGTTGGAATCACTTCGAGTATGCGACGCGCAATGTCAAAGATAGGCCAGTAATTAACCTTAAGTATTTTTCGCCACTCAGCTAGTATGGCGGATTTTCTAAGGCCATCGCTGGATTCCCGGAGTTGTTCAAGTGAATTAACTTTTGCAAGTTCACCTGGGCCACCCGCCAGATTCTCCTGAAACACGAAGGCGTTGGCAAGGATTGTTGCAGCCATGCGTCGTGTCTGGTCGCTGTCTTCCTGGCACAATTGTTCACTTATCTTGTGAATTGCACCCGTATGAGCTTTGGCCATTTCTTCCAGCAAACCCGCGGCTTCACTAACACCGCTGACTAAGTGATTTGCAGCCTCATCAATGATGGCGGGTGGAACTGACGCCGATTGCACAAGAATTGAGAGGTCTGAGACTCCTCCAAGAATCCAACCAGAACGCGGCCAGCGAGAATATACAGAGGGGTCGCTGCCGGTGTAGAGTGCCATTTCAATATCATTCGCCTTTGCCAATTCATTCTGTAAATGCTTTCCCTGCATTTTTCGGAGTCTCACCGGTAAACGCACGGCAACAGACGATAGGATTGTCCTCCCTGAGGCGCGCACATTTTCACCAAGACGCGATATTGCCTCTGATTCGACGGCGGCTGCTGGCAATACTTCAGTTTCAATAGTTACAGGCGAAACGTTTGCTTCCATGACCAGAATATCTGGCTGCGCATGGATCCCTTTCAACATGCCCGTATTCTCTGAGCTAACAACATTGGAATCCCGCCAAGCGCGGCGTGTTTCTCTCAATACTCCGGCTAGGGCGTCATTGATTGTATGCTCAGTCGTCGGCATGGCTCTCCATTCCTGTAGGAGTGGATCGTAGATTAAGGGAGTTAGATCGCTGATCTGTTATCCACGGGGGTCTAACATTATTGTCCCCCCAATTTGCCTTTGTAATATACATCAACTTCAAAAATTCGGGAAGAGGAAGTAATGGCTGGTTTTGACGCTACCTTTCACTTCGAGTTTATATCTCAACAACTAATCTTTCGGCATCTCTACTTCCAGATCATTCCGCCTTATTCAAAGCTTTCCGCAGGACAGGACTCGGCTTAAAGGTCACCACCCTTCGTCCAGAAATCACCATTTCTTCACCAGTCTGAGGGTTCCGACCCTTGCGGGGACGCTTCGCCCGTATATTGAAATTCCCAAACCCAGAAATCTTGATCTTCTCCCCGCTTTCCAGGGTCTCTTTCATGATTCCAAATACCTGCTCTACAATTTCCGTGGATTCTTTTCTCCCAAACCCGATTTTCTGATGAATAATTTCAACAATATCTGCTTTGGTCATAGTCATACATCTCTCTCCTAAAGGTTGACTTCCAAAGTTACATTCTTAGGGGGGAACCCTCTCTTACTTCCTTCTCCTGATCACCCTCTTACCTGCTTTCTTCCTTCTGGTCTTTACCACAGGTCTCTTCCCTTTAGCCTTGACCGTAGATACTGCCTTCTCTGCTAAAAGCTTCCTTATTTCTCGCTTCCTCACCTTCCTCAGGGCCACCAATGCAGCTTTCTTCTCCCCTCTGGGTTTAAATTTTCCTTTCTCCCAGGACAGGATTGCACCTAAGCTTGTTCCAGTAAGGATACCCAACTCCCTCATGGATATGCCCAGTTTTTTCCTGAGTCCCCGAATCCTGTCAGGGGTAAGGCGGGATGCTTTCACTTCCTCTGGGGTGGCTTCCAATCCCTTCTTCGGCACCTTCTGCAGCTGCTCTTTGGTCAGCCGACTCAATGCGGAGAAGTTTTTGGAGAGGCTAGAAAGCCTGAGCCTCATAGCTCTGACCTCCCTGCGGAGCGGGACAAAAGTAGCCCGAATTTCTCTTTTTGATAGACGCTGGATTTCCAATTTGATCGTGGATTCAAGTTTTCCCAAGGTTGCCTCCTTTTAGAAATATAATTTGCTTGCGGTTTCAATCTTCATCTTGCTCTGTTTCTTCGTCTTCTTCGACTTCCTCATATCCTTTATCTTTGTCCTCCCATTCGGGAAGATCATATCCACCCTCGCTAAGCATCTTCAACTCCTCTTGACTAACAGATTCCAGGAAAAACTCTGCCTCTTCGGGGGAAAAAGGTTCATCATTTACCAATAAAACAGGACCGCCATCCGGACTGACTAGAGGATCAGTGGTCATTTTACCTCTAACTGGTTCCCCATCGAAAGTTCTTAATTTCATGGTTTTCCCCCCATGTCTAACCCCTCACGCTGTCCTAAAGTATTTTCCTGGGCTATTTTAGAGGGCTTTTTCTTAGCGATTTGAGCCGACAGGATGGCTTTTTGATTTTCGGCTAATTACTACCACATTTTTTAAAACAAATAAAGGTCAATCGCTGGGGCTCAGAATCAGGGGTGGTTGATCTTGGTCAGGGGGCTAAAATTATGGGGGAGGGCACACAGAATAAAATCGGAAGGCTGGACCCACTATTCAGTCAGAAGTTCAGGGGCATCCCCTAATGGTTGCCGGATGGGTACTGATGTGCAGGTTTTGATGATATGAACCTTAAAGATTAACCATTTCTTGGGAGAGGCTACCTGTTTTTAAATACCTACCAGGGGTGAAAAGAAAGCGGTGAAGAGGAAAAGGGGGGATATGGTCAAACCATAACTAAGTAAGACAGTACCGGCAAATGTGTTCCTTTAGTAGAAGGTCCTTGCAGCCTAAAAGAGCAAACCTAACCCCTATCAATCCTGATAGGGGATCCCTATCAAAGTTGATACCCCCGCCTAATATATTTAAGTATATGTGTTTAATAGATTATAGAGGAGGGCTACCTTAAATTTTAAAAATCAACGTTCCAGGGGCGACTTTGGAGACCATCTTGAGGGTACGAGGGAATCTATAAAGCCCTTCCGGCACACCCACATTTATAAGTCCAATCAAATCCGTTTCTGAAATCTGATCAAAGTTGGGATTACCGATTGACATTGTAACCTCCATAACCCATAGGGGTTTTAGAGGAAAGACATCTAAATTTTGCAAATTATAGCATGAACCCCCTTTTTTTCAAAATATAGACCGAAAAACGGGAAGTTTGAATTTTGCTCTCATATTCAAGAGTTTATTTTTACTGTTGGGCATAATCTCCCCCCTTTCTGCCCATTGTTTAGAAGGTTATGATGTAAAAATGCCGAATGAAAACAAAGGCAAAGAATCCATCACCCCCTTCGCCATCACCGATTACCGGGACGTCAGGAGACGTTTTGGCATAAAAGAAAAGAACCGGCGGGGGCACGTGTATATCGTGGGAAAAACCGGCACGGGAAAATCAACCCTGATCGCCAACATGATCGCCTCGGATATTGCAAGAGGGCAGGGAGCGGCCCTGATCGACCCCCATGGGGACCTGGCCGAGGCCGTCCTGGATTTGGTTCCCAAGGAACGGGTGGCCGATGTTGTCTCTTTCAACCCTGCCGACCTTGATTTCCCCCTGGCTTTCAACCCCCTGGAAAAGCTCCATCCGGACAAATGTCATCTGGTCGCCTCCGGCCTTATTTCCGCCTTCAAGAAGATCTGGAGCGAGTTTTGGGGTCCCCGTATGGAACACATTCTCAGATATGCCATCCTTGCCTTGTTGGAATATCCCCAAAGCACTCTTCTGGATGTTCCTCCGATCCTAATTGACAAGGACTTTAGAGCCAAGGTTTTGGAAACGGTGAATAATCCGGGGGTGAGGAATTTCTGGCTGCTTGAGTTTGAGAAATATAACGCCTGGCTGCGGACTGAAGCCATCGCCCCGATTCAAAATAAGATCGGCCAATTCCTGGCCACCCCTTTGCTGCGAAACATTGTGGGCCAGGCAAAGAGTTCTTTTGATATCCGAAAGATCATGGATGAAGGGAAAATTATCATAGCCAATCTGGCCAAGGGTAAAATCGGGGAGGATGCCTGCTCTCTTCTCGGGTCCATGCTCGTAACGCAAATTCAGCTGGCCGCCCTGGGTCGGGCTGATTTGGCCGATGAGCAAAGAACACCTTTTTATCTTTTCATTGACGAAATCCATTCCTTTTTGACCCTGAGCTTTGCCGACATCTTCTCCGAGGCCAGAAAATACGGGCTTAACCTGGCCATGAGCCATCAGTATATCGAGCAATTGGATGAGAAGATCCGCGCGGCCATTTTCGGCAACGTGGGGACGATCATCTCTTTCCGTGTCGGTGCCGAAAACGCCAAGTATCTGGCCAGGGAGTTTTATCCGGTTTTTGCCGAAACCGATATAGTCAATCTCCCCAACCACCATATTTGCCTTAAATTGATGATTGACGGAAGGACCTCTGATGCTTTCAGCGCCGTGACCATGCCGCTGCCTCAAGCAGCCGTTTCTTATCGCAATGAGATAATGGAATTATCCAGGAAAAATTACGGGTCGCCGCGAAAAGAGGTGGAACGGCAAATCCTTTCGAGGAGTATGACGCCGGTCAAACCCGCCTTCCAACGCAAGGGTCAACCTTCTCTCTTTTAAAAATATATGTCTCAACTAAAATCTTTGCCCGATGAAAAAATAATTTACCACGCCCATCCTCACTTTCTCTTCTTGCTAGGCCCCCTCCTGCTTCTATTTTTCATATGGCTGGCCATTTCAATCTGGATCTGCCCCGTCTGGGAGGCGGTGGGCCTTGCCATTCTCTGCCCGTTCAATCTTACAATGGTAATGCTCTTTGTCTCTTCGGTTGTGATTCTCGATTGGTTGACCAACCGCTTCTATCTCACTAATTTCCGGGTGATAAAAGAGAGAGGGATCGTCGGCAAGCAATATACGTCAATTTGGCTCGCCAAGATCCAGGATGTCAGCAGTCAAGTTAGTTTCCTAGGGGAAATCTTCGGGTTCGGGGATTTGCTGATTGAGTCTGCCGGGGAGCTCGGGCAGGAAAAGTTCAGGGGGTTGCCTGAGCCCCTTCAGATCCAGACAAGGATTGAGGAGCAGATCGAGGCTATTCCGTCTTCGTTGGTTTAGTCGTTTAGCCTCGAAATTTCTTTTATTTATTTTTTAAATAAGCTACTCCATTCATTGGCTCCCAAATCCTCTTGCAGACCAAGTGTAAAAATAATAGTTAGAATGATATACATTGATTCGGGAACATCCATATGTTTTGGGGGGAAACCACCGTGAGCTATCAAATCCCTAATTTCGACTAAATCTTCCCACTTCTTGAATATTTGCTGGAATTCTTTCAATTTTCGGAATCCAATTTCATTTATAATCTGATTAAGTTTATTTCTAAGTATTACATTCCTATTTGCAAATAATCGGATATTTTTCCGAACGGACTCCTTTTTTGTATTCTGGCCGAGGAAATAGTCAAAAAACATATCATCATGTAAGGTAACTATCAAATTCTCTAGCGCGGAAAATGAATTTAGGAAAGCCATCCTATCATTTCCAGATTCAGCATGTAACGCGCTGTCAACCAATAGTTCAATCCAGTGCGGGGTTTTATCCCCCTTTTTTATACCATAGATCTCCAGATCAGCGCTAAGATTCCACCATTCAAGAACATCAAAGGTTCCATGCCCTCCAGTCACATACCCTCTTAGTGTTACGGAGCAGTTAAATCCATTTACGGCCATGATGTCCAATTTTAAGGAACCTTCACCAAGTTCCTGCGATAAATCTGAATTAGCTGGATCATCCTGATCAATAATAATTCCATATTCGACTAAATCAACACTTAGAATTCTTGAATAATTTTCCAATCGTTGAACCGATAAAGTTGTTAACTTATCTGATTGACGGTAATCTTCGTCGGGAGATTCAAGATCTAACTGAACTCGTTCCATGCTTTTATCTAAATAACGAGGAAAGAAAAGATAAATCACTAACGATGGCTTTCGTTTCAGAGCAAGTAGTAGTAGCTGCTTTCTCGAGTTTATTTTTTCGTCAGTTATTCCAGTCACCTTCTCTTTGACCAATTCAATTTTCACTCTCGGTACGGATGGGAATATATATTTTTTAATTCTTTGACATAAAATCCTATGCCGCATTGGAACACCCCGAATTCTTCGTAATAATTCGTTTTTAGGTCTCTGGCCAATATCTAGGCATCCCTAACCTCTAGTCGCTCCAATCTTGGTTTGTTTGGTAATAACATTTGCAAATGTCTTCTTTTACTCCGAATCCATCCAATTGTCAAATAGGAAAATTTGAGCAAAATCTGAGCGCTGAGAAATCCATATTTGTCTTGACTTGTCTCGAAAAGCAAATTCTCCCTCCTTTTCCTTCTCCCTCTTACCTCTATTCTGAAGATAGGTTAATCGGCGGAATCTAATCAGCACCTTTAAACAATTTGAAGAAGGAGGGGGAAGCCAATGAGGATTATTATTTTCGGCACCAAAGAATTTCTCAAGCTGGTCTTGAGGGGAAAGAAGTTTCGTCCGGACTGCGGCCATCTCTGTACCCCGTTTCATCCCTGGACCAACACGGCGGTGTTCCTAGCTGATAGCCGGGTGATCTGCCACAACTGCAATTTGTAGGGAGGGCCAATAATGGATTCTTCTGCTCGTTATGTGGAGGTATGCGACCTGCCGTACTGCTCCGAGCCTGACCTGTTTTACCGGCTAAGGATCGAGGCGGGATTGCGGATAAGGGAACTCAGGGAAAACGCCTGCCGTCTTTTTAAGAAACAAAACGATCAACTGTCCATAGCGGCGTTCGTCCTCCGCTTGATCTGCACCAATGGGATGATCTCAAAGACAGAGGTCTCAGGGTCTTACCGGCATGTTTCCCTGAAAATTCTCAATGAATTTCCCAAGGTGCTGGATAATGTTTCGTTGGAATTGGGGAAACAAAGAGACCAGTTCAGGATTTCCATCGAAAGCAAAGTGGATAACCCACTGGCCACCCTTGAATCCTTTAACCGGCAATTCCAGATTGGAGAGAAAGAAAATGAAGCGGTCAAGTGGGGATGGGAGCAGGAAATGGGAAATACCATGTTCCATGTGGTCAATGCTTATACCCGAGCGGCCCAGTTTGAGGGATTGCCGGCTGAGGCGAGTTACCGGCTCCAGAAGGTGGGAGGGATGGTATTGGGAATGGTAAAGTGAAAAATCGTGGTATCCTCTGGGTAGTTGAGGATTCTGGGGGATACCCTTTTTAATTGACTTCCGGAAAATTAAGAGTAAAAATTGTTTAAATCAACCTGAGGCATAAGATGGCAAATCCCAATCAATTTCA
>Ga0187854_10003276_pt1 | contig 12947 bp, 11 predicted proteins | sample June2016WEW_6_15_FD_132445 | JGI IMG/M metagenome (GOLD analysis project Ga0187854, IMG submission 132445) | Peatland microbial communities from SPRUCE experiment site at the Marcell Experimental Forest, Minnesota, USA - June2016WEW_6_150 | ecosystem: Environmental > Terrestrial > Soil >...
GAGACTACCTACGAAGTCCATGCTCCTCTTCAGGAGGAAAGGGATCCGCTTAGAACGTTTTCCCTGGCCAAGTTCCGGGTAGAGGGCAGAATTGAACCATTCCAGGCCTTTTCCATTTCCGTTATAAGATTCAGGGAATATGTTATAGGAGACTTTGATCCTCTCCACAGCTTCTGAGCCCAGTTTCTGGCATAATTTGTCCCGGATATTCAAGAAGATTTTCTTTTTAATGATCTCATCTACGACCCCTAGCTCGGTAAAGATGATTCCGATGACCTTGTCTTGCTGATGCCATCCTTGAATATCTGTTTCCCGGATGGTGGAAGAAAGCGCACTCTCCAAATCTTTCACCAGGCCAGAATCCCCCCGAGTCGTCAGAAGATCCTCAATATCCAGCAGTATCAGAAGAAAAGCCCTCTTGGACCGCTCAGTCCTCTTCCGCTCGAGAAAAAGCATCCGATCGAAACTGGGCTTGGGATAAAAAGAGTTATCGGTAAAACAGGGGCGAGGATCGAGGATCGAGGAACTGGGCGACGGTGATTTAAAGTTCAGCGTGGGCACGGGAGCTCCTTTAAGAAAGGTGCACGGCGCAAGGTGCACGGCGCAAGGCTAAAAAAATACACGGTAATCCTTTTTATCGCCTTTGCCTCGGGCCTTGCACTTGATGTCCTGCGCCATAATCATTTTGAACGCGTTTGTATAAGGCGAGTTAGCATGCCGGAAATACCCTGGCATTCTTCTTCAATATAGTGAAAAGCCTCTTCTTTGATGTAACCAATTTCTAAAGCTATGATCGCCTGAGTCAGAACCTCTGCAGAGGAACCTTTGCCCATATAGAAGAATCGAATAGATTGCTTATCGGTGCCCAGTTCATCCCCTTCGGCGATATTGCTTGCAATACTTACTGCCGCGCGACGGATCTGATCTCTAAGGCTGTAGTCTTTGGCAAAAATTCCCTGATCAGATATCTTATAAATATATATGGCCAGGTCTTTTGCCCGTTGCCATACTTTGAGTTCTCGAAATTTACCCATAATCAATAAACGGTGTAAGGCGTAGGGCCCACGGCACAAGGCATTTGAAGAATCTACTTATGCCAAATGTTTGTTTCCTGAGTCCGGCTTTTGCCTCTTCGCCCTAAGCCCTGCGCCTTATGCCTTGTGCCGATTTCATAGGCTTCGCCCCTCTCAGTTACATCGGGTAACCTACGGGAAAAATATTTCTGAAAACGAACCATTGCAAACTACAATTGACTGATTACTTGAAAATTTAATTATATCACACTGTGACGATTAAGAAAATAAAAAGTTCTGGCATGCCACATACAGTGCGAAGGTGCTGCCGTTAACTGCAGCACTCTCGCACCGCAGAACTGCAGAACTTTAATTCTTTTGTTTCTTCCTCTTTCCGTATCCATATCCATAATGAGAATAATCAGAGCCGAAATATCGGGAACTAAGACCAGAGGACTTGAACTCAAGATCATTGAGCACAAAGCCCAGAATTTTTTCTTTCTCTAAGGAAGATATGGCCTGTTTCAAGGTCTCTCGGGGGGTTACCCCTGCCCGGACGACGATTACGATTCCATCGACAAATTTGGAGAGGACTTCGGGCTCCGAAGTGGACAGCAAAGGGGGAGAATCCAGGATGATGTACCGATCGTTATAGCGAGACTTAAATTCCTGGATCAGGGCTTGCATCTTCTCGGACCCAATCAGCTCCGTGGGGTTATCCTGCATCGTTCCCGCCAGCAGAACTCTCAACTTCTCCACCTCGGTTTTTAATAAAAGTTCGGAAATTTCTTTCTTCCCAATCAGGTAATCGGCCAGGCCATACCCATTGTTCAGGCTAAACCACTGGCCCAGGGACGGTTTCCTGAAGTCGCAATCCATCAGGAGAGCGTAGGCGTTTAAGTCGTAGGCGATTCCAGCCGCCAGGTTGGCTGAGACCAGAGTCTTTCCTTCCCCGGCAGTGGCGCTGGTTACCAGGATCGTCCTGGGAGGTCGGGACAGTCTGAGTCGCAGGAGCTGAGTCCGGAGCTTGCGGAATTGCTCGGCAGCCAGCGACTCGGGTTCATAATAGGCTACCAATCTCTGGTTGGCGGCAATGCCTTCAACTACTCTTGGAGTCTTCGGAACCGGAGCCTCTTCCGGATGTTCCTTCCTTTCCTCTTCGACCTCAGGGACGAGACGGAAATCCCTTTGTGGGACTCTCTCCTTCTCTCTCTGAGCTTTTTCCAGCGCTTTGTGTATTTTGCTCAAGAATTCTTACCTGCTTTCCACTAGGATCATATGGCGAAAACTTTCTACCTTGCACGCATCCGGAAACTCGAGAATTCCCCTCCCCCTCTGGAGGTTGTGTCATAATTCGTCATGCCCGCGCAGGCGGGCATCCAGGCAGGTTGGATCATAGAAAAATATCGTGTGTTCTCCGGTAACTTAGTCTCTTTAAATACCCTGGATTCCCGCTCCCGGCCTTCGCTGGGACAAGTTTCGCGGGAATGACGGCCCTTTTCCTTCATTGCAACATAGTCTCCCGGGGGAGAGGGGAATGATGGCTTTCAGTCATCCCCAGGCTCTCGTCCATAAGCTCTGTAGAAACCTCAAAACATTTCCCGGCCCCCAGAAATAGAGAACCACTATGACTAACAGTACAACGGCCAGAACATAGAAAAACTTCATCTCTTTAATATTGATCTTAAACTTGCTTCGAGGAGAACCTGCGAGGTCAGAAATCACCTCCCGGATGATGTCGTCTCCGATCATCTGCTTTTCACTGCCGTATCCGTTGATTAAAGCATTATCGCAGACGATGTTGATCAACCGGGGAATTCCCTTGGAGTACTGGTAAATCTTCTTGAGGGCCTTGGGGGTGAAAAGGTACGTGCTCCTGGCCCCGGCCACCCTTAATCTTCGCTTTATGTATTCTTTCACCTCCTTGGGGTTTAAAGGTTGCAGATTGTAACGGACGCTGATCCTCTGTTTCAGGGGACGAAACTGAGGCTGCTCAAGGGTGGTATCTAACTCCTGCTGGCCCACTAGAATGACCTGGAGGAGTTTGCTGCGGGGGGTCTCCAGGTTGGTCAGCAAACGGACCTCCTCCAGGAGTTGGGGGCTAAGGGTATGGGCCTCATCGATAATTAAGACCACATTTATATTTTTGGTGTAACAGTCCATCAGGAAATTGTTCAGATGAGACAGGTAGTCACTCTTGGTCCCCTTTTCAACCTTGAGCTCCAGATCCTCACAGATGGAGTGGAGGAATTCATTGCTGGAATCCAATTTGGGGTTGAATAGAAAAGCGGTCCGGGTGCTTCCGTCCATCCGGCTCAAGAGAGTCTGCACCATGGTGGTCTTCCCCGTGCCCACCTCTCCCGTGATGACCGCGAACCCCTTCTTCTCCTGCACGGCGTAAATCAGGTGCGCCAAGGCCTCTTTGTGGCTTTCACTGAGATAGAGGAACCTGGGATCGGCAGTGATCTCAAAAGGTTTTTCTTTTAAGCCGAAAAACTGGGTATACATGCTTTAACTTGTTTCTCCCTCAACCTTACATCCCGGACGGGCGCAAGGCCTTGCGCCCCTACATTGTGATTGTGCTCCCTTTATCCCCCTCACCCTTGCCCTCTCCCGCAAGGGGCATAAGCCCTAATTTATTTATTTCGTCATTCCGGCGAACCCTGGAACGGGTCCGGGGCGGGCGCCGGAATCCAGTCAAACAATCGTTTCGTACAAATCCACCCAAACCGGATTCTTGCTTTCGACCAATCTCAGCTTCCAAGCTCTTTTCCAATCCTTTAATCTCTTCTCTCGCATAATTGCGGATTCCATGCTCGCATGCAGTTCGTACCAAACCAGCCGATGGACAATGTAATTTTTGGTAAATCCTTCGACCATATTATTTTTGTGCTCCCATATCCTCTTAACCAAATCTAAAGTTACTCCCACATAGAACGTGCCATTTCTCTTACTTGCCAAAATGTATACGGCGGGTTGCTTATTCACTGCGCTTCTCTGGATTCCGGCCTTCGCCGGAATGACGAATCAAAAGAAACATGTCCGTTGTAATGTCGCCAAGTCCTTAAGTTAGTCCCTATGTCCGCCAAGGAAGAGCAGCTTCCGGATGAGAACTAACCTGTTTTAGTATCTATCCGGGGAATATTAGCCAGAACCTTGAGCCCGAAAGTCACATGTAAATCTTCGGCATCCCGGAAGGAGCGGTCCATCTGTTCCCGGAAGAAAACCGCAGCGACCCCCGCGCCCAAACTCAAAACCAGACCGATGAGAAGGATTTTGGGAATGTCGGGTTTATAGGGTTTTTCCGGGATACGGGCAGGGTCAATGATCTTAAACTGCTCCCCCTTTTGGCGACGTTCCAGGTTTTCAGCCTGCTGGGCATCCTGGCTTTTCTTCAGCAGGGAGGAATACGACTCGCGGGTGTTATTATAATCCCGGGTCAAGAGGGCCATGGCCTGTTCCCTGCCCGGGGTATTCTCGATTCTCTCCCGATACTGGGAAATCTGAGTCTTAACCGTGGCATCTTCCTGCTTTAACCGCCCAATCTCCATGTCCACGGCAATCAACTGGTTCTCGATCTCCTTGTAGCGGGGGGTGAGCCGGGGATCCATTTTTAACTCCCGTTTGCCCGGGGGGGTCTTAGCAGGAAGGCCGTCTTTCGTGGCCGGCTTTTCCTGTTCTTCCTTTTCCGCCTCTGCTTTGGCAGCGGCATCGAATTCCGCTCTTTTAACCTCCAGGTCGGCAATTTTTTTCCTGGTAATCGAAATGTCCGGGTGCTTATCCGTATATTTGGCCTGGAGCTCGACCAGGTAATTTTTCATCTGTTCCAGTTGGGTTTCATAGGGGTTCTTCGCTCTGGCAGTGGGTGAAGAGGAAGGGATCCCTGTGAGTAATTCCTCTGCGGACCTTTGAGCTTGATTGGCGGAGCTCGCCAGTAGTTCAAAATCGGAAAGCTGTTTTTGGATGATCACTCTTCGATCCAGAGCCCCTTTCAGACTGTCATTGATTCTCTGCGATTGCAGCTGCAACTGATCAAGAACCCGGAGGTTGGCATCCCGCTGCTCGGGGAGCTCGCCCATGAACTTCCTTTTGAATTCGGTGAGGTTCTTCTCTTGTTGTTCCAGTTGGACCTTGGTGAAATCTAATTCAATGGCCAAAAATTCTGAAGTCCCCTGAGCCTGCTGTTCCCTCATTTTCAGGTTTTCCTCGATAAACAAAGAGGCCAGTTTATTGGTTACCATGGTGACGATCCTGGGATCTTTCCCTATGTAAGAAATGCTAAAGTACCCCTGGTACTCTCCCCTCCCTTCTTTCCCCTTAATTTGAACCTGAATATTTTTTTTCATGAGTTCTACAATTTCTTCCCGACTGACCGATTTCGCTTCTTTCTGATAGAGATTGAATTCGTTTATGACCTGCTCCAGCCTGGTCCGGCTCATGATTTCCTGACCTATTGACTGAAGGCGGTCTTCAATCTTTGAGGTCACGGTTGCTTTGACAAAATCTTCCGGGACCTTTTGGGGGGTCACCAGGATGAGGGTCGTGGCCTGGTATTCCTTGGGCACCACATAGGCATATAGACCAGTTCCTACCATTATGAGCAGGGAGGGAATAATGAAAAACCAGACGCGCCGAAGGAAAATTTCCTTATAGTCATGAATGTTAAAAGGTTTGCCGGGATTGATCATCTTTTTTCTCCAAAGCTAAAAAATCAAACCACTGAGGAGGCCTTTAATAATTCTTCTCTCGCCCGCTTCGCTAGAGACCGCAGAGGACGCAGAGAAAATGATTTTCACGAGTTTCATAAATACATCAAAAATATTACTTCTCTCGTCCATAGTGCCGGAGGCCACGGGGGTCGCAGACCAAAAACAAAATTCATTCATTCGGATATTTATCGTCTGCTATGCTCTTTTGCATTCGCCTTTGCCTCTGCGACCTCGTGTCTCTACGAGGGATAAAAGCCTTTGTCTCTCGCCCGCTCCGCTTGAGCCCGCAGAGATCACAGAGGAAAAAAACTTGACCATTTCCTAAATATAAAAAAAGGAATTAGCATAAAAGTTATTTCTCTTCGCCCTCTGTGTGCTCTGCGAGAGATAAATGCCTTTGTCTCTCGCCCGCTTCGCTAGAGGCCGCAGAGAACACAGAGCATCAAGCAATAACCCTTTTCGTAAAATAAATTCTATAATTATCTTTATCTCTGAGGCCTCTGTGCGCCCTGCGAGAGATAATTTTTTTCTTTCACGTGTTGTGGGTTTCAAGTTCATGCTCCTTACCAGTATGTGGCTGTAAGGCGGAGCATTGCGGTATTGGCTTTGTAACTGGCAGTGCTCACGCTCGAATTATCCTGCCGATGATAGGCAATGAAGGATGCGGTCAGCCACCTGAAAAGCTGGTAGGAAACATTACCTTCAACTTGCCAGATCCAGTCAATTTGGTCGTTTTGCTGGACATAATCATATCTTCCCACCCATTCTTGGATTCCCACGGACAGCCGGGTGGCAAGCTGATGGGTGATACTTCCGATGGACTGGTAGTATTTGGTAAACCCAGTACTCCCTGCGGTAGTACCGAAAACATATTGATAGCCCCCCCGAAAAGCCAGGTCATAAGTAGTTCTCGTTGTGCGCTGATTAATGCCAACATCGAAGGAAGGGCCAGAGGCTGTATTTCCTGTCTGCGGAACCTGCCAGAAATAGCCGACTTGAGCCCTTCCGTTCAGCGTCGGGCTGAAAGCCTGGGTTATCCCGACACTCGGGTTTTGAACATAATAATTGACCCCTGGAGATTCATAATTAACGGTGTCAAAGGTATATTCCCCAAAAATCGAGGTCTGGGGATTAAAGCGGTAGGTATAACGCCCCCGGGCGTGCTGGCTGGTGAAATCCGGGGAAATCTGGTAATCGGCGTTTAGAAATCTGTATTCCAGGATTATACCGTTATGGATATCAAACCAGTAAGTAAGCCGGGGAGTGAGGGAGTCCAACCGATAGTCTTCAATGGTTGGACTTGTATTATAATAAGTCATGTCCTGAAAGGTGAGCTCAAATCGGTCTTCCCGGCCAAACTGATAGGTTAAAGAGGGTTCAAAAATATTCCGGGTGTAAATGGCCAATGTCTGGTTGGTCCCCAGGTAGTATACCCCCGGCGGCTGGGGTTGAGAGGTTACATAATTTTCCCAGGGGTTTTCTGACCGGATAAAATATTCCCACACCTTGACGGTTAAATGCTGGCCAAAGGTATACCAGGTGTTTAAAGTTCCCGTTTGGCTAACGTAATTTAGGTTTGAATTATGGGCATAAAAATTAAACCCCGGGGAATAATCCAGGTCTAAGCCGTATTTGACTTCCTTTCTTTCGGTGGAGAAGGAAGTCAGACCTGACCCAGAGGAAGAAATCGCACCCGAACTAGAGAAGGGAATTGGACTAGGACTAGTGGAAAAGGTCAGCCCCGGGGAGATGGTGGTAATATAATCCGATATCCTGTTGGTATTTGTATAAAAAATGTTATCAAGGTACTGTTCCTGAGCCGTAATGCGAGGGCGGAATTTCGCCAGAATATCTTCCCAATCGGCAAAGGCCACCGCAGGGAAAGAAAACAGGAGCAGAGTGAAAGCCAGCATTTTTAACCCATTTGTCATTCTATGAGCAGACATTATGTCTCGTTTCCTTAATTCCTTATGCTCGAGAAGCCGCCATTCAGGACGGGCGCAAGGCCTTGCGCCCCTACATTGATGATGTCTCCATTTTTTCATTGCGTCACAATTTCCTTGTTTCGCCCTCACTCCACGAGCTCCCGCGAGAGAGAGGATCTGGTCTCCCGCAAAGGGAGAGGGTGGTTTAAGGAACGATGACGGTATCCCCGGGTTTCAGGATGACGTTGGGATCCTTTCCATCAACTATTCTTTTACAGTTCGCCGTGATTCGCTTTTCCTTTCCGTCTTCCTTCCGGATGATTAAAACCTTTCTTTGATTGGCCCACTCCGTAAACCCTCCGACCATGGCAATCACTTGGAGAATAGAGGTTTCACTCTTCAGGCGCACAACCCCGGGAAGCTTCACATAACCGGAAACAAACACTTTAAAACTGTTGGCCTCCATGACGATCACGGAGACATTGGGGACGTCCACAAACTCCCTGAATTTCTTGACTAGATTCTCTTTCAACTGTAAAGGGGTCAGCCCGGCGGCCTGGATTTCATCAATGAGGGGGAGAGAAATTTTCCCGTCAATCCTCACCGGGACCGTCCGGGATAGGGTCTCCTCTTTCCACACATGGATGTAGAGGCTATCTTCAGGCCCGATTACATACTGGCTGCTATCGGCGACCACTTCTCCCTGAGCCTCTTTCTTGGAAGGGGCCTCTTTATCTGCCTGAGGATAAGCCAGCATGGGAGATAATAAGCAAAAAATTGCACCTATCATCAATCCCGCCCTGAAAAGATTTGTCTTCATCTCAGCTCCTATTGATGAGCTACCCCGTCGCAAGCACCGGGGTATCGTCTGTTATTTCGTTCCGTCATTCCGTGCTTGACACGGAATCCAGTCCGGTTTTCTGGATTCCGGCTTCCGCCGGAATGACGAACTCGCGGCAAGCCGCGGGAAATGTACCCGAAGGGATTCAAGAATTCGCGGCTTCGACTCCGATGACCTTCCGAACCAGGTCCGAGGTGTCGGCTCCATCACTGGGGAAGCAGACCTGTTCGACCACCACCTGGTACCCCTCCCGGGTAAAATCGCAATATTGCAGGCTGTTCTCGAATCGGGATCGCGTGAAGCTCCCTGAAGACATGTCCGCATAGGGGAGGATGACCGCCAGCCTCTTTTCTCCCAGAGTTCCCAGGACATCGCTATCTCGTGCTTCTTCCGCCATTAAATGACTCAACCTTTGGTAACAGGCCTGAAGCCCCTTCCCATTATTCTGATCCGGAAGTTCCTTGAGCTTGAGGATCAGGATGCAGAAAAAATTCTGATACCGCCGGGAGCGTTTAACCTCCAGGTCGAGAAGATAAAGAAAGATCTCCTGGTTTAAAACCCGATTCAGTTCCGCCCCTGCCCCTTTCAAGAATGATTTGCTTGCGTAGGCCATTCCAACTCCTCCATAAGTTTATTGAGGTTCTTTATTTCATTCAGATGGTATTTTTTGATCTTATACAGCAAGGCCTTATAACTGATCTGAAGAATCTTCGCTGCGTCCTTTCGATTCCAATGGGTCTCCTGGAGCGCTTTCCGAATAAACTCCGTTTCCGCGACCTCAGCTGCTTCTTTTCCGACTCGCTTGAAGGTAAAGTTCTTCGTTTCAGGAGAGCCATTGTCGGGAATTGGTTGGAGAGAGGCAGGTGCCGGTCTCCCGTTAGGAAGACTGATGAGGGGCCCCTTGACTACCTCTTCCTCCCCGAAGAGGATGATTCTCTTGACCATATTCTCTAATTCCCGGCCATTTCCGGGCCAATCATAATCTTGAAAATATTGTAGGGTTTGGGGGGAGATAAAAGGAGTCGACTTTCCATATCTCTTCCGGTTGACGTCGAAAAAATACTGGGTCAGGGGAAGAATCTGCTCTTTTCTCTCCCTCAGAGGAGGAACGGTGATGCTGATTACATTGATGCGGAAGAAGAGATCCTCACGAAAACAGCCCTGGGCGATGGACTTCTCTAAATCATCTTTCGTGGTGGTGATGATCCTCGTATTTACCTGAATATCCCCCTCCCCGCCCAAACGGGAGAATTCTCCGTCTTGCAGGACCTGGAGGAGTTTCGCCTGGATGGAGATATCGATCTCCCCGATTTCATTCAAGATCATGGTCCCGCCGTTGGCCAGTTCAAACTTCCCCGGCTTTTTCAGGTTAGCCCCGGTAAAAGCTCCCTTATCAAAGCCGAAAAGTTCACTCTCAAGTAGAGTCTTAGGAATAGCAGCACAATTTACTTTGACCAAAGGCTTGCCGCGACGATTCGAGTTGAGATGGATGGATTGCGCCACCAGTCCTTTCCCGGTTCCACTCTCCCCTTTGATCAAGACCGGGATATCGACATTGGCGATTTCTCCGATGACCGCTTTAACCTTTTCCATCCGGGGACTGTTGGAGAAGAAAACCTCGTAGATTGTTTCCATAACGAGAGGATTTCTGCAATATGAATGCCAAAGGATAGATTTTCATGTTTATAAATTTAACTATATGTATTAATTAAACTATTTAAAAAACAAGCAAAAAATCTATGCTGGATGATGGAAAATTTTTTATAAAAGTGGTACAAATTGGGACAAAAGTGACAAAAATTTTCCTTTTTTACCACTCTAATTTACGTTTCATTGGGTAATTTTATACCCTAATTTAGGAAAAAAGGAATGGGGTGAACTACTGATTCTGGGGTTAGGAAGGACTGTATTTTTCTTTTGATTAAGTTTATGGGACTCTTCCGGAAGGAAAGGAAACTTGCCTCTCCCCGAATCCATGGGAATATTTCCATGAAATTAGGGAAACTTTCTCCGAGCTGATGGGCTAGACCTCTCTTTGTCTACTCAAAGAGAGATATTTCGTTCCGACATTTTACTTGAGAGTAATTGTAAATTCATCAACTTACAGTGCCAATACTCATTTTCTGATACATTGTAATTTGTTCCCCGAGGTCAAGAATCAAGTTTATGGCAGGAGTTTGCTCAGCCGAGAAGTTCCCTGGTGACAGGGTGAGAAGGACAACGCAAGATTCTGATGTCAAGATCTCAAGATTGAGGCAACATGTAAACATGGATGACGAAAGAAACGGGAAACTATGCCGAAGACAAAGAGGTGATTAAGGGAGACGGATGAATAGGGGTGCGCGGCGGGCGGATGAGTTATGGTCCTTGAGCAAAAACGTTTCTTTCCAGATAGTCTTTCACTTCCTGCACGAAGGACCTGCTCTGGTCGACGAACGGCCGTACCTGATCGTAGCTGAGTTCCTCATATTCACGGTAATCGCCGCGCTGTCGGAGATCAAAGGCCTTATTTATGATCCGACCCAGTTCTTCAGGGAATATTCCTGTTTTTACAAATCGCCGGTTAAAGTAACCGAGAACCCCGCTGTGCTTGGAGGAGGCATAGGACTCGAAGATCAGCAAGGCAAGGAGCGCGTAGAACATACCATAATATGCCCGATTGATCACCGAGCGAGGACTTTTGTTACCCTGGAGAAGAAAAGCGGATTCGTCAATACTTTCCTCGGCTTGCTTCAGGCGATATCTGGCCAGTTCTATTTGACTTTCTGTCGCAGTCAAACTGGGATTCCTTCCTTCCGGATGATCTTGTAGATAGGCGATTCTTTCATCGGACCCTGTTGCAGCTCATTCTGCCCGAATACGATTATGGTGATGAACGAGTCATTTTTTAGATTGACTTCAAACTTGATGTCGTCGATTTCCGACTCTATCTCGGGGGTGCGCTCGGCCAGTTCAATCATAACATCCAAATCAGAATCGGGCCCGGCCTGCCCTTTGACCTTTGACCCAAAAAGTCGTATATCCCTTACTTCGAACCGTTCCATCAATTTGCTTTTCAAGCTTTGGACTGCTTTCTTTTCGTTCTCACTCAAAAAGTCCCACGCTTTCATGACCGCCTCCTAGGGCTCCTGCTCTTTTGTCCTTGCGCTCAATTATAGCACCGTTACTGGATTTAGGGAAAAATTTGGGGGCCTGGGTAGTGGGTCAATTGGGTTTATTCCAGGTATTGACTTAGAAAATAGAACCCCGCCAGATTCCAGGAGCATCGACTGAAGAAAGCCGAGGAAATCAGGCGGAAGAAGGCCGCCCGGGCCTGCAATCCAGGACCGCTTGCGAAGAAAAACGGGAGAAATTAGATGCAGTGGCTGAACTGAGGAAATGGCGGGAGATGATTCCATGAGCGGATTCGTTCTGGATACTTCGGTCGTGCTGAAATGTGGCTAAACTATTTCAACCCCCAGAATTTTTGTTTTTTTTATTGATTCCGCATTCTTTGATCTTGTAGAGGATACTTTTATAGCTGATATTCAATAGCTCTGCAGCTTTCTTTCGATTGTAATTGGTCATTTCCAAGGCCTTGGTTATGACTTTAGCCTCCGCTTTTCGCGCCGCCTCCCGATGGATTTGCTTAAGGGAAGGTTGGCTTTCCCGGAGACCACTCTTCTCTTTTTCCTCCGAAGAGAGGCTATCCTTCTCGCTCTGGCCACCAAGCTCCCCAATAATCTCCTCCTCATTACCCAAGACGATATACCGTTGGATCACGTTTTGTAATTCACGGATATTTCCCGACCAGTTGTGGGCTAAGAGCGCTTTCATCAAAGAATCGCCTGCAGGTTTGATCTTCTTTTGGTACTTGGCCCCGAATTTATTCAAGAAATACTCTACAAAGATCGGAATCTCTTCCTTACGCTCCCGCAGAGGGGGTACGGTAATATTCACCACGTTGAGCCGGTAATAGAGGTCCTCCCGGAATCGGCCCTCAACTACTCCTTCCTCGATGTTCCTGTTGGTGGCAACCAGCACTCGTACATCGACCTTCACATCCTTTTTCCCCCCCAGCCTGGAAAATTCATGATCCTGCAAAACTTGCAAAAGTTTCGCCTGCAACGCCGGGCTAATGTCTCCGATTTCATCTAAAAAGATCGTTCCGCTGTTGGCCAGTTCGAACTTTCCCGGTTTCTGCCGGTAAGCTCCGGTAAACGCCCCCTTCTCATACCCGAAAAGTTCGCTTTCCAGAAGTTCCTGGGGAAGAGCGGCACAATTCACTTTCACGAAGGGTTTGTCCCGCCGCACCGAATTCATATGAATGGAGCGCGCCACGACCTCCTTTCCCACTCCACTCTCTCCCTGGATGAAGATGGTTACATCGGTGTTGGCCACCTGGTCGATCATCTCTTTCACCCGCTGCATCTTTTCGCTGGCATAGAGGAAGATCCCCTGGTCCTGGGTCATCATCTCC
>Ga0187854_10003281_pt1 | contig 12934 bp, 15 predicted proteins | sample June2016WEW_6_15_FD_132445 | JGI IMG/M metagenome (GOLD analysis project Ga0187854, IMG submission 132445) | Peatland microbial communities from SPRUCE experiment site at the Marcell Experimental Forest, Minnesota, USA - June2016WEW_6_150 | ecosystem: Environmental > Terrestrial > Soil >...
GCGTGCCCCTCGCCTTTGGTGGAGGCCCCGGTCGTCTGCGGCCTTCAGCACACTGCCATGAGTGGAAACGTGTTGTTCGTCGATGGTGATCTGTCATCACAGGACCAGTGTGTTCCCGTGTTGAGAGATTTTGGATTTCAGGTCAGCGTAGCAAACTCTGGCGCCGACGCCTTGGCGCTGCTCGGAGGCAGGAAGTTCGACACCGTTCTGATTGACCTCAGGCTGGCCAGCGTCGCCGGAGCCAATTTGTTGGCTACGATCAAACGCCTGCACCCTGGGATCAACGTGATCCTCATGGTGGAGGAGGGTGGCAACCCACCACTGGACCAGCCCTTGCGGTTGAGTGGGTATCCGCTCCTTACCAAACCGCTGAAGATCCGGGAGCTGCAGCGGATGTTCGATGCCGCAACCGAAAGGGAGACGCGGCCGACGGCGCGACAAACCCTCCCTGGGGCAGTGCCGGATCTGCCAGGGTTCGCGGGCCTGATCGGGCAATCGGAAAGGATGAGGAAGGTCTATCGGCTGATTTCCAAGGTGGCCTTGCAGCGGCATCCGGTTCTGATCGCGGGCGAAAGCGGCACGGGCAAGGAATTGGTGGCGCGAGCCATCCACGCGCAAGGTCCCTGGCGAGATCAACCTTTCGTCCCCGTGGATTGTGGAGCACTGCCGCCCACTCTTATCGAAAGCGAGTTGTTCGGGCACGTCAAAGGAGCTTTTACGGGGGCCACGCAGTCGCGGCGAGGCCTACTGGCCACGGCGGGGGCTGGGACAGTCTTCCTGGATGAAATCGGCGAGTTGCCCATCGAGCTGCAATCCCGACTACTGCGAGCCCTGCAGGAGCATGAGATCAGACCGCTGGGTAGCAACGAGCGCGCACGGTTCGAGGCCCGGATTGTCGCCGCAACGAATCAAGACTTGGACACGGCCATGAAGCGCGGTGCTTTTCGCAAAGACTTGTTCTTCCGCCTCAATGTGGTTTCCATCAAGATGCCCCCACTTCGCGAGCGGAAAGAGGACATCCCGGCACTGGTTCGACACTTTATGGAGAGTTTTGGGACCGAGAAATCAGTGAAGCACATTTCAGACGAAGTGATGGGACGTCTGATGAGCTATGAGTGGCCCGGCAATGTCCGCGAATTGGAAAACTGCATCCAGCGCGCGGTCTCGCTGGGCTCAGGGACCTTTATCCAAATGCAGGACCTGCCGTCCAGTTTGCTTTACCACCTCGGCCGCACGCCGTCTTCCCGGCAAGAACTGACCACCCTGCAAGCCCTCGAACAGCAGGCCATTCGGCAAGCCCTCCAGGCCACGGGCGGAGACCGTGTGCGTGCCGCAAAACTCCTGGGCATTGGCAAGACGACGATCTACCGGAAGCTCAGAGAGTACGGTATGGAAAATGTCGCTGGCCCCCTCCCCGACGCGTAGCCGCTGGCAACCCAGTGCCTGCCACCTGTCGTTTGCGGTTCGACATCGATACATCTTCAAGTTAATGGAGTATGTGATGGGGGGCCAAACCAGGCTGCCCGTTTTCAAATCGCTCGCTGCCCGGATTGAGAAGATGATGGCCGAGCGGTAGAAGCCGGCGGGAAGGACGGGCAAGCCCGCGCCGGGGCCGAATCACGGTCCAGAAGCCGCGCTCCTGGCCGTTCAAGCTGTCGGGTGATCTCTTCCAGGACTTCGCGCAGGGCTCGCTGTTGCCGGGCTTGCAGGGACTGCCGCTTGACGCGGATTTCGCCCCGCAGGCTGAGCGCCTGGCGCAGAGCGCCCCAGGCTTCCCACCGGCCAACGAGCGTGGACGCCAGCAGCTTCCCGAGCAGGGCAAACCCCTGCGCGGCGAATTCGCCCCGCGAATCCAGATGCAGCCAGTGGCCCAGCAAGCGGTTGCGCTCATAGATGGTGCGCACGTAGCGGCGCCGAAATCCCGGGCTGATGGTGGACGAAAACTGATGCCACACGGCACTGCGGGGCTCGTAATGCAGCTCGTAACCTTGCTTCCAGGCGCGCAGCGAGAGCTCCACGTCCTCCCAGCCGAAGGGCGCCAGCAGGTCGTCGAAGCCACCCAGGGCCAGGAACTTCTCGCGGTCGAAGAGCGAAGACCCTCCGCTGGTAAACGACGTGAGCCAGGGCGTCCCGCCCGTTTCCAAGGCCTCCGCCACAAAATACCGCCGGTGAATCTCCAGGAAGCCGCGGCGAAATCTCCCCAACTGTCCCGCGCCGCTCAGAACGCCCGTCTGGTAATCGTAAACCTGGCCGGCCACGGCGAAGACCCGTGGGGAATTGAAGTGCGCGGCCAGGGGAGGCAGGGTGGCGGGTTCGAGTGCGACGTCGTTGTTGAGCAGATAGACCAAGGTGTAGCTTGCGGCGCGGATCCCCCGGTTGGCGGTCGGTCCAAACCCCCGGCGCTGGGCGCTTGATTCGCACCGCAGGCGGGGAAAGTTCCGGGCGAGCCAGGCAGGCGTGCCGTCCTCACTCGCGTCATCCGCGACGAGGATTTCCGTGCGCTGGCGGCAGGTGGCTTCGTACGCCGCCGCCGCGCCCACGACACTGGGCAGGAACCTCTCGAGCAGCGCACGGCCATTCCAGCTCGGAATAACGATGCTGAGTCCGGGCTGTGGCGTTTCGATTGAACTCATGAGCGTGGCGCCACCGGGCGCTCGGCCGCAACCTGCATCGAAGAGCCGCCGCCCCAGTGCGTGCTGACCCATTCCCAGGGATGGAGCAGCGGCTTCAGCAGATAGTAACGCAGGCGCCCACTGCTCGGCCCGTGAAGACGCGTCAGGCGGCGCAGCAGACTGTGCTTGAGCGCGTGATAGTGTTGCGTGCCGAGGGAGGCTTCGACGACGCGCACTTTGAAGCCCGAAGCTTCCAGGAGGCGTGTGAGGGTCGCGGGCGTGAAGTGATAAAGGTGATAGGGCAGCGCCAGCTCGTACCAGTCCTCGCCAAAACGTCGCGCCGTATAGCCGGCGAAATTCGGCAGGCGCAGCAGCAGCAACCCCCCCGGCCGCAGAAGACAAAACGCCTGGCGGAGCGCCGCGACCGGGTCGGGCAGATGCTCGAGCACGTCCCAGAACGTCATCACATCAAAATGCCCGGCGGGAAATTCCGCTGCCGTCAATTCTCCCTTCACGATGTGGTCCGCACCCAGGCGGGGGACCGCTTCCTGGTAAGCGGCGGGCATCGCTTCCAGGCCATAGCGGTCCCAGCGGCGCGGATCGAGCGCCAGCAGGAAGAGGCCCAGACCGCAGCCGACGTCGAGAAGCCGCCCTTCGCGCCGGAAGCGCTCCAGGAAAGCCGTGCGCGGCCGCTGGTCGCGGCGCACCCAGGCAAGGTCGTCTGCGCTGGCGCGGCCCCAGTACTCAGCCTGATAATAGGCTTCGAGCTCGCTCTTCGGCAGGCGCGGCGTGGTGGCCACCAGCCCGCACCCGTCGCAACGCAGCAATTTGAAGGTTCGCGGCGAGGCCGTCCCCTTGAGGGTCGTCTCGAGCACGGCCTCATGGAGCGGCTTCTTGCAGAAGACGCAGGACTCTTCACTCACCAGGCTAACCATCATCTGTGAAACGGGCGGCGGAGTCAACCGGGTGGATTCTCCGGTGGTGTGATATTCTTGCGTTGGTCAGTGTCCGAATTTGGATTCTTGGTCTATGTGTGTCGGTTGTATTCCTCGCTTCCGCAAACTGCGAGTTGATCGGGAAGGATAGGAGAGTAATAGAAACACATCCGAGTCTCGTGTTGGGATATGTCCGGCCTAGCCCTGCTAAGAGGGTTAGCGTACTTGATCCTAAAACAAAAAATTGGCAACTTTCTACCAGGCATCAAAGCATACTCGGTTCTGTCTGTCGTTCTTGTGCAACCACGTACAAGGTCTGCAAACTTACTGGATGGCAAAAGCTCAAGATCAGCTTGCCCGGGTTTCCGACCCGGAACCAAAAGCCTAATTACGGGTATGGTTTCAGTCCCGTATTCGGCTATGGCGGGAAGCTCGTTCACATTCTCCACACATCTAAATTCAGCAGCAAACGAGATTATTTCCGCTGGCGTCTTCCCCAAATTACCAGCCCTGAAAGAAAATCCCTTAAATTCCTTTACCGCGAAAATGACGACCCATGGGCGGTCCGAATTGATGACAGCTTGAGCATTCAGCAGGGCAGCGTTAGCAGCAACTTCCGTGGCTTTGGTCTGTCGTTCAATGATGCGCAAGGTGCGCAGGCCAACCAAAATTGCCCCAAGTCCAGCGATGACCACGGCCCAACTGGGCCAAGATTCTGGCGAGAATGCTTTCTGCCAAATTTCCTCCGCCTTCTCTTTGGGGCAGTCTTTTTTTACATTGGCTGCTGGTTGGCATGGCGTAGCGGGGACGGGCAGCACGGCGGCTTTTGGTGGACCCTTATCGCTTACCTTTTGATGTTCCTGGGCGGCAGCCTTGGGCTTTGGAACTGGATAAACCGCGGCACCCACCAGAAGTCCAATTACGATAATCAAGGCCGTTATAATGCTCCTTGTTTTCATTCGGTGCATTCGACCACCAATCGCTTTGGGAAACAAGAGATTTGGTGGCGGCCTTGGCCGAAGTCTGTCAGCTTCCTAGGCTGGTCATGCTACAGCCTCCAAGAGCTCCTTGATCATCCAAATGTGGTCCGTGATTCCAGCTTCCATCGCGGGCGTAACCCGCGACGTCTGATGCACCCGGCAGAAATTGTACCAGGCAAAATAGAGAGCCAGAGCCGCTTTCGGTAGTGTCCGTTTTTCCCTTGATGCGCTCATTAGGGCCTAACGGTGTAACTTGCCCAATTTGCGGAAGCACCAAGGTTAAGTTCTCCGAGAAGCACAACCGCTGGCAGTGCAGCAGCCATCACGACAGACGCCAGTTTACCGCAAAGACCGGGACGATCTTCGAGGATTCTCCGCTCGGTCTGGACAAGTGGCTCTGTGCAATGTGGCAGGTTGTGAATTGCGAGAACGGTGTCAGTTCCTACGAAGTCCACCGCGCAATCGGAGTGACTCAGGAAACTGCATGGTTCATGGATCACAGGATTCGCCTTGCATTGCGAATGGGTTCCTTTCAAAAGCTGAGCGGCGAAATTGGGGTGGAGGAAACTTTCATCGGCGGCCTCGCTCGGAACATGCACAAGGAAAAGCGCGAGCGCCGCCTCACTGGCACTGGCGGAAAAGACAAAACTCCGGTGATAGGACTTTTGCAGCGTGGCGGGAGAGTCCGAGCCGAGGTAATTCCAAACCGGAAAAAGAAGACTCTCCACGGAATAGTCAGAGGTCAAGTAGCTGACGGCTCTGACCTGTACACCGATAACCTGGATTCCTATCAAGGTTTAGAAGCCTCCTACCGGCATCAGGTTGTTAATCACGCCATTGAATATGTGCGCGGTCGGGTTCACACCAACGAGCTTGAGAATTTTTGGAGACTGTTGAAGCGCGGCATCAAAGGAACGTATGTCTCGGTCGAGCCGTTCCATCTGGACCGTTACCTGGATGAGCAAGCCTTCCGGTACAATTACCGCGAGGACATGAATGATGGTGACCGCTTTGACCTCGCCGTCCGCCAGGTCGTCGGCAAGCGGCTGACTTATGCCGAGTTGACCGGCAAGGAAAATCCGGAAGCGTGAAAGCTTCCGTACCGCAGGCCGTCCAGAGGTCGCCGACGTTGACCCTTGACTTCTTCATGCTTTAGAATACTATACGAGGATGGCGCTGAGCGTACCATCGAAATACGTCGCAGGAATGAGTGCGATTATTGCGTTGTCCGAAGACTCCGTTGAGGAGTTGATCGCAGCGCTTTCGAAGATTGCTACCTCAATCAATCTGAAGGCAATTACATCAGAAACGGCGGCCAACGTTAAATCAATATCGAAACAGGACGTGGGAAGAATCGTCAGAGCTATCGTTTCCCTTTATGCCGCTCGTTCTTATTCCGGCAACCCTCCAGTTCCAGTTGATGAGTTTGTGGATGACCTTTTGCAGGCGCTAGGTGAGAGTGGTCGAAAAGAATTGCAGTTTCCACCGCAAGACAAAGAGCGCATCAAGGCACGCTTCGGGAGGTTGCTCAATGTTGAAGCGTTCATTGTTGGGGCCAAGGCGCTCAATCTGCAATATGAACATGGGAACACATTCTGTGCAGTAAGAATTCTAACTGACGCGCGCCCCGTATACGGACAGGACCCCAAGTTGCCTCCAAAGACTGTTGTGATCATCCACACTCTTAAGGTCTCATACCACCAGGAGAGCAGTGCAGCCCTAAAAGAATTTTACGTAGCGATGGACGCGGAAGACATCAGCAAACTCAAAGACGCCCTTGACCGAGCCCAGTCAAAAGCAGTTAGTCTTAAGTCTCTACTCGATTTAACGGGGGTTCTTGTCCTCGAATAGAGGTCAAGCATGAACGACCAACTTTTAGAAGAGACATTGTGTGTTCAACATCGGCCAGATGCGAGGGAATGGTATGAGCCTCACTCTGACGAGCCCGACACCATACACTTGTCAGCGCGGGAGATATTTAGAGGGGTGCTCAGATATCGCACATTCGCAGCTAGAGTACGAAGGCTCAAGAAGGAATACTGGTATCCACGCTCACCACGTCGGATAATTGCTGCGCAGAGACGTGACCCTGTTCCTGATATTCAGGATATTTTTCAAGATCTGGCGAGAAGGTGGAAAAGGGAGACCATGCATATGTCGTCTCTCACACGAACGTCGATGCATCCTGCCTATCAATGCATCATTGGAATGGGATCGACCGCAGTTCCATTCATCCTGAGAGAGTTGCAGCAGCATGGAGGCCACTGGCTTTGGGCGCTACATGCCATCACGCGCGAAGACCCTGCACCGGAAGGCAGTGATTTCGACTCAGCCGTTCAGGCTTGGCTGAGCTGGGGAAGGAGGCATGGACATATCTGACTCAGAACAGAAGGAAGTTAAGCTGGAACAGGAGTACATTGATGTCCTGGAGGAGCTTTTCCCGAAGCTAAAAGGAGAAGGTTATCTTCCAACGAGCGGGAAAGCAGACAAACCTAACTGCATTGGCTGGGCGCTGTACGACAACAATCAGTACTGGGACCCAAATGTGATTGGAGTGAGAGGCTATTACTGGCCTCCTGGCATCCCGAGGACTAACACCCTAGAGAGTTGGACGAAGGTGTTTGAACTGCATGGTTACAAGATCTGCACACATTCAGCGCTAGAACCCGATTTCGAAAAGGTTGCGCTCTATGTGACGCCAAACACTAATACTCCCGAGCATGTGGCTAGACAGAAAGCATCTGGAAAGTGGGTGAGCAAGCTGGGAACGGGCGCAGACATTGAGCATGACACCCTTAGCGGACTCAGCGGAGAATTCTATGGCGTACCAGTCCGATACATGAAGCGCCCTCGATTACCTGGAGCGGAATGAAGCAAACGACAAAGCTACAGGAAGAAACTCCGTGGGCACGGCTTGACCGTGCATTTCGGACTGTCATCGAAGTTCCGAAAGAAGCACTCTTGAAGGAAGAGGCCAAGCTGAAACGTCTACGGAAGAGGAGACTCGCCAGCAAGCCCGCCTGACTGACCTATCAGGCCCAACCCACCCGCCTAAGTCACCTTGGAGTTGTCACGTATATTGTTGCCCTCATTAGGGCTTCCGGCTTTGAACGCTGGCCTGCAGCCCCTTGATGCGTGCGAGAACGTCTTTCTTCGGTAAGATGCCGCGCTCGTCCAGCAACTCGGCTAGGGCGTTAACGGTGAGCATGTTGGAGTACGTCATCTCTTCTGCCGTAACCGTCCCGCGTTTACGCTGCTCGCTCATTTTCCGCCTCCATGCAGACGGTAAATCTCGACCCTCTCCTCCACCGTCAGTTGTGTGTATCGGATGCCCATCGCAACACCTCTTATACAAGCAAGGTGTTGCACTTGCAGCGTGAACTTAGCGAATCCAGTCCGTTGGCGGCCCATTTCCAATGGCTTGCAGAGTAGATTCCCGCTTTCGCGGGAATGGCTGCACGTGGGAGCGCCCGTGTCTCGCAAATGACACCAGTACCGATTCTCCCTTGGAGCGCAGAGGCCCCTGCGGGGGCGTGACCAACCTGCGCGTTTCCGCAATCATTATGTCCCCGTGCTGCTGTAATTAACGACGCCGCGGTTCCACACCACAATCGCCAGCAGGAAGAAGCCCACCGCCACGACAGGTACTAAGTGGAAGTACACGGCGAAGGTGTTTCGTCCCAGGAAGTGCGTCGTGGGATAGAACGAGGCGAAGCCGAAGGGGATGATCCAACTCAGCAGGAATTGAATAAAGACGTTGTAGATGGTCAGAGGGTAGCGCCCGAAATTGAGCATATTGAAGACCGGCGGCACAATTCCCACGCGGTCTTCAAACCAGAAAGAGACCGCGGTCAGGATCAAGAACACGGCGAGATAGATCACAGCCCCGCAAGCGACCATCAGGGCGAACCAGAAATAATCCGCAACCCCCAAGGCGAGATGCATTCGGCGAAGGCAAATGGTTACCACCGCGAAGCCGGTCACGACCTCCTGCAAGGACTCCAGGCGAAATTTCTCAAAGATGACTTGGAAGAGGGTATCGACAGGCCGCAACAGGACTCGATCGAACCGGCCCTCGATAATGTATAGTTCGCCGAAGTCATAGAGATTCCAACTCACCACGTTGAAGAAGCCGAGAGGAATCAGCGAGAATCCATAGAGGAACATCACCTCGTTGAAAGACCAGTCCTGCAAGCGCGGAATCTTTGAGAACAATACCAGAACGAAACCGAACCCCAGCACCGTGGCCGCCATGGAGGAGAAAAAGGCGATGAGGAAGTCCGCCTTGTAGGCCAGGCGCACTTTCGTGTACTGGGCGAAATAAAGAAGGAACAGTCTGAGGTGCCTCTTCATAGCAATCACTTTGCCTGCCAGTACGCCTGGTGACCGATGTAATCATCATCCGGCAGGTTGGCGATAATCAGCCGGCGCAATTCCAGGGGATCGATTTCATCCTGATATCTGTAAACGACTTCGCCGCCGGGCTTGATGAGCATGGTGTAAGGCACGGCGCCATTCCAATCCGGATCGAACGCCGACATCAACTTGTAAATATCCATGGAGCCGAACAGCAGATTAGTGCTGGAGGCATGTTCACGCTCGAGCACCCGCATCACCCCGGCCTGCGCGTCGGGGTAGTTCGTGCTCACCGTAACTAAATCAAAGGAGCGATGGCGATACATGCGGTACATGGTCTGGAACTCAGGAAATTCCTTCACACAGGGCCCGCACCAGGTGGCCCAGAAATCGATCAAAAGGAGTTTGCCGGCCTGATTCTTGCGGAGTGCCTGCAGGTCTTCGACGCCGGCCAGCTTCACGGTTACCGCGGCGCGTTCGATTTCGGCGAGTTCTTGCTTCCGCCCTGCTGCTTTGTATGCCCATTTGGTTGAGCAGCCGAAGGAAGGTGTCTTCGCGACGGGCACAGGCTTGGCGGCTAACAAGGCCTCAATCGCGTTGCGGGCGTCCTGTTGGGTGACGAACGGCTCACGGGGGTTATTGTCAACACGCCCTTCGTAGCGAAGCTTACGTTCCGAATCAAAGATGAAGACGTGCGGAGTGGCGCTCGGACCGTAAGCCCGTGCCACGCTTTGCGTTTCGCCGTCATACAGATAGGGGAAGTTGAAGTGCCGGTACGCGGCGCGAATCTTCATATCCTCGAACGAATCGCCCACATCGGTATAACCCATCTCATCAAGCCTTACGGCCTGGGGATCGTTGGGCTCGATGGCCACAAGCGCCACACCGCGGTCGCGATAATCGCTAGCCAGACGCTTGATACGACTTTCGTAGAGCTGAGCCGTCGGACAGTGATTGCAGGTGAAAACAATCACCAGGACCTGGCTGGAACTGTAATCCTTGAGGCAGTGAGTCCGGTCGTCGATACCGGGGAGGCAGAAGTCCGGTGCTTGGGCCCCCAGGGGTAAGGTGGGGCGCGCATCCTCGCCTCCGAGGACAGGCGTCAAGGTGATCGTCAGTAATATGATACTCAGAGCGCGATGTAGCATGTCGGCTTTCTCCTTTGCGAGGGGTAGGACAAGTGCGCGTCTTATCCACCCTGGATAGTGACCTTCCGGCTCGACCAACTCCACATGGCGTTGCCGATCGCCAGCAAGACCGCGACCCAGAAAAACTGTAAGGCGATGGCGCGGGCCAGGCCACTGCCGTCCAATTTGCCCAGGTAAATCAACATGGGCACGTAACTGATGTATTCGAAAGGCAGCAGGGCGAAGATTTTCTGGAAGACTTCGGGGAAAAAAGAAATAGGAAGCAAGAGTCCGGAGAAAAGCTCCAGCAGAAAAAACTTGGCACGCATGAGGCCGAGAATGGACTGCAAGCGCAAAGCAAAAGTGCCCACGATAAAGTTGATGGCCGCCACGATCAGAAAACTCAAGAGGACGCTGACCAAAAACACCCCCAGGTGACGGGCACTCGATGGGGGTCGCAGCGGATAGACGAGGAACAGCAGGAGTGCCGTCGGTGCGGTGAGCAAGACGAGGCGGAAGATGGACTCGCCCGCGGCGCGCGCCACATACATCAACTGAATGTTCACGGGCTTGATCAGGTCCATCGCCAGGCGGCCTTCCATGACCTGATAGGCAAGCTCCTGATCAATATTATTGAAGTAGAACGAACGGATGATCCAGCCGACGCCGATGTAAGTCAAAAGATGAGAAAAGTCGAACCCCTCAATGGAGGTGCTGTGCTCGTAGATGGCTTTCCAGATGAAGTAATATACAGATATGTAAATAAAGTACGTGACGATGCCCGTGACGTACCGCAGCCGGTAAGCGAGGGCGTTCACAAAGCCCACCCGGCCGAATTCCAGGTAAAGCCGCAGCCATCTCCAGAAAAGAGAGGAAGGCCTCTCGCCTCCTCGTGCGCCGGCGACGGCTGCGGCGGGCATCAGGCGACCTCGCCGCTCAGATAGATTCGCTTGACGATCTCTTCGATAGGCTCCTCTTCCACGAAGATGTCCCGCACCTCGAGGGTGTTGACAATCTGCCGAATCACTTCGGCGCTGGAATGTTGTTCGCGGTCGAAGCGGATCAGATACGTGAGTTCGTCAACGCGTTGGCAGGCGATTCCGTCCGATTGTACCCGGGACAGGTGCGCGACCTGCGAGCGGTCTTTCAGGAAGAATTTCACCTGGTTATACTTTGCCAGCCGCTTCTTCATTTCCCCCAGGTCGCCATCGAACAGGATGCGCCCCTTGTCGATAATGATGATGCGCTTGGAAAGTTCTTCAATGTCGGAGAGGTCGTGCGTGGTGAGTAGCACGGTCGTGCCCTCGGTTCGATTGACCTCCTTCAGGAACTCGCGGATGCGGTCCTTGGCTACGACGTCAAGGCCGATGGTAGGCTCATCCAGGAAGAGCAAGGGGGGATTGTGCAGCAACGAGGCTGCCAGATCGCAGCGCATGCGCTCGCCCAGGCTGAGCTTGCGCACCGGTGTGTGCAAGTATTCCCGCAAGTTGAGCAGGTCACTGAACATATCAAGCCGCTGGCGATAATCTCGCGCGGGGATTTCGTAGATTTCCTTCAGCAGCTTGAAGGATTCGATCACCGCGATGTCCCACCAGAGCTGGGTACGCTGGCCGAAGACGACTCCGATGTGCTTCGTGTAGCGCCGGCGCTCGCGATAGGGAACAAAGCCATTGGAGACGACTCGTCCGCTCGTGGGCACGAGAATGCCGGTGAGTACTTTGATGGTGGTGGATTTTCCCGCCCCGTTCGCTCCGATATAACCCACCATCTCGCCGCGCTCAATGGCAAAGCTCACATGGTCCACCGCACGCACCGTCACATATTCCCGAACGAAAAGGTTCTGCAGAGCGCCCAGCACGCCTTCGCGGCGGCGGAAGGTTCGGAACTCTTTCGTCAGATCTTTGACTTCAATAAGGGGCGGCATGCGGAGAAGATTCCCTCGGATGGATTTCGGTAAACCGACGGCCTCACTTCTTGGATTCTAGCAGAGTCTGGTTCGATACGAACCCACCCGTTTGAACGGCTTTTCACGGCCCCCATCATTCGCCGATTACTTTGATCAACACCCTTTTGCGCCGCTGGCCATCGAATTCAGCGTAGTACACCTGTTGCCAGGGGCCGAAGTCGAGCTTGCCATTGGTGACCGGCACCAACACCTGATGCCCAATCAGCAGGTTCTTCAGGTGGGAATCGCCATTGGTCTCGCCCGTACGGTGGTGACGGTAATCGGCGCGAAAGGGGGCCAGTTTTTCGAGCCACTCCTCGATATCCGCAATCAGGCCGTCTTCAGCATCGTTGACGTAGACGCCCGCGGTAATGTGCATGGCCGAAACGAGGATCAAGCCCTCCCTGACTTGGGACTTCGCTAGCGCTTTCTCAACCTCGTCAGTGATGTTGATGAACTCCCGATGTTTTTTGGTGTTAAACCAGAGATACTCCGTATGCGATTTCATAGTATGTCCTCTTTGTAGTGTTGCGTGGTTCCTCCTGGGTCCAAAACGACCCGCGATGATGCCTGAGGTGAGCTCACCGAAACTTCGCAGAATAACAGAGTTTTGGCTTAGGCGTGCTGATGCGCGTGGAACGAGAGGGGACCGTTGAGGATTTCGACGGCTGGGCAGAAGCGCCTGGCGACAAGGTACAGAGGAAGACCGAGTAAGCCAGGGCCGCTGGCAGCTTGGCAAAATCACGCAACTTGTGTAGTCTCATCCAGATGTCACCCAAGCAGAAATATGTGGCGGGCCTGGTGCAGATGTCGTGTTCGCCGAGCCCGGGCGAGAACCTACTGCGAGCCGCAGCGCGCGTCGAGGAAGCGGCCCAACGCGGCGCCGAAGTCATCTGTCTGCCGGAGCTTTTCCGTTCACAATACTTCTGCCAGCGCGAGGATGCGGCGCTGTTCGACCTTGCCGAGCCGGTTCCCGGCC
>Ga0187854_10003282_pt1 | contig 12933 bp, 9 predicted proteins | sample June2016WEW_6_15_FD_132445 | JGI IMG/M metagenome (GOLD analysis project Ga0187854, IMG submission 132445) | Peatland microbial communities from SPRUCE experiment site at the Marcell Experimental Forest, Minnesota, USA - June2016WEW_6_150 | ecosystem: Environmental > Terrestrial > Soil >...
GATTTTTCAGGTGGGCCTGATCGCATTTTTGCTGGGGCACCTTTTTTACATCTTCAGTTTTCTATCGCGGATGAAATTCAGCCTCTGGATATCCTCGGACACATTCATCATTTTTGCGGTCAGTGCGATGATATTTTTATGGCTGCGTCCTTATTTAAAGTCTATGCTTGGCCCTGTTCTGGTCTATATCGTGGTGATCAGCCTGATGCTCTGCGGCGCCTGGGCGGTCTTCCAAAAATCTCCTTTCCCGGTGTTTGGAAGGACGGTCATCTTTGGCGGAGCCTTTTGTTTTTACCTCTCCGATATCTTCGTCGCTCGGGACCGATTCATCAAACCGGAATACCTCAACCGGCTTATCGGGCTGCCTTTGTATTATTTGGGCCAGTTCCTGCTGGCTTTTTCAGCGGGGATTCGGGGATGAAGAAGAGGAATTTTTGACCTTCCCGGAGACCAATCGCACTTTTCGGGGGGCAGCCAGCCAGAGGGTGACGCAAGACACGGCGAAGAGAACCATGGCCACGGTAAAAGCCAGGCGATAATTCCCGTTCACCTCAAAGAGCCACCCCCCGAACCAGGGGCCGATGGTGCCCCCGAGGGCGAAGGCAAACCAAACCGCTCCCACAGTAGAACCAACCCGCGGTCCCTGGAAGATGTCCGTTATAGATGCTGCGATGGCGGGCGAACAAAGCCCATTGGACACTCCCAGCGAAATCGCATAGTAGTAAAGCATCCAGGGATGGGAGGCGTCCCGGATGAGTAGCAGAATGATCATCCCGGATATTCCGATGGCCGTCGCTATGGTGATGGTGATCTCTCGCCCGATTCGATCGGAGATCAAGCTGCCCAGAGCTCCAAAAACATAGGTGAGCCCGAATAGGGACAGGACGGAGGCGGCATAAAATTTGGGATAGCCCATGTCGACGGCAAAAGCAACATGGTGGGTATACAAGACATTCTGCAGGATCCCCCAGAGACAAAAGGTGGTCAGGCAAAGTAACCAGAAACGCCCGGTCCGGGTCGCTTTCGCCAGGGTCCAATCTACCGATGCCCATGCCGGATCCACAACCTGCATAATGATTTTGACCGGAGAGAGAGGCCCATCCTTCGGCTCAGGAATCCCATCTCGGAAAAGACCCATATCTCGAGGATGGTAGCGAACCACGAATATTATCAGAGGGATCATGATCCCCGCGAGGACAAAACCTTCTATCAAAAAGGTATTGCGCCATCCGGTCCGATCGATTAACCAGGCGACGGCCGGATAGCAGCCAAAAGCCCCGCCGGATCCAAGAAAGAGCAGGGATAGAGCCAGGCCTCGTTTTCTTTCAAACCAGTTACGGATTACCGTAGTAAAGGGAACCGCCCCGATCATGCACAAGCCCATGCCGGCAATAAGGCCGAAACTGATCCAAAAATGCCATAATTGATTCCCCCAATGGGACAGGATTAACCCCAGGGACAATAGACTCGCCCCCGTGATCATCGTTTTTCTCGGCCCGGTGCGATCCACGAGATAACCCGTTATGGGGGCCATGATCCCATAGGTGAGAATATGTATGGAAAGCATGGTGGCGGTGATATCCCGCGGCCACTTGAATTCCTCCAGGAGGGAGGGGAAGATGACGGAAAAAGAAAACCGTGTCCCGTAGCCCAGGGCATAGGATGTTGTCCCCACCAGGGCGATATACCAGCCGTAGAAGAATCGAGGTTTTTGCTTGCTCATCGACGAAGTCCATCCGCCTTCACAACCTTTGATCCTATGGGAGCATACCCCCAAAGGGTAAGACCAGACAAGTATTTGGGAATCATCGTTAGGATTAGATCCTCAATTTAAACCGGCGGGAAAATAAAGGAAAGCAACCTGCGGCGATCGTTGCGGGTAGAATTTTTTCTTCCGGGCTTCATTGCGGCGAGGACTTGGGAGAAGGTGAGGCGGGGTTATTGCCTACTTCAGCGACTTTTTCCGGAGGGACCAGGAAGGTCATCCCTTCTACGCGGTTTAAAAGGTCTCCGTAAGAACGGTCTGCATCGGGCAGGTCCATTCCTAGATAGAGAGTCGAAATCACAGATTGCCCGATGACTTTCCTTCCCTCTCGCCCCTGATGATCTTTGGTACGAACCCCCCACAGATTATGAAAAACCACTGCCTTTCCCCGGTAATTTCCGATGTAGAGCATGATATGCCCCTTCATCCAGATTAGAGTGAGAAAGGGGATCCCGTCCCTTAAAATAATCTTCTCCTTTTCATTGGGCAAAAGGCCTTTGAGGCTGACAAAGGTGCCCTGGGCAGCCTGGTCCTTCGAATCCCTGGGCAGCCAGATACCGAAAGGCGCAAAGAGATCCTTGAGGGTGGTCGAGCAGTCACGGTTTCCGTAGATTCCCCCCCACCCATATGGTTTATGGAGGAGCTCATTGCCCAGGGTGGCTAGGTTGGAGGAGCTAAGCCTGTCAGGCTTAATGACTCCCTGTTTCTTGGAGAGAGATACTTTCTTGATCAAAGCTTTTCTGTTTTCATCAGCCACGGCAATCAGGATTTGATAGTTCTCATCGTCCTCGCCAACCTTCGGGAAGAGCCATCCGAAAGAAGCTTTAAATCGAAAAACCCCATCCTGCCCCGATAGAGGGACTTCATCTTTGGTTATCGCGATAAGGGGCGCATTTTCCCAGGTGACCACGAAGTTCTGGTCAATGGAAGCAATATCTACCGCAGGGACCCAGCCGGTCCCGTCGTGCGAGACGACTAAAGCCCAGGCTCTATCCCTCGAGAGATGGGAGACAAAAATCGGGGTGTTAGCGGCGATGGCCGAATATTGGAGGTTGTCAAAAGGGTATCCCTCTCCTGCCCGGGTGAAGCTGGAGAAATGAGGTCTATGGGTGGGAAGTTCCCGGAGGTCGGTATTGGCAACGGTTATTGCCCCGAAGCCTGTATTCGGGTAAGTTTCCAGATTGGCATTGCGCGCCAGGATCTCTACCCATTTCCTGGCATGCTTTTGTTTATTTTCCCCATACCCCAGATTCTCACTATATCTTTTAACCCTGGCTATGGCCTCCTCCTTTTCCGACCGATCCGCCTCTCGATGCCAGGGGGCAAAAAGGTACTGGTTGAACCTTGCATTCATTTCCCGGTGGAGGCGGGAGTCGATCAAATCCCGGTCAGCAGAAGATTTCGGGAGGTAGAAAGTAAGGTCCTGTTTTAGTTCTTTTGTTTCGTCAGCCATTACCGAGGAGAAAAGAGAAAAAAAGGAGAAGAGAAGGAAGATTATCCGCTTCAATGGGGGCCATCGGTTTCTCATTCAACCCATGATAGCACAGGTCAGGCAATTGAGGCAAACCAGGGAGTTTAAAGACGAGAAGAATCGAGAATAGTCGTCGCCGTTTGGCTTCAGGTCTCCTTCAAAGTTGAAAAAATTGATAAAAAGCAGCGAGGGGGGTCAACTCCCGCTGCCGATATTCGAGCCCATTAAATTTCTAAGGGCCCTCCGACCACCAAGTTGAGGCTGGATTCCCCTTGGCCGACTCTCCCTCCGTCCAATAGGGCTGTTGGCCGAAGTATCGGTAGATATCAACCGCTCCTTCGACATCAGTCACACCTTCGGCCATGTCGAAGCTTGGGGCTGATTCCAGCTTCCACTTGCTCATGTTGAGAACCACATTTATTTCATGGGGTTTTACCTCGGAGATTGACAAAGCGCTAAAAGGAACGGCTACATACTTGCCATCATCATATGCCAGGCTTCCACCATAGTAAAGAACCACAAAAATGATCCGCCCTTTTGGGTCCATCAAGAAGTCACTGATTGATCCCAGTGCTTCCCCTTCTGGGCTTTTCACTTGGGTCCCCCTTATTAAGTCAAACGTTTCGTAGGTCGTTACCCCGCTTTTGGCCATGGAGCCCATTGCCTGAACATCGACAACGAACCCAAGGCTCAGAAGGGAAACGACAGCTAAAAGGATGAACACTTTGTTCATTTGCCTTCCCTCCTTTTGCGATACTTTTAAGGGGGAAGTAAATACTTCCCTTCCTTATTAATAAGCATTTCACCTATCCTTTTCAAGGCCGCAGGAGAAATTATGGGGGCTCATACACAGAAAGGCGCTATTGAAGGATTAAACCCGAGGGGCAAGTCACCCTCGGTGAGGGGCCTAGGTAGATAAGAAATAAAATTGGCAATCTAGTTTAAGAAATTCAATGAGAGCCAGAGCTGAAATCCAGCTGGTTGAGTTCTTGCCTGAGAGGGTTAGAAGGAGATGGTCAAATTAGGCTGACCCTCCTTCTTCAGAAACAAGGGTGCATTTCTCTAAATCACCCCCCCAGGGCAATTTCTTAGCAACCCTATTTTTCGGATATACTGAGTTGGGATGTTCACACCATCCCCTTAGGCTTGCGACAGGACGCCAAAGACCTTCATGGAAGGACCGAGAACTCTTAAGAGTAGTAATTGAATACCGGTAATATGGGCAGGGAGGCAATGCGCTCATTATGTACTTCCCCCTTGTATTTATTTTGGGGCCTGCCGCTTCGGCCATAAAAGCTCAAGCCCGGGGCAATCATCATCTCGGCAGTCCGATGTACCCGTAAGGGTCATATTCAGGTTCCCCTCCCATTGGCAGCAAGAAAAGCCATGTTGAATGGCCTGGGCTTTTCTTGTATATTCAATCTGAACCTCTTTAAGCATGATTAGGGGTGCGATCTTAAAATAGTCAAACAAGGGGATGAAAATGAAAGCAATCTATCTGACTGGCCCGAATGCGTTTGCGCTCCAGGAACTGGAAGATCCCATTCCCGGGAAGAAGGATGTGTTGATCGGGGTCCGTATGGCTGGGATCTGCGGCTCGGATGTTCACCTGCTGAGAGGGCGGAATCCTTTTGCCGGGTACCCTCTGGTTCCGGGCCACGAGTATATGGGGGAAGTTCTCCAGGCCCCCAAGATATCCGGCCTGAAAAAGGGGGACAGCGTGACTGTCTTTCCGGAGGTAGGTTGCGGGAAATGTCGCGCCTGCCGGGAAGGGAGGTTGGTCCACTGTCCGGAATTCAAGTTCGTTGGGGTACGTATTCCGGGGGGATGTTTTGGCGAAAAAGTTGCAGTCCCCTACAACCGGGTTCTCCGATTGCCCAAGACCATGGAAGACGAAGAAGGGGCAATGGTCGAACCGACGGCTGTGGCCGTTCATGCGAATAAGAGGGGAGGGGTGAAAAAGGGCGCGAAGGTTGTGGTCATCGGCGGAGGAACAATCGGCCTGCTCACGGCGCAGGTGGCTCGCGCTTTTGGGGCTTCCAAAGTCGTGGTCTCGGAACCCATCCCCGAAAGGAGAAAAATCGCTGAAAGTCTTGGTTTCCATCTGATCTGCAACCCTTTGGAGGAGGACCTGGTCTCCTTTTCGAAAAAAAATCTCGATTGGGCCGATGTCGTATTTGACGTGGTCACCACGGAAAAGACTCTGGAAAATAGCCAGGCCATGCTTCGCCCCGATGGCACCCTGGTCCTGGTCGGTCTTCCTCACCTCCCCGGCCTGGGCGTCCCTTATCAGCCGATCTTCGCCAAGGAGCTTAGAGTCATCGGATCCCGAACTTATTTCCTGAGTGATTTTCCTCTGGCAATCCGCCTCCTCTCTACGAAAAAAGTCAAAGTGAAACCGATCATCAGCGAAATCCTTCCCCTGGAGCGATTCACCGCAGGCCTGGAGCACCTGGAAAAGGAACCGGAAAGGTACGTGAAAGTTCTCGTCCGCCCAACCCCCGCAGCAGCCTGATTCGGAATCCCCAGTCCGTCATCGGAGAAGACCCGCCTTAGGGTCTTCTCCAACGCCCCCTTTCACCTGCAAGGAACCAATTTATTTTTTCGGAAGCAAGAAAGAAAGAGCCAGGGAGCCGACCGGAAGGAGCAGGAGAAGCCTCAGCGACCATTCGATTCCCATGGCATCTGCCAGGGCTCCGGTTCCTAATACGCCGAAACCGGCCAACCCCCAGGCCGTGCCCATGATCAGGCTCGATGCGGTCCTGGCCCTTTGGGGAATCAACTCTTGAGCTAAAACAATGCAGGGGGGTTCGCTCAAAAAGAACAGGAACCCTAAAAGGGCCAGAATGATAAAACCTATGGGTCCTTTCCAGTAAAGAAAGGCCAGGAATACCGGAATAATCATGATAAACGAAGCTAGAATAATCTTTTTGCGCCCCACTCGATCTGCCAGGTATCCGCCGATCAGACCTCCCAATGCGCCGCAAAGCATGAATACGGAAAAGGAGCTTCCAGCGACGACCAGGGAAAACCCGCGGAGGTTTTGAATGATGGGTAAAAATGTGGTCAGGCTCCCCACGACTGTGACCCTTAGCACGACGATAGCCATTAGAATGCCGAAGAGAAAGGTTTTCCGATTGGCGGGTGGCCTGAAACTAGTGCCAGAAGATACCGGAACCGATGGTTCTTTCTCGAATTGCGGAGCATGCTTATGCAGTAGCCAGGCAGTTATGAATGCCGGCAGGCAGGCGAGAAAGCTCCATTGGAGTCCCAGGGTCACGATGATCAAGAGAATCAAGAAAGGCCCGATTCCGATTCCGACCGTTCCTCCCAGCATGAAAATCGACATGATCAGCGTTCTCTTCTGATCACTGATCGAAGCGGTCAGTGCCGCGCCTTCAGGATGGAAAGAAGATATGCCCAGCCCGCCCAGGATCAGAAGAAGGATCAAAAAGGAATAATGGGGAGCGAGTCCAATCAGGCTAAAACTTAGGCCGCTTACGACGGGACCCCAGATGATCATCTTCCGGCCTCCTAACTTGTCAGAGAGGTGGCCAAAGACTGGCTGGGTCAAAGAGGCGGAAAAGCTCATGACCATGGCCAACAGGCCGACGCGGGTGAAGGAGAGTTGAAATTTCTCGACTAGGAGAGGCAAAAGCGGCGGCAGAAAGGCCGGATAAAGATCGGTAATAAAATGCCCCAGAGCCAGGTAAGCAACTTTACCGAAGGAGGGTTCAAAATGTTTTTCACTCATGGAAGCCGATTTCTCGTTACTCGTTGCTGGTTGCCCGTTACTCATCTATTTTTATCAATATCCTCCCCGGAGGAAAAAGGAAAGAAGAAATTTACAGGAGTTTTAACGGATGGTATACTCGTTGCTCGTTACTTGTTACTCGTTGCTGGTTGCCCGGTAGGCCAGTTGTCCATCGTCTAGTCCAATGTCCGAAGTTCGCAGCCGGTAATCGAAACGAGTAACGAGTAACCAGTAAAGAGGATTTCAATGTCCGATTGGCCTAAAATTCGCCCCTCCGGGGATCGCGCAGTGCTGGTGGAACTTGAAAACCGGATCGCCCCGGAGGTTAATCGAAAAATCCGTGCTCTGGCTCTGGCCATTGAATCCGACCCCTTTCCAGGAATCCAGGAGGTCCTTCCGGCCTACCGGGCCCTGATGGTGACTTATGATCCCTTGAAAATCGAATACCGGGACCTGGTGGAGAAAATCCACCTCTGGAATGAAAAGGCCGGTTCTATTGATCTTCCACCCCGAAGGCTCTTCCGGCTCCCGACGGTCTACGGAGGTTCCCATGGTCCTGACTTGCAACGGGTCGCGGATATCGTCCGCCTTTCCTCGGAAGAAGTGATTCGGATTTTTTCCACGACTCCTTTTATGGTCTATTTTATCGGTTTCATCTGCGGGCTGGCTTATCTCGGAGGACTCCCGGAAGCTCTTCGGGTGCCCCGACTGGCGACTCCCCGTACCCTGGTTCCGGCAGGGTCCGTGGGCTTCGCCGGCGGGCAAGCCAATGCCATTTCGACCGATCAACCTTCGGGTTTCAATTATATCGGGCGTACTTTCGTCAATCTCTATGATCCCAGAATCTTCCCGCCCATTCCCTTTGTTTCGGGGGACGAAATCGTGTTCATTTCTGTATCCGAAGAAGAAGGCCGCAAGGCCCAGGGCCGAGGAGCCATCGATTTTTTATGAAAGCTTTCGAAGTTATTCACCCGGGAATGCATACGACGATTCAGGATCTTGGCCGGCGGGGTTTTATGAAGTATGGGACCCCGGCCTCCGGTGCGGCTGATCGTTTCTCCGCCCGGGTGGCCAACTGGCTTGTAGGGAATGCTGCCCATGCAGCTTTGCTGGAGGTTACTCTTTTCCGCCTGGAACTTTTAGCCCGGAACAATCTCGTTGTAGCGATAACGGGGGGGAACCTCTCTCCGGTGGTGAATGGAAATCCCCTTCCTATGTGGCAGGCCATAGCCATCGGGAAGGGAGAAAGGATGCTATTCCGGGCAAGGAAACAGGGACTACGGGCTTACCTGGCGATTCAAGGCGGGCTCTCCGGGCCCGTATTCCTGGGGAGCCGGTCCACCTTCGTCCGAGGGTTGATGGGGGCCCCCCTTCAAGCCGGGGATATACTGAAGATCGAAGAGCCAGAAGAAAAATCGATTCCCCTGAAAAAACTCTCCCAGGAGATGATTCCCCCCTCTTCCACCCAAAACCCTTTAAGGGTTATCCTGGGGCCTCAAGAGGATCGTTTTACCCGCGGAGGGATCGAGACTTTTCTTTCCTCCGTCTATAAAGTAACCCCCCAATCGGACCGCATGGGCTACCGGCTGGAAGGCCCGAAAATTGACCATCTAAAGGGTGCGGATATCATCTCTGAACCCATTGCGCGAGGAGCCATACAGGTCCCCGGAGACGGGCTCCCCATTATCTTACTGTGGGATGCCCAGGTCTCGGGCGGATATACCAAGATCGCCAACATCATCTCCGCCGATTTAGATCGACTGGCCCAGGTCATGCCGGGCGAGACCCTCCGTTTTAAAGCTGTAACCTTAGAAGCAGCCCATCAGGCCCTGCGCGAAGAAAATGACCGGTTGGACCGCATGCGGCGGGCCATTGATGAGCAGGAATGAAAACACTTATTGACGTCGTATAAGTAATGGAAATAGTTTAGCATTTTTCAGTAGGTCAAGGCCCCATCCTTTATCCATCCTTTGTCCCAAACCATTTACTTATCCATAAGACTCCTAAATTACCCCACCAAAATACATAAGGGTGAGGCCAAAAGTTTTTCCTGAGAAGTTATCTGAGCAGGTAATTTTGATTTAAACCATGCTAAGCCGGGGCTTATGAATCTAATTCTTTCTTCTAAATTCCAATACCTTTGTTGAATCTTTGGAAACTGACAGTTTTTCAATCGCAGTCCTCATAGCCCCCAAATCAGCACCAGTATATTTCATCGTGGTATTAATATTTGTATGTCCCATCAAGTTCTTAATTACCAGTGGAGAAATACCAGCTGCACTCAATTGACTAGCAAATGAGTGTCTTGTTATCTGATAGGGTGTGATTCCTTCGATCTTTAATCCCTCCAGAGCTAGCTTCCAAGTCTCGAACCATCGATGTACTGGATATTCTTTTCCGGATAAAGGATTAGGAAATAACCAAGCATCTGGCAATGAAGTCTTAACCCTATCATATATGTAATTCCAACATTCAGGATGAATTGGAATTGTTACGGACGGAGATCCTCTACCTTTTCTTCTTGGTCTATAGATACGGTGGGAAAAAGTAGCATGGAGATTTATAGATTTATTATCTAGATTAACGTCCTTTACTTTTAGTGCTCTCGTTTCTCCCGGTCTCGTTCCATGTAACATGCTGAATAGGACTATAGGTTTATCTGGTTCTCTAATTGCGTTATATACTTTCAGTTGATCTTCTTGATTAAACCATTTTATTGTTGGTTTAGGACACTCAATCATAGGAGACGGTGGAACTAGTTGAATCAATTCCCTATCTTTGCACCAGTTGAGAAAAACACGGAATAGAACTACATAATTTTTCACGGTAGCAGGACTAGCATCCTTCTTTGTTTGAAATAGATGATTCTGATAGTTAATTAAATCTTCCTTACGGATATCTCGGATGTTCTTACCTCCAAAGAAACTCTTAGCGGCCTTTATTATCCCCGTATAATTTGAAATGAAAGATGGAGCAATCTGTTTTAGCTTCTCGTTCAAGAATTGATCCAATAAAATGGAGGTCTTTATATCCTTCACTTTCATATAGTTTTTGATATTAAATGTTCCGTTTTGAATTTCATACAATATATCTTCTCTGAGAAACTTAGCTCTTGCTAAAGAATCAATTGGTCGCCCTCTCTCGTCACTATATAATTGTCTCTGTTTCCCACCCCAATAGAATTCAAGATAGTAATGTGATGGAATGGAGTTATCACATTTCATACAAAGATAGAAGGTATTCGGTTTATCTGAGTAGTTGAATTCGGATTTATCTAACTTAAAAGCGACCTCCCGATAGAATTTAGTGGCTAATGCAACTCTGGTATACTTCTCTCCACAACCACATCTAACAAATCTCGGTCTGATATGAATGTTCATAACATCCTCCCTTCATTTCACGTCGATCACAGGAATCAGGTTCAAATATCGAGGACAGATTCTTTTTCTGCCCCTGGTCATTCCCGTCCATGGCGAGCTGCAGAGGACAGAATTCTTCTATCTATATCGACAAAATATTAAACGTTCTTTCCTATAAGTCAAGCCCTTGAATCCCCATTTTCATTGCAACCCAAAGAAAATATGAAGAAAAATAAAGAACCAGGCCCTGCCGGCCGATAAGATATTATGGAGTTAGATTGAAGAAGGGTTTCCAAAATAAACATAACTGGGGGAAATGCAAAAATGGGAGAAGATGTTAATGAAACTGACAATGTTCTTGTCCCCGCTACCTTAACACCAGCACTTCTTGGTTCAGCTCAATCCTTCCGTGAATGGATCTTAAGCATTCCTTCCTATTTTGAGAGGGCTGCCCCAGTGGGACCGGAAAAAGTATGGGACACCCGTTTCAGCAGAATGTGCCTGGTGTTGAAAATGCTGGGGGTTCCCGCCAATCATCTTCAGACTGCATTGACGACCTTACTGGTGCTTAATTCTGCACATCTTGATAATTCTCTTGCACTGGAATTAATCGACAATGAGGAAAAAAGCGGAGGAAACCTTTTAAGGAGATGCCTTACATTGATTCCCGAAACCTTTCGAGTGGAGTTTGCCGATATTTCCAAGGATTTCTTAATCCTGCAAAAAGATCAGTTTAAAGGGAAGGTGATCATCGCTTCTGACAGCTCAAAATATAAAAAAGTGGCGGGGGATCTTAATTCACTATTGGAAAGTCAGAGAGTAAAATTGAAGAATACAGCGGGAGGAAAATATGGAATCACTACTCAACCAATTTTGGTCCGCGGACCCGTAGGTTTTGTTTCGATAGCGCAGAACTCCAAAAGCGCTGTGTTAAACAGACCTTCGTTCCTCAAGATTCACTTCAATTCTGGACAATCGGCAGCAGATACGAGGATGGTATTTAATCCTCAGGCGGCTACGGAAGAGCAAAAAAATAGATTCAAGCTATTTCTCGCAAAATTTATTAACGGGTTTAGAAGACTTCAATTTCAACCTGTCCAAATTCCTTTCGAAGACGTTATTGCCCAGCATTTAGCGCAGACCAGAAAAAGTGCCAAGCTGGAATCTTTTTTAAGGGCTCTACGCATCATCACCATCATCAATCGTTCTCCTGATGAATCAGATGAGGAACGGCTCTCTAAGGATTGTGGTGTGGATATGAAAATAGTCAAATCAGCATTGGGCACTGTGAATATCCCACAGCAGAAATTGGTCTCCTCCAAGGTTGATTACTATATTTTTTGGATCCTGATGTCGGGGTTAATAAAAAAGGAAAATGAAGATGTTTTTTTAAGTGAACGCCAGAGGCGGATCTTCGAGGTGATTAAAGCACACAATACGACAGGTTTTGGGAGTACCTTTAAAGATTTCCCTATGTCAGATTACGAACAGCTTACTACCATCGAAAATTATAGTGAAAGCTGGGCCAGCCTGGAAGTGATATTTGAAAAAGTCAATAAAGACGGAGGCGAGAAGATTTCCAATACGCAAATCGTTTACAGAGAGCTCCAGGAACTGAAAGAAAAGAAACTCATTAAAGAGATGAAGGACCCGGGTGCCAAGAATAAGCTCGGCTATTACGTGACAACCTTCGACATCCAGGATACGGTTCCCCTTCCTCACTCCTCGGAAATAGAGGACCCGGCGCTGGGGAAGGCGAAAATAAGAATCCAGAACCCCATCACTGGGGAGATCGATGAAATATAACTAAATAATAACAAGATGTTTCTAAACTTTTTAACTTTTTAAAAAATGACTTCTTTCTGCCATATTTCTCCATTTTTGTAAAAAGTTAAAAAGTTAAGATTACCCTCCCATCTCAAACAAAAGGACCGATTCCATCGTGGGGTTGGTCCTTTTTTTATCCCTCAGATTCGATCCCTCCCCAAATCTCCTCTGATTTCGAAAATTCTTGGAACAAATAATAAATATGAACCAACTAGGAGGATATATCTATGGTTCAAGAAAGAAAGGAGAATTGATCTATGTATACCCAAGATTGTCAAGAAGTAAGCAAACAAGTTGTGTGCGGGATCGAGCTAGCAGGAGTTGACCCCAAAGTTATCAAATCCATATTTGGAACGCGGCAATGGGCGCCCTACAGCGAAAATTGTATGGTCGGCTGTGCTCATGACTGCCGGTATTGCTACGCGAAGGCAAATGCCATCCAATACAAGAGAAGCACGCCTCAGGACTGGAAAAATGAGAAATTGAGGCCAAATATTCTTCAGAAGAAATTTCATAAACGAGATGGAGTAATTATGGTCCCTAGCTCCCACGACGTCACACCTGCTCATTTATCGGAGTGTTTGGCGTTTTTAAAGAATGTCCTTAGTCCTGGAAATGAAGTGCTGATTGTGACCAAGCCTCACCTCGATTGCGTCAGAGCTATTTGCAGCGAGTTAGCTTGTTACAAGGATAAAATCCTATTCCGGTTCACAATCGGGTCAAGCCACTCTTCCACACTGAAATTCTGGGAGCCGAA
>Ga0187854_10003283_pt1 | contig 12931 bp, 11 predicted proteins | sample June2016WEW_6_15_FD_132445 | JGI IMG/M metagenome (GOLD analysis project Ga0187854, IMG submission 132445) | Peatland microbial communities from SPRUCE experiment site at the Marcell Experimental Forest, Minnesota, USA - June2016WEW_6_150 | ecosystem: Environmental > Terrestrial > Soil >...
GGAGAGAAGATAATCCCTTGCCCCTGCTCAATATGAAAAGCTTGAAAATCGGCCTCGCTCAATGTTTCCGGATTTTTAGGCTTCCCGACCAGACAAGCTGCCGCCCCCCGGAAACAAAGCAATGCTTCCGAAGTCAAGACATGTCGCTCTACTTCTTCTCCTACAAAGGCCCGTCTTGCGAGCTCAAACCAGCCAATTCCTGTTTCCCCGGAAATTTGCCAGGAAGCAATCCCGTCCCAGTAAGAGAGGATATCCGCCTTAAAAGTGGGCTCCCCAGAAGGATAGGTAACCACCTGCCCCAATTCGGAAGACAATAGGGGTAGATTTACACAAGGATATTTTTCTATGCTCATGATTTTCTCGCTGCTGAATCCTATTGGAAGAATCGCTCAGGCCTTGAGGTCAATCACTGCTTTTAGGGCCTTTCGTTCTCGCAACAGGGCTAACCCCTCCTGAAGTCGATGGAGAGGCAGAGTGTGAGTTACAAACCTCCCCGCATCCAAAACCCCCAGCTGGATCCAGTTGAGGATCTGGCTGTGGGTGGCTGACTCCTCCTGGAACGTTGGCCATTGGAGGAAATGAAGCTTCCAGTTATAGGGCCCATTCTCCCAAATTAAATTCATCTGCGACCGAGGAGAAATTCCATAGGCACAGATAGACCCGTTGAATTTGACTATATTCATGGCCTGGTTCAACAAATCGGTCACCCCGACTGCATCCACGACAAAATCAAGGCCTTCCGTAAATCGTTCCTTCACCCACAACTCCGGTTTTGTCTTGCGGGCATCGAGGCATTCGTCCGCTCCCATTTCCCGCGCTAAATCAAGGCGTGATTTTTCCATATCAGCGGCGATGATAGGCCCGAGTCCGAGGATTTTACAGAAACGCACAAACGATAATCCGACGGGGCCAAGACCAAAAATCATTATGGACGCATTCGGCCGCATTCCAAACCGGTATATTGCCGAAAGAACCTCTTTATACGTGATCAGCATGGTGCCATAGGCGGGATTCATCCCCTTGGGGATTTTCTGTTGGGACAGGTAGATGTCGTTCCACCCATCCTCGATCCGGACTTTCCCGTCCTCCAGCATGGCTTTCCCATCCCCGGCCACGCCATATTCCGCAAAGGCTCCCCATCCGGAAAAAAGGGAAGTCCCATCGCCGATCGTCTCCAGACCAGGGCGGAGCACGAGATCCCCGATTTCAAAATTGCGGACCTTTTTTCCTTTTTTAATGACCCGGCCCACCGCTTCGTGTCCCAGTACCGCCGGATAGGTTGTAAATCCTTTGAAATGGCCTTCCAGAAGCTTCCAATCCGTCCCGGTGCAAATCCCACAGGCCAATTGTTCTACCAATACCTGGTAATCATGGAATTCCGGCATGGGAATTTCCTGAATTTCGAGTTCTCCCGGCCGGACAATTACGGCAGCTTTCATCTCTTTTCCTCCTTAAAGGCCCTGTAACTTGGCGTAGATGGGAACGAGGGCCTCGTATGCTTCCTGAAAAATGACATAGGTTCGGTCATAGACTTCCCGGACTTCCGGCCGGGGATGCTGGACGCCGGCAACCTGAGCAATCTCCTTTGCCACCTGGAAATTTTTGAAGAGCCCGAAAGCGACCCCGCCGGCGATAGCCGCTCCCAGCGAAGTGGCTTCCTCCAGATAATTCAATCTTTCAATCGGCCGGTTAAAAATATCTGCCATGATCTGTCGCCAGAGCGCTCCCCGGGCGCCACCCCCGATCACCCGGATCGCGGGAATCTGAATTCCCTGGGCGGTAAAAGCGTCAAGAATGATGCGGAGATTGAAACTGACCCCTTCGAGGACGGCACGGATCATATCCGCCCGGCTATGGCTCAAAATCAAACCCAAGAAAACTCCTCTGGCCGCCGAATTCCAATGGGGGCTTCGCTCTCCCATTAGATAGGGAAGAAAGAGCAGGCCTTTCGCGCCGGGAGGACTTTTCTCGGCTTCCCGGTTCATCAGCTCGTATGGGCTTATTCCCAAACGGCCCCCTTCGGCGATCTCCTCTTTACACAAGTTGTTCCGTAACCATTGATAGGAGGCGCCCCCGGTCTGCATCGTCCCAGTGGGAGTGACCATTTCCGGAACGAGGTGATAAAAATTGACCGTCCTTCTCGCCGGATCATAGACCGGCTTGGGGTTGGCCAAGGCAATCCACGAGGAAGAGCCGATATAACTATACGCATCTCCCTCGGCCACCACCCCGGCCCCTACGGCCGCACAAGGGCCATCCCCGCCTCCGATAGCGATGGGAACCCCCGGAGGAAGACCCAATTCACCCGCAATCTGTGAATGAACCTCCCCGGCGATTTCCACGGAAGGTCTTGCTTCGGGGAGGATTTCTCCCGGAAGATCCAGCCCCTTCAAAATTTCAGAGGACCATTCCTTTTTATTGATATCCCATACGTTCATGCTCGAGGCGTCGGAATAATCCGTAGCCATCTTTCCGGTCAGTCGGAACCGCAGGAAATCTTTGGCGTGAAGAACTTGGAATGTCTTGTGGAAAATATCCGGCTCATTCCGGCGAACCCAGGCAATTTTTTCTACCGAATAGGTGGGACTGATGCGGTGACCGGTAATCAAATAGACCCGTTCTTCCCCCACCTTTTCGGAGAGAGTGCGAGCCTCCCCGATGCTCCGCTGGTCGGCCCAAATAATCGCCTTCCGGAGCGGGTTTCCCTGTCGGTCCACCGGAAGACATCCCATCATCTGACCGCTGAAGGAAATTCCGGCGATTCGTTTGGGGTCGACTTTGCTTTCCCGGATTAATTTGATTGTGGATATTTTAAAAGCATCCCACCAATCCTCGGGATCCTGTTCGGCCCAGCCTGGGTGCAGATAATCCGTTTCATACCCGTAGAAAGAACTGGCCACAAGTTTTCCCTGGTTATTGAAAAGGGTCGCCTTGTTGCCCGTCGTTCCTAAATCGTGAGCCAGAATCAAGTCTTTTTCCATCTTTCGCCCCTTCTCGGCGTAGTTACTTCGTGGTATGCCCCCCATCGACGATGAAACTCTGTCCCGTGGTCCAGTTGGCTTCATCGGAGGCGAGATAAAGAACGATACCCGCAAGATCCTCCGGGGTCCCCAGCCTTCCCAAGGGGACGGGGTCGATCAGCGCTTTTTGGATGACCGGATCCGCAAGAACATCTTTGGACATGTCCGTTTTGGTAGTCCCCGGCAGAACGCAGTTCACATTGATCTGGTAAGGGGCCAGTTCCACTGCCGCCGCCCGGGTATAAGCCAGGATGGCTCCTTTCGAGGCAGTGTAGACGGATAATAAAGGCTGCCCGACGACAGCGACGATGGATGCACAAAGGATGATCTTGCCCTTCCTTTGTTTCATCATCTGCGCCGCGGCGACCTGGGTGCAGAAAATATTCCCTTTCACATTCGTGTGGAAAATCCGCTCGATAACCTCCTCCGACTGTTCGAGTAAAGGGGCTTTGTGCACGAGGCCGGCATTGCTGACCAGGACATCGAGGCGGCCGTATTTCTGGACCGCGAAATCGACCATTTTCTGCACATCCGCTTTCTTCCCTACATCGGCTTGAAAAGCCTGGGCTTCCCCGCCATCCTTCCGAATCTGATTGACTACCGATTCAGCAGCCTTGGCGTTGCCAACATAGTTGACGATTACTTTTGCCCCTTCCCGGGCCATAGCGACACAATAGGCGGCTCCCATCCCGCGTCCACCGCCCGTTACGATGGCAATTTTGTCCTTTAGTCTCATTCTCTCCTCCATCCTTGAATATATTGCGGGCAGAGAGGCGCGACCTCTTCCCTGACAAAACGAAATTTTCCCCAACGTATCAAAAGGGGTGTATTAAGACACTACGCGTTAAATACTTCCCATTCTTTAAATTTTCCAAGGCCTCATTGATATGGCGAATCGGAATCAATTCGCCGATATGCGGCTCCAGTTTTCCGCTATTGACCAGGTTCACCACTTCCCGAAATTCACTGCGCGTTACGGCCCGGGACCCGATGACCTGTTTTTCCCGGATCACGATGTCGTATGAAGGGATTTCCATGCGTGGGTCTACATAAGCCAAGGCAATGACTTTTCCTCCATTCCGGCACAAGGTTACGGCTTCCAAAATGGATTCCCGGGTGCCGATTAAATCGGCAACTACATCGAACCCTCCCATCTTCTTCGCGATCTCCTGCAAATTTTCCCGCTTCGTATTGACGGTCAGATCGGCGCCGATTGATTTGGCCAATTCAAGTTTTTTGTCATTTCGGCTCGTACAGGTGACATGCGCGCCTAAGAGCTTGCCAACGCGGATGCCCTGCATTCCCAGCCCTCCGATCCCCACGATCGCCACTTTTGACCCGGCGCTGACTCCGCCGAGGGTTTTAAGCCCCCGATACATGCAGACGACCGCATCCGGGACAATCGCCGCTTTTTCAAAGGGGATTTGCGCGGATATCTTCTCCAGATTCGATTCCGGAACATTAACATATTCCCCCATTCCGCCGCTTCGTTCGAAACCGATGCGCACTAAATTTGAACAGCGGTTCGTCTCTCCCCGGAGGCAAAAATCGCACCGGCCGCAAGAAGCATCCACGCAAACGACAACTCGGTCGCCGATGGAGAAGTCTTTGACTCCTGCCCCCACCTTGACCACAATGCCGGCAAACTCATGTCCCGGAATGAGCGGCAGCCTGACCGTGGGGATTTTGCCTTCGGAGATATGGACATCCGTCGAACATAGGCCGCAGGCTTTGACTTCGATCGTAACCTCATGGGGGCCCGGTTCCGCCACCGCCATCTCCCGAATCTGCAAAGGCTGGTGATAAACCTCAAGAACAGCTGCTTTCATCCTTCAACCTCCCTTTGAATTGAACCAGTCGCCTCGGGCTTTTTTCCCGAAGGCCGTCTAATGTTCATCCCCTGACCTGAGCCCGTCTCTCCTGCTCTCCTTCCAGGAAGGATCGGTACTGGACTAAGAATAAAGCTAAAGCCATAACCGCAGAGGCGAAGGGGACAATAAAACCAAAGCCCACATCCGTTTTTTGCGAAATCACCGCCGTCAGCCAGCAGAAAAACATCCCTCCAAATCCGCTCATCATTACCATGAATCCCATAGCCGTGCCGGCCATATCGTGATAGATCTCCCCGGTCAAGGCCACCAAGGAAGGGAAAATTCCCGAAATCGCTAAACCTGTCATCATGATTCCAACGGCGGAGATCCATCCCTGTCCCCTCCACCCGATAAAGTTGATGATGACCAAAGAAAACAGGAGGATCAGAATGATGTGGGTATTCGAAGTGCGGATCATCAACCAACCGCATATAAGCCTTCCGAGAATCATAAAGATGAAAAAAGCAGAAAGAACGGCGCTGGCCGCGACTACCGAGAAACCTTTCGCTTCCTTCAAAAAAGTCACGGAAAGGTAGATTATAGAAAATTGAGTTCCCATCGATAAGAAATCCACCAAAACCATGAAAATAAAATCCTTCTGCCAAGCCAGGCGGCCGATCAGCCTGAATCTGACTCGGTTTCTTACTTCTCCCGTTGGGGCTCGAACAAACATCCAAAAGACAGCAAGAAGGAGAACAAAAAGCCCCAATCCTTCGTAGCCGTTTTGCCACTTCTCCTGGCGCGAGAGCAGATATCCGATGATTAAAGGAGCGATAAAGGAACCCGACGCAGCAAAAATGTGGTGAAAATTTAAGATGCTTCCTTTCCTCTGAGGGTGTAAGCTGACCAAGACCGCATGGGAACTTCCTAAGATGAGCCCGCATCCGATTCCCATCAGGGTTACGAAGGCCAGATTCAGAGGATAGGATTTCCAGAGGCCAAAGAGCAGAGTGCTTCCCCCAAGAAACGCACAGCCGGCCGCTAAGACCCTTGCCCCGCGGAATAAATCGGAAAGAATCCCTCCAGCCGTGCCCATCAGACCATAGCCAAACTGAATCCCCGAGGTAAAGAGTCCCGCGCTCTCAAAGTCAATCTTAAGAGAATCTCTCAACGAGGGAAGGCTCGGGCCGAGGAATCCCATGGACATCCCCATGCAGCTGACGGCAACAAAGTTGGCGGCAGTGATCACGATGCGGTTCTGGATCAACCGATTCGCTCCATATTTATAAGGTATCGGCTTTGTGCCCTGGACCGCATTTTCCTCTTTATAGGCCGGCCCTCAAGATTTGTTTCTGCCTGATGAAAATATTTCATCAATTTTGACAAGGACCTCCTGGGGAAGAGTGGCATCGAGAGCCTTTAGATTACTTTCCAGCTGCGATCGATGGGTGGCTCCCAAGATTATGCTGCTAATACCCGGCTGGCGCAGGATCCAGGCAAGGGCAAGCTCGTTCCGGCGGATTCCCAATTTATCGGCAACCGGTATCAACTGACGAACCCGAACGATATGATCCTCTCGGTACCAGATTTCCTTTACGAAACCAAGCCGTTCGAGACGACTGTTTTTAGGAATTCCTTCATCATACTTTCCTGTAAGGAAACCGGACGCCAAGGGGCTAAAGACCACCAAGCCCATCCCATACTCTGAGAGGGCGGGCAGGATCTCTTTCTCCACTCGTTCGCGGCAGAGGAGGCTGTATTGCGATTGCTCGACTAAGGGTTTATAGAGGTTATATCTGTCGGCCAGATGGATGGCTTCATCAATCTTTTCGATGGGCCACTCGCTGGTTCCCCAATAAAGGATTTTTCCGGCATGGATGAGATCATCCATGGCTCGTACGGTCTCCTCCATTGCCGTTTCCGGATCGTGGCGATGACAGAAATAGATGTCGAGATAATCCGTCCCGATCCGAATCAGGGATTTATCGATTGACTCCATTATATGTTTGCGCGATAGCCCCTGATCATTCACATCATCGCTCATGGGCCGAAACAGTTTGCTCGAAAGGACCAGAGTATGACGAGGGAACTCCTTTAACGCCCGCCCCATCATTCGTTCCGACTCCCCTTTGGCGTAAGCGTCAGCCATATCAAAAAAATTGATTCCTTGGTCGTAGGCCGCCTTTACAATATCGCGCCCCAAGGTCTCGTCTTTGACGCTGTCCCCAAAGGTCGTCCATCCCCCGAGGCTCATCAAGCTGACTTTCAACCCGGAGTTCCCCACTTTTTTATACTTCATAAATCTCTCCTCATGGAAGTTTTTGAAAGAAAGGAGGAGCGAAGACGGTTACTTCTTCAGGCTCACCCCTGAAAGCTTCTCAGCCAATGCCGCCACGGCCGAGAAATCACTATCTCCTTTTCCATCCGCCATTGCTTGGGCATAGATCTGCCGGACAAGACCCACAATCGGCATCGGGGTCGTATCCGCCCCTGCTGAATCCAGCGCAATTCCGAGATCCTTAAAGAGCAGTTTCAGCATAAACTGGGCTTTATAGTCCCCTTTCAGGATATTGGGGGAACGTCTTTCCAATACGGTGGAGGCTCCGCCTGTGTTTTTGAGCACGTCAAGCATAACGTCGGTCACGATCCCGGCTTTTGCTCCGAGGCATAAAGCTTCGGCAAGAACAGCCATATTTGCACCCATAATCGCATTGCCCACGAGTTTCATATAGCAGCCCATCCCGTTGCCGCCCACATGGAAAATGTTCTTGCCCATAGCGGCCAGGATATCCCGATGGGCCTCGAAAACTTTCGCATCGCCCCCCACCTGGATAGTCAATGCCGCCGCCGCCGCGACGCCTACGCTTCCGCTTACGGGTGCATCCAGCATCGCAAACCCTTTTCCAGTAACTCGGGAGGCAACCGCTTTGCTCACCCCCGGGGAGATGGTACTCATATCGATCAGGACCGAACCCGCCGTCAATCCCTCCATCACCCCTTCTTTTCCCAAAACAACCTGTTCCACCTCGGAAGATCCTGTCAACATCGTGATGATAACTTCGCTTTTCTTGGCCACATCTTTTGGAGAGGTTGCGGCTTTGGCTCCCTGCTCGACGATCTCTTTCATTTTCGATTCGGTTCGGTTCCAAACCGAGAGTTCAAATCCGGCCTTGAAAAGATTCTTGCTCATTGGGTTTCCCATCATACCCAATCCAATAAAGCCGACTTTCTTACTCATGATTTAACCTCCCTTTTTTCCGAACTTAGGTTCCCCAATTTGGGGGGGTATAAAATCTGATGGTCTCGTAAAAAGTCTGAAAGGGCCTCTTGTCATTCCCGTGGAAACGTGAATCCAGTCTTTTCAATTGGTTTGCCGATTCTGGATTCCCGCCTGCGCGGGAATGACGCCTGTTTGCGAAACCATCGCTCTGGCGCCTTTTTACGAGACCATCAGATTTGATTGTTTCTTGACTTTTATTTGGACGGTTTTACCTTCAGACCCATCATCTTCGCGAAGAAATCTTCTTGTTCCAACTGTAAAATGGGGGCGAGATCGACAAACTCTTCCGGCGCGGGCAGCCGCGGGATCATCCCCAGCTTGTGCAAAACTTGCCCGGCCGTCCGCACACCTTCCAGACTGGGAAACATCATCCCCCCCATGAGGCGGGCAAACATGACATAGGTAGGTTCAAGGATGGATCGGTCGGCTTCGCCGCTGTATTTCTGGATCACCTGAATGCCGAAAGGAGGATCGGTGCGAAAACGGTAAACCCCCTGGCAGTAGGCGCGAACATACTTGAAAACGAGGTCCGGTTTGGCTTTCAGGAATCGTCTCGTAGTGGCTGCGCAGCTGTTCTGAAAAGCAACGTCCAGCCGGCCGAAATCCTCCACGAAGTTCCAGCCCCGTTTCATGGCTTGAAAGGGTTCCGGGGCATGCATAATGGCGACGTCGACCTTCGAGGCATCGAGAAGAAGGTCCAGCCGGGAGCCGCCGGATCCCACGGCGACGATTTCCGCATCTTTCCGAATGTCCCAACCCCAGCGCTCAAAGGCCATGGCGATCGAACATTCATCCGCATCCCCTCTGGCCAAAACCCCCCATCGTTTTCCCCGGAGGTCATTGCGTTTCAGGAGACCGGGCCGGGCAGAGACTTGTTGGGCGCTGCGGCTGATCGCCGAGGCGATGATGACCGCATCCCCCTTATTCTGAATATCGATCGAGATGAGCTCAGGGGATACGGCATTCGTAAAATCTACTTCCCCTGCGACGAGGGCTGGCAAGGAGCGACTATGTCCGGCATAAAAAACCAACTCAGGCTCAAGACCATTCTCTTGAAAGTATCCCCCCTCCACCGCTGAAAAGACCGGAGCGGTACCTGCTCCCCGGTTTGCGCAAGCGATTCGAATCTTCTCCATAAATATCTCCTTTATGTAACGTTGAATCCCGAATCAACGTTAATCGTATGGCCATTGATCCACCGAGCAGCATCCGAAGCTAAGAAAAGGGTGGGTCCGACCAAAGCGTCATCGGGCAGGACCTGTCCCATGGGCATGCGCCTGAGAATCCCTTCAACCCGTTTCGGATCGTTGAGGACGTCGGCGTTGAAGGGTGTCTTGGTAAAACCCGGGGACAGGGCATTGGTACAGATTCCAAAAGGCCCCCATTCCACCGCCAGGACCTTTGTCAGGGCGATGACACCGGCTTTTGCCGGGCTATAGGCCGGGTACCCTGGAATGCCATGCATCCCAGCATTGGAGGAAAAATTAATGATTCGCCCTCCCTTTTGCTCGATCATCACCTTCCCGACGGTTTGGCAGGCCAACCAGCAGGCCTTCAAGTTGATATCCATGACCCGTTGCCATTCATCCAAGGGATAATCGATAGATGGTTTACGGATGATACCTCCAACAAGGTTGACAAGAATATCGATCTTCTGGTACTTATCCCGGACCAACCGTACAAAATTTTCAACCTCTTTGGGAGCGCATAGATCCACCTTTGCAGTCAGAACTTGCCCTCCGAGCCCTTTAATCTCGGCGGCCATCTTTGATAAGGCTTCTCCATTAATATCGCAGAGGGCGATTTTTGCTCCCGTTTGGGCAAAGGCCAAGGTAATGGGCCGGCCCAAACCGCCGGTAGCTCCAGTTAAGAGTACGCTTTTCCCCGAAAAGTCAAACGGGTTCTTGAGTGGCATGATTCTCTCCTTTCTACGAGTGTAAACGAATTTTTCATGACGGGATCGTCTCCCGTCAAGTGTGAAATTCGATTTAGTTTTTGGGTATCACGCTATGCGCCATGCTCCATGCGCTATGCGATGTTCTATGTTACCCTTTTAGGCCGCTCATTGTGAATCCAGTACGCAGGCTTCTTTGCAGAATCCAGAAAATCAGAAATACCGGAATCGTTGCCAGAACCGCGATCGCCATCTGCTCCGTAGGGGGGTTCCCGTAATCTTCTCCGAACCGCACCAATCCCAGAGGATAGGTGCGATATTCATCGACGGAAACAACCACCAATGGCCAAATAAACTGATCCCAGCTATCGCGGAACGAAAAGATAGCCATGGTGGCAATAGCCGGCTTGCATTGAGGAATAATAATTTTCCAGAGAATCTTGAATTCTCCCGCTCCATCAATGCGGGCGGCTTCAATATAGTCCGTGGGAATTCGAAGCATAAATTGTCGCATTAGGAAAATTCCAAAGGCATCGATCAGAAGAGGGGCAAAAATTCCCTGATAGGTATTCAACCAGTTCAGTTTGCGGATGATCAGGAAGGTAGGAACCAGCGTCACCTCCATGGGTAACATCAAAGTGCTCAGGATTAATAACAGTAGAATCTTGTCTCCCCGAAAACGGTATTTGGAAAGCCCATAACCAGCTAAGGTACAAAAAATGAGATTCCCGATCATGACCGCGGCCGAGATAATGAAACTATTGAGAAAAAAACGAGGAAAGGCTGCCCGAGAAAGCCCATTGGGATAATTTTCCCAATGGAAAACCGACGGGATCCATTCCGTCGTCAACTGATACATCTTTTCTCCGCTCTGAAAAGAGGTCGAAATCATCCAAACAATGGGAAGAACAATAAGAAAGGTAAATGCGGCTAACGGCAAAAGTCCAAGCCATTCCAAACTCCAAAACGTAGCGATCCGCTTTCCCATTCAATACTCCTCCGTTTTCGAAAAGAATCGAATTTGAAGAATCGTAAACACCATCATAATCAGGAAAAGAATTACGGAAATCGCCGCCGCTCGACCCATTTTCAAATAAGAAAAGCCCGTCTCGTAAATCAACATGGAGAGAACTCGGGTTGCTCCCCCGGGTCCACCCCCGGTTATGATGAAGGGCATCAAAAAGATACGGGCACATAAAAGAGCGGATACGACCACGACAAAAAATACAATGGGAGAAATCATGGGGAGGGTAATCCGAAGGAATCGTGAAATCGGCGTCACGCCATCGATATCAGCGGCTTCATAGATTTCCTTCGGAACCGCCAGGAGGCCGGCAAGGAAGACGACCATAAAATAAGGGGCAAAACGCCATGCCGTAACGATGATAATGGCAGGCAAGGCCAAATATGAATTGGTGAGCCAATCGATTCGGCCTAAACCAAGGGGGCTCAGGAACTGGTTGACCAGGCCATAAGGGTGAAAAAGAAAGCGCCAAACCAGGCAAACAGCCAAGATGGGCATAATATTTGTCAAAAACATACTGCTCATAAAAAAACGGCTTGCTTTTATTCCGGTATTGATGATCAAGGCGAGCCCAAGTCCCAGGACCGTAATGGCTATCGTAGAACCCATGATATAAATAAGAGTGTTATTGAGGGCCTGGAGAAATATCGGGTCTTTAAAAATATTGATGTAGTTGTTCAACCCAATGAATTTAGGCTCTGTTACGATGTCATACCCGGTGAAACTCAGATAAATAGCCCAGAGCATCGGTCCATACTTGAAGATCATAAAGAAGAGAATCGTCGGCAAGATGAACAGGATTCCCCAAAGCTGAATCCGAGACTCATAGCCCAGTTGCCACCGGGATACGGAGATTTGGGCTCGCCCTATCCTAAGCACTCCTTCTCTCCTATTTCTGGTTCTTAAACTCTTCGGTTGCCTTATCGACTTGGACAGCTGCTTCGTCCAAGGCTTTCTTGATATCTGCGTTTTCAAGCGTTACCTTCTGCACAGTCTGATGCATGATATCGGACAACTCGTTAACCACCGGCGTCTCCGGAAGAAGAGCTCCATTATCCCGAGCCTTGATAATTTCATCGATATGCGGATAGCTCTTAACTTGGGGATCATCAGCCCACCCACTCTTCCGAGCCGGGGTAAAGGGCCCGGTATCTTTCCAACAATCCACCAAATCACTCATAATGAACCGATAAAGGTCATGAAGAGCTTCCTGTTTTTCTTTAGAGGCGTTGATGTTTACCACAAAGTTAAACCCATACGCCGTTGGATACCTCTTATTGGGATCCACACCAGGCATCTGAACCGGACGATAATACCCTTCAGCCGCCATTTTCTCATTTTGCGACTTGACTGCTGGGATGGGGATGCAGTGGGTTGAGAACATCGACACTCTTTCCTTCAAAAAGTCCATCATCGGCAATGGTGAGGTGGCAATCGAATCTGCCGGATCCTCGGCCTGATACTTTCTGATAATCGATGCCCGAATCGTCATCGCTCTCACCCCGGCATTGCTATTTACCGTGCATTTCCCGCTCTTATCAAACCAGCTCCCTCCGCATTGAAGAAGGATGGGGTTGAACTGCACCATGGTCCACATCGGCGCATGCATGGCGAACTTGAATCCCTGGCGTTCAAACTTATTCCCTTTCTTGATCGCGAGTTTCCTGGCGATCTCCCCCAACTCCTCCCACGTTTTCGGCTGATCCTTTTCCGGATCCAATTTTGCTTCTTTAAATTGTTTCGTATTAAGGTAATTCAAAAACCCATAGACGTATACGGGATACCCATAAACCTTGTCATTCTTTACGGCTCCATCAATAAAGGCTTTCGGATAATCATTCACGAAGCTCTGGAGCGAGGAGTAGCCTAATAATTTAATATCCAAGGGAGCAATCATATTAC
>Ga0187854_10003289_pt1 | contig 12919 bp, 19 predicted proteins | sample June2016WEW_6_15_FD_132445 | JGI IMG/M metagenome (GOLD analysis project Ga0187854, IMG submission 132445) | Peatland microbial communities from SPRUCE experiment site at the Marcell Experimental Forest, Minnesota, USA - June2016WEW_6_150 | ecosystem: Environmental > Terrestrial > Soil >...
CAAATTTACCTAGAGACACAGACACACACAGTTGATAATTATGGAAGTATCAAACCAAGAAATGCAATCAACATATAAAAGCCGCATGCTCCGGCTGCAAATTCTCCTGGAAGAAGTAAAGAAAAACAAAAAATTGCTTCAAGACGACCTGGTAAAGTTCGGTATGAACCGATGGATGATGAGCCGCCTAATCGTAGAACGCTACATAGACGACCTGGTAGCTGCAGGCAAACTAAAACGACAAGACGAAAACGACTCCGTATATGTTGAGTTTATCCCATAGGAGGCTACAGAATGGCATGGCAACGAGTAGAACGGCAATCAACAATCAACAGCCTCTTAACAGTGATAGAAAAACAAGGACCCATGACATATATAGAAGCTGAAAAATTCATAATGAACCTGCACATGCTCAGTAGACTAACAGCCGAAAGATACATACAAGACCTTCTATTCCAAGGAAAACTAATCCTAGAAAAAGACATACTCAAAAAACCCGGAGTGTCTAAAAAATGAGCGCATCGGCAAGCATCTCTCAGCTCGACTATTATCCTACCTCGGCAACCACAAGTTATAGTCAGCGTTGGCCGTCTTATTACTTGTCAGCAGCCGACGATACACTACTATTACCTCGACTCATCACATGGGAAGAGGTTAGTATTCCGGCTTATAAAAAAATTGTTCATGGAAAACTCAAAAAAGGACACCTAAAAGAGCCGAACCCGCGAGAACAACCAAGACATAAACCAAAAATTATTTACAATTACCATAGCGAAACAAGGTGAAATAGTATGCCTTTTAAATGCTTAAGCCCTGAATGTAACCGCAAATTCTTAATTCTTGGAAGGATATCCGTGGAGAAAAAGCCTGTAATTACCAATTTTGCTACAGAAAACATAAGAACAGTCCTAGATTCGCCCTGCTGCCCTTTTTGCGGCAGTAAAGAATTTGAAGAAATAAAAGAACCACCAAAAGGTGAATGATATGGATTTACCAAAAATGAGTTTAGAAGAACTAAAACAAATCTACCCTGTAGAATCAATCAAACCCCATGGAATCGTACTAATTATACCTGCCCGAGACTGGAACCCTGGCAACATAACAGGTCTAACCGAAGCCAACAAAACCATCTACACAGAATACAACGGAAAAGCCTCAGTCTTCATCAAATTACCTACGAAAGAAACCAAACAACCGGAGGAAGCAACGGCGCCAACTGTAGTATTCGAACCCCAAAAAACCCCTGCAGCAGCTCCAACACCATTAACTATAGCCGAACCAACACATAAAAAACGCAACCTAACCCATTGGGAACAACAAGAAAAAGACGAGTTAACATTTCTCTACGACAAAGAAGATAACATTAAAGTCATAACCAAGAGATTCCAAGAAAGATTTCCAGACCGCACAGCAAACGCTATACACTGCGCCGCGAATGACTTACATTTAACCCTACGCTCCAAGCAGAAGCCAAAACACCATAAACTTGCAGCAACAACAACACCAACAAAATCCACAAAATACAAGACACCAGGCAAAAGCAACGCTGAAGCTGACAACTTCATCGAAGAATCATGGAAAGCAGGCTTAACCTATGACCAAATCAATAAATCTGTCAAAGAACACTACCCAGGGAAACTAATCTGTGTAGACTATCGAATCTTGTTACTAAAAAAAGCTGGACGCATCACCGGGCGTCACTTTGGAGTTAAAACTACAAAAGGTAAACTTGCCGAAAAACAGCCCATAGAAAAACAAAAAACAGAACCCCCGGTAGCCGCAGAAGAAGAGGAAGCTGAGAAAGCTAAGGCACTATTTGATATCTTAACCACACAATACACTATCATCCATGAACTAAAAAACACCACTGAATACTTAATCTACAAAATCGAAGCCACCGCGATGTACGCATCTCTCCCGGCATGCCTGAAACATATGAACCTACGCAAAGAATACGTATTGGCAATTCACAGCGACCAAGAAACCCTGAAAAAATTCATAAACAAACTAATCCAACTAAACGACCTGACTTAAAATGAAAAACCCTCTACGTGAACTCTACAAGGAAATCTGCAGAGTAATATTCCGCTGTCCTTATTGGAGAAAATGCCCGCATTACGATAGAGACGAATGTTGCGAAGCTTGGATGATGCGTGGCTGCGGCCAATACCGAAAGTACGAACATGAAGAAGCCGAAACCGTAACAAAGTTGCATGAAGAAACACTTAACGAACGGAGAGCTAAAACAAGTGGCTGAGGACGATAAGAACTGGCTTATAAAATGCCCCGGCTGTTCCTGTCAATTCTTCTCAAAACACGACCTACGCAAACACCTAAACGCCTTCCCCGCAACAAACCATGAAAAAGAACTACAAAACATCCATAGGCAAGCGGAACATGAAAACCTGGAAGGTGACTTAATCTGGATACAAAGCAAATACGGCGCCGGAAAACTACTCCTGGCATCCAAAGACCCACGATTAGCCCAGGCGATACGTAGACAAGGCAAAATAGAAATGGGAGCCGTCACCTACCATCTTAGCCAAGACGAGAAATGGATAATAAAAGAACGCACAGGAGCATTCTAACATGGCACTGCAGCAATGGAGCAAAAAAGTCATAAAAGAACTCATAAAACACGCAGACCGCGACAACTGCTACGACTGCAAACAACTCATAGCCACATTAGCAGCCGCTTACGGCATGACACCCGAAGACTTCAAAAAGAACAACTAACCGGAGGCGAAAACACGAGCGAAAACAACAAAGAAAAACCAATAGAAAAAATCATTAAACGACTCACAAACAACAGAAGAAAAATAGACTCAATAAGCGACCATTCTTGGTCCGCGAGAGAAGCTGTTGCAGAAATAAATGAGGCCCTAATAGAATTCTTCGAATCAGTCTAATAGGGTCTTCCATCTTTGCCGCCGCTACATGGAACACTACCGTTACCTGCTCTCGGCGGGCTTCCTGCACCATGGCGATTGCGCCAGACGCCCATTGTTACCAAACACATCAACCTCCAAACACTAATATAGTGAAAAGAAGATTAAAAACTTATGGCAGAAGAAATATGCACCGGCTACCAAAGAGAACCACACCCGGCTAAAATAGTAGCTGAACGCGAATACCCAGACAGCACAAGAGAAAAACTTTGCGAAGTCTGCTATACCCGCTGGCAGCTCTCAGACGAAGAATGGCCACCTAAAAGCAGTAAATAGGCATACTAAGTTGATATTGAAAGTGTCCATTAGCCTTTAGGCTTTATCATTGGACTGTTTTGAGCAAAAATAAATTTTTATGGTAAAAACTAAAAAACTAAAGTTTTTATAATAGTTATCCATTAGCTTAAATTAATCTTTGTTGAAGTAAAGGTAGGGTTGAAATTGCAAACTTTAACTGATAGGGAAAGAACAATACTCATAAACTTAGTTAACAAAGAACCCAAAGATGTAGCCACTACATTAGGCATAAGCCTATCAACTGTCGAAGCGCACCTCTCACAAATCAGAGCTAAACGAATAAAAGCCAAAAGTTTTCTCAAAGAGACAGACAGATACTCACGAATCTTATACCCGAAGAGGAAAGGCGAATGACTGAACTTATTAGTCTAACCCAGCGTGTAAGTCAACTTGAATACAAACTTAGGGTCTACAAAGAAAGCCGTGTTCAACGAGATACAAAGATAACTAAACAACTTAATGAAATAGAAAAAAACATTAAGTTAATGATAGACTGTTATGGAAAGTTAATCAATGAATTTAACGAATTAAAAAGCCACCAAACTATTCTCACAATTATGCATAAATCGGAATTAGGAAAACTTAATCTCGATGCTGAAACATGGCTCAATCCCCTTAAAAAACGTAATCTTCAACAAGAAGTTAAAAAATTATCATAAAGGTGTTTAGAAAATGGGTAAGCAAACTTTAGTTCGTGTAAATAAAATTGAGTCTTATCGGGACCTGAACGAAAGTTTAGGGAAAAAAATAGAGCTTGTAGAAGAACATGAAGACCACTCAGGTGCAATAGTTCCAAATGACGTTCAAGCAGTGGTGAATAGTGTCAGAATGGTTATGCAGCAAATTGGTCCTCAGATGCAGATGCAAATACCTGCAACGCCAAAAATGATTCTGTTCTTAACCGAAGACGAATATGATGCGTTAGATGTACCGTTAGATGTAAACCAAACCTACCAAATAACATTTGAGGGACAAGCAATCAAATTCTCTTCACAACAAGAAGAGCCAGAGCAATGAAGCAAATATTATAATCCAAAAACACCTCACCTTTTTTTTCATTAGTAAACCTTTTATTTCTAAATAGCAATTCAGTATAGTTAGGTGTATTAATGTGCGCTCATAGACAGTTACCGCCTCCAAAAATCAAGCCGGACCTAGAAGTAACACCATCAACCAAAAATCAAACTGAAAAAGTCGTGATTTTTTTAACACAACAACTTTGCAAAAAAATAGAAGAAAAAGCCATAGACATGTTCGGAGAACGCAAAGGCAACATAAGCCTATATATGGAACAAGCCATGCGCGTTCATCTTCACATGACTGTTGAAGGAGTACGTGAGATATAATGTCTCTTGAACCTGCAATCCCTGAACTGAAAACAGAAGAAAACAAAGACCTATTCAACCATTACAAAACAGGTGCTATAGGTCCAACGGAAGAGATTGAGCTTTTTGAATTAATCAACGATTTAAAAAAGCGATATCCAAAAATTTTTAAGTTAAGAGACGTTTTGAAAAAGAGTTTTGACTTCACAGATTTTGAAGTCAAGCGTCTCGATTCAGAATTTAACAGATGGCTAAAACGTCAGGAAAAAGAAGATTCATCGGCTTTAGAGACGAAAGGTCCAGAAGCGCCCTCTATAGTCGCAAAGGCTAAAGAAGTAGGCATAGGCGCAACCAAAGCACTTTTAGGTGAGCTGCAGGAACTAGGAAACATTCTCACGCTTCAATATGGGCAGAAAGCAGCTCTCCGAGGATTAGGCGTAAAAGACTACGTATTAACATGCGTAGACTTCTACGAGCAAAATGGAGACCGAATATCAGCTATACTACAAGAAAATGCCTCCCTGAAAGCATTAACCAACATACTTGTCCAGGCAGTTAAACCTCAATTCAAACTTATGGCAGCCACAAGAATGTACTTGGACTTCATTACCCAACTTATGCAATTAACTGCTTTAGGCTACGAAGTTGATGGGAACTTCATTAATGGAGTAACTCAAAAACTAGAGGTAGCCATGGGCATAAAATTGTCACAGTAATTTAAAATAAGGTGAAAATATGGAAGATAAAGAACCCCCAATCAGCGAGGAAGAGATGCCACCGCAGCAGCCAGAGCAAGCTGCGCCTGAACGCCCAAGTTTCGTAACTATACAGACGCCTTTAGACCGACCCGAATTCGATTTTTTCCTAACCCAATTCATGGATAGAATCGGTTTAAAAGACAAAAAGCAAGCCGCAATCCAATTAACAAACATGCTCTACGACGCCGGACTAGATCCTTACGCAGACTTGAAAGAGCTACAGGGTACTATGAAAGAAATAGGCAGTCTAATTAAAAGTTTACCCGATTCGCCTCAAGCGCAACAGGTAAAAGACACTCTCGGCGCCATATATTCTGCTAAGGTAGGACAAGTAATGATGAAAAAAATACCCCAAGTAAATTCTGGGTCAGACCCAGGAATAGACAGAATGCAAGCCATGATGGACCGCTATATGCCTATGATAATCGCCATGAATACGATGGCAAGGATGGCAAACATGAGCGGGGAACCTATGGGGCAGCAAACAGCGGCTAAAGCTGTAACAGCAGACATCCCCGAAGAATATAAACGCCAAATGGAAACCATCCAAGAACAGCTTGCAACAACTCAAGCCCTTCTAAAAGAACAAGCCGAAGATAAAAAACAGAGAGAACATGACGAACAGCTAATCAGCACCATAAACCAAAACGTAAACCCACAGATCGCGGCCCTATCAAGCCAGGTAGAAGACTTAACCACTGCTATGCAGGCCAAAGCAAACGAACCCGCACCAAGAACGGAACCAACAGCGGAAATGGCAGCCATAACCCGGCAGCTAGAAGAATTAAAAAATAGCCTCGCCCAAAAAGAAAAGACAGGCCTTAACCTCACCGACTTAGACACGGTGATGAACACAATCGAAACAATAGAGAAACGAATTAGAAAAGATGTGCCAGCAGGCGAATTCGATTGGAAAGCCACAACCGTAAGCACCATAGGAGAAATAGGCAAAGAAGTAGTAAACGCCTATAGAGACATACAGCAATCCAAACCTCAACAGTACGGACAGCAACCGCAACTAGGCGTAGCTCCTCCAAGCGGAGGCAACCCAAAATTAATAGCTAAACAAAAACTGCAAAGCTACATACTTCAAAACCTCTCCAAAGGCATAAAAGAGTTACGTATGGATGAAGCCCAAAGAGATTTAAGGTTATCACCACAGGAAATAGTAGAAGTCTACAATGAACTCGTAGCTGAAGGATGGATAAAAGGCAAACCTGACGGAACCCAACCGGGAACGCCTCAACCTCAGCCAACGCCCCCAGGAACGCCGCCGCCCGCACCTATCAATCAACAACAAGTACCCCCCGAAGACCCAACTAGAAACCTTCATCCAGGAGAAATACCGCGTGACAGATTCGACCCCAACAGCCCCTTCCTTGAAAGATGAAATTCCTGAAACCCTCAGCTTAGAAATGACGTACAAGTTCTATGCTGCCAGGAAAGAACAAGCCATGCAACAAGTACCTGCAGTTGCCCGATCCAGCGTCAACCTTTATTTTGAATGGTTAAAAAACCTCAAACCCCTAGAAGTAGTGGATGCAGTAGAAAGAAATGTAACCGTAGAGGAAGCCCGGAAAAAAGCGCCAATAGCTATACGATTAGGCGTAGCAACAGCCAAAGGTGTCTTAATGGTAAACAAAAGTTTACAGAAAAAACTAAAAGAAATAGCAACCCCAGACATGACATTAATGACACTTAAATATGAAAACCCCCAAACCCACGATGTCATACAGGGCTATGGAGACCGTGGCGCAGAATTTTTAAAACAATGGGTCACAGATACCCTAAAAATGCTAGGCGTTCAATAGAAAAGGAGAATTAAACTTGACAAAACCTATAGCAATAGTTTCTGAGCCAAAAGCGATCTCATTTTGGAATATATCCCGTCAAATTACTAAAGTTCTTAGAAAAGAAGGTTTAGAAGCTAAACTGTATCCCTGGACAAGCCACAACATAAAAGAACCAAACATAATTTTCATGGGTAATTTATTCCAGGACACAGCTAAACACATGATTCGCTTCAAACCTGACCGAAACGTAGTATTCTATGGAGTAACGGAAGGCGTACCCCTCCTGGACCAAACAAGCCTACAGGTCCTTGATGATGTAAAAGTTATAACTCCAAGCCTCTACTCTAAAGAATGCCTCAAACAAGCAAACATCAAAGTTACCGATGTCATTCCGCATGGCATAGACCTAACCTTAAAACCGGACCAACTTTTCAAAGAAAAAATGAAACAGTTCCTACCGCCCCCATCAAACGTTCAGCCTTCAAACGTAATGTTCTGCATCAGCGGCAACGTCCAAAGAAAAGGCTTAGATAAACTGCTCATAGCATACAAAACCATACAACACATAGTAAAAGACTCGTACCTAATCCTGCACAGCGGCACAGGAGACATAAACATCAGCGTTATGCAGGAAGCCATAGACCTTCAACGCTTCCTCTGGACAAACAGTTGGGGACTACTCAGCCCAGACAAAATAGCCTCACTATATAGCCTCAGCGACTACTACGTTCAACCCTCAATGAGCGAAGGCTTCGGCTTAACGTACCTAGAAGCGTTCCAATGGGACCTACCAGTAATCGGCGTCAACTGCCCTGCAACAGCCGAAATAGTAAAAGACGGCTACACTGGAATCCTGCTCCCGGTAACACGCACCGAAGACATAATTTGGCAACAACACCACGCCATACGACTATACCACTACACCATAGATAGCCTTATAGATAGTATTCTCTGCTTTACCGATGAAAACATACGCATAAAAATGAGCGTCAATGCCAAAAAAGAAAAACAAAAATGGAACATGTTTGAAATATATACTCGCTTCATTAAATACATGATTTGATTGCTATGAATAAGAAATTTTTGTCTTGGCTTGCTGGATTCTGGGAAGGAGAAGGATGTTTTTGTGTTGTAAGTTCTAAGACACGAAAAGGTACGATTGTCCAAACTTGTAGTTTTTCTATAGCTCAAGCAAATAAAGAGATACTTGATTTCATAAAATCTGAAGTTGGGTATGGTGTAGTTCATTCAGCTAAAAAAGCAAAAGGTAAACAAATGTTCTATTACAATGTTTATAGGAGAGATGAAATTATCGAATTGGTAAAGCATCTTATTCCATTTACTCGATTCAGAACTTTGCAACTCGAAACTAAACTTAAACAAATTGAAGACTATTATACCAATATGAGTTATAAACTTTGGACGAAAACTGAGTTATCTTTTCTGAAGAAAAATTATAAGTTGAGTGATTCTGAATTGGCTTACACAATAAAAAGAGACCCTGAAAGTATAAGCCAGATGAGAGTAAGGTTAGGCTTGCTTCATCATAAATCACATAAGTATTGGACAGGTGAAGAATTACTGTTCTTAAAAGTAAACTACCTTACGATGGAAGATAAAGAACTATCTAAGGTGTTACATAGAAAAGTCTGCTGTATTGCAGAAAAAAGAATTCGTCTTGGATTAATAAAAACAAGAAGAGGAAGACCAAAAACATGTCTAAGATATTAATTACTGGAGGCGCGGGCTTTATTGGTTCGCATCTCGCAAAAAAACTTTCCGAAAATAACCGCGTAGTTATACTTCAAAGAGACATTGTTCCTAACCTATGGCTCGTTGAAGCCCTAGACAAATGTATTTTAGTCCACGGTGATATTTTAGACCAGGCCCTTCTTCGGAGAATAATTAGCGACTATAACATAGACCAGGTTTATCACTTGGCAGCTCAAGCCGTCGTATGCTCCGCTAATAAAGACCCCTACACAACTTTCAACGTCAACGTAATCGGAACCGTTAATTTGTTAGAGGCTATAAGAAACGTCAAGCCCTCAATCCCTATTCTAATTCAGAGCACCGACAAGGTTTATGGAAATAACCGCATGAGCATGAAGGAAACAGACACCCTATCGCCAACAGTAGGCGTCTACGAGACGAGCAAAGCATGTGAGGACTATATAGCTCAAATGTATGCTAACCAATATAACTTAGATATACGGATGAGCAGACCAGCTAATGTTTACGGATATGACACGAACAGCAGGATCGTTCCTAACACAATTAGAAGTTGCCTCAACAAAATTCCTCCTTTAATCTACGACGGACAAGAAAAAACCATCCGGCAATACTTGTATGTGGATGATTTGATAGATGCCCTTCTTTTAATTATGAAACAGCCGAAAACGGAAGAAGCCCAAGTTTTCAACATTGGAACAGACGACATACTAACACAAGAACAACTCGTAAAAACAATCGCGGAAAGTTTCAACCTCAACATCCGCGTAGTAAAAAGAACAACTCCCATAAAAGAAATAGAGAAGCAAAGCGTAGACTGGACCAAACTTAAAAACTTAGGCTGGACACCAAAATACAACTTCCAAACCGGACTAGCAAAAACCATTAAAGAATTTCAAACCTACGGCTACGAAATAGATGAATCCGAAAAAATCATAGCCCCAAAAGTTGAAGTAACCCCGGAAGAACATGAAGCAAACATAAAAAAAGTTAACAAACTCATAGCTGACTACCACGAAAGCCAAAAAGCAGAAACAGCCAAACACCCCTACATGAAAATAATTTATTGCCAAGCCACGTTTTCCCATGATTTTGAAGACACTAAAAAATGTGTAGAAAGAGTAGCTGCTTATGTTGACGCCGTAATAATTGTAGAGCCAGGAGACCTAACGGAAGAACAGAAAAAATGGCTAACAGACCACGGCTGCATAGTTAAAACTTACACGTTCAGCGATAACCTCCCGGCAATGCGAAACGAATACTTAGAAGAAGCTAAGAAACTTGACCCCTATGCCTGGGTAGTAGTATCAGACCCAGACGAATTAATAAGCGAAAACACATGCAAAAACCTACGTGAAATCATTAAAGCTGCTGAAGCCAACGGCAACAACATGATAGGCATAAACGCACACGACATCTGGATAGACAAAGACAAAATGGACGCCGGAATAACACAGAAAGAAGCGCCCTATAAGGAATCAGACTTCTGGAAATACCTCATATTCAAAATAGCTCCCGATTTTTGATACGAAGGCGTAGGACACGCAAAAAACGTTCACGAAACCTGGTACGCACCAAGCCTATACCGCAGCGCCATACACCTAACCAAAGAATTCTACTATGAACACCGCAAAAGCGTAATGAAAATCTACCGCAACGCAGCCCGCAACTTCTTCATAGGAGGCTCAGGCGACAACTTAGGCGATTTGAACCCCTCCTACGTAGAGCTGCATGAAATCACCAAAAAGCTAGGAATAGACACTTGGAAACAATTCGAAGAAACACTAACATTAGGCCACACATACCCGGAGATCGTAGACTTCTTAGTGCGGCACCGTAGCGACAGTAAATACGGTTGGGAAAGCGAAGTGCGGGAAATGTTCAAATGGTACTTTGAAATGCATCCTGAAGAAAACATTGGCGGCTGGAAAAGCGAGTACACTGCGCCCTTGCCTGGCAGCCGAGAAGAATTAGAAAACTACGTCATACAAATTTACTTCCAGATATTAGGCAGATCACCCGACGACATGGGTAAAAACCATTATGTAGACGCCATACTGAAAGGCGAAATTCCACGAGAAGCATTGCCCTCCATTTTCATTAACAGTGACGAGTACAAAATGAAGTTTGTTAGCCACTTGAAAGACGGGATAGCACTTTGCATAATGGGATATCACGACGCCCTACCTATGATACTTGAATCAATCAAAGTCTGCGGAGACTACGTAAAAGAAATTCACGTTCAAGGCGATAACTTCATAGAGGAAGACATAAAACAACTAAATGACCACAATGTAGAGGTACATATCGAACCCTGGAAAGACGAATTTTCTGATTATAAGAACAAAGCCATAAGCTACGCAAGAACAAAATGGGTCCTCATATTAGACCACGACGAAATACCCACTTCCGAATTAGCCCAACACCTACCTGAACTTGTCGAGCAATCAGAAAAAGGCAACCGCTACAACATGGTAGCCTTCGACAGTATAAACCAAACCATAGATGTACGTGGTAACGTAATAGCGGAAAACAGAGGCACAGGAAAAGCCCTCTTGCACTTCAACATCAAAGACCCCTATTACGGCAACCCGCATATTTGGCTGAAACCCAACTATTACCCTTGGGTAGAACTGAAAGTATCCTATGCATACCGACATGTAAAACAAGAAGGCGTAGACGTTCAACGTGCCATACGCAACGTTTTCCTAGGAGGCGGCGGCGACAACTTCAAAAACAAAAACCCCATGTGGCCCGAACTACGACAAATAACAGACCGGCTAGGAATAACAAGCTACACAGCATTTCTATACTACCTCAAACAAGGCAACGCAGACCCTGAACTTAAAGCATGGATGGAAAAAGCGCACGAGTTCCCATGGCATGATGCTGAATTGAAAGCTTTTAAAGAATACTACTATCAAGTACACCCGGAAGAAAAAACATGAGCAGCAAAACAGAATCAAAGAGGCAAATGCCACCTAGTAAAATACGTTTTTACTTTAAAGACGGAGCAATAATACATTATGAAGGACCAAATGAATTCAAAGAAGTAGCGCCTGAACCCAAACAATACCATGTTAGAAATAGACCAGGACACGTAAGACCCCTCCGCAGAAGGAGAAAATAAAAATGATTTACGTTGTAGGTGATTCGCATACTGCAATATTCAAAAACGACCCTGCATTCAAGGTCGTAGAAATAGCAGCCACAGCTCACAACCTAATTCGTGAGAAAAGCACATCAAACTCACACCAAAAACTCCAAGAACTCATTGATTCAATAGATAAAAAAAGCGACCTAGTAATGCTGGTGCTAGGTGAAACTGACTGCCGCTTCCACGTTTATTATCAAGCCAAAAAAAGAGGCGTATCAATCAGCGATATCATAAATGAAACCGTATTCCATTATGGTTTAGCTCTACACTGGTTACGAGGCAGCGGCATAATCCCTATAGTGCTTGGCATACCGCCAACAGGAACCTACGACAGATTTGAATTTGACACGCCAGGTAAACCGTATGCTTCACCTGAAATCTTGGCTAAAATCTACAGTGAATTCAACAGTAAAATGAAGATATTCTGTAGCATGAGAGCCTTCGTTTACATAGATATCTACTCATTAACCGTAGACGACAAAGGTTTTCTTAAAAAAGAATACGCAGCAGACGCAGTACATCTTAATCTAAACGCTAAACCGTTAATTTTAGAAATGCTCAAGGAACGGATAAAATGAACCAAGACAAGTTTGCTGAAATGTTCTTTTCTGTTCCTGTAACCTCTATAGGGCATCATGCAGGAGACCTTTATTGGATGATCTCTAAAGTTGCCCCATTAAAACCGAAGAAAATTTTAGAAATAGGGGTATGCAACGGTGGCAGCTTAAGGTTTTGGGCTGAAATTGCCGAAGAAAAAGTAGTAGGAGTAGACATAAACCCAAAAATAGTTGAAACTATACCCTGGGACTGGACAAAAAATCCAAAAATCACTTTAGTAATTGCCGACTCTACTCTCCTCACCACAGTAAGCTATGTACAATCAATCATAGGCAACAACATAGATTTCCTA
>Ga0187854_10003290_pt1 | contig 12911 bp, 10 predicted proteins | sample June2016WEW_6_15_FD_132445 | JGI IMG/M metagenome (GOLD analysis project Ga0187854, IMG submission 132445) | Peatland microbial communities from SPRUCE experiment site at the Marcell Experimental Forest, Minnesota, USA - June2016WEW_6_150 | ecosystem: Environmental > Terrestrial > Soil >...
CCGTGGCCTCCTGTTGGTGGGTGATTTAGACACCACCATTCTGACAGGAGGTCACGTCTTGCGCAAATGCTGTAAATACAGTTCTGGCGCGGAGTTACGCTTAAGTTGATGCCATTAGGGACGGAGATGGAATGAGCGTCGGGTTCCGGATGCAGGATACGACGCCATGAAGCGCGCATTGCTAAGCGACCAGGTACCCAATCTGCTGATACTTCAATATAGCGACGACTGGCTGGTGAAAAACCTCCTTTTGGTGCCTTCCTTTTTCTTTTCGGATGCTGCAATACAGAAACGGCCTCCCTTGGCTTCCACGGCGAGACGAGCGGGCTGGGTGGGGTGTAACATAGTCCTAAGTAAAATCGCCGACGAAGGTAAAATCCGACTCGTCGTTAATGAGTACGCGGTTCCTGCTGAGGCCGTACGAGCCGCGTACAACCGCGTTCGACGAATCGCCCGTTTGCCTGTGAGGCTGCGCGGGTGGACACTTGATGTCCTCAGACTGATCCGTGGCATCGGGTCCGCAGAGTTCGACCTCAATCAAGTCTACAGCTTTGAAGGGGAACTTTCGTCGCTACATCCGAACAACCTTAATATTCGTCCGAAGATACGGCAGCAGTTGCAGGTGCTGCGCGATCTCGGTTTCGTTCAGTTCTTGGGCCGCGGCACGTACGTGCTGAAATCGTAATGCCCGGCGGGGCACAGAATCGGCCCGTTCGTTCCAACACGCTTTCCAAGAAGCCCGTCATGTTTGGCATTCCCGAACGCCTCTCGTAATCCCCACAGCTGCGAACCTTTGGACGGCTCCAAACTGAAGCCGCGACCGCGCCCGCAAACCTCGCGCCGCAGTTCCTGACGCCGGGCGGGCAGCTCGAACTAAGCCGCTGCCCAACCTGCCCTTGCCCTTGACCGGGTGCTCGCAGCAACCTATCCTTGCCGAACTTCCGGTTGCGCCGCCGGTGCGGCGCACGGCCCTTTATGACCGATCCGCCGGCTGTTCCACGGTAGGAACGCCGCTGGCGATCAGGTGTCTGGGAGATTGTTTCGATGTCCATTACGGCTGAGCAGAAGAAGCAAACCGTTCTCGAGTTCAAAATCCACGACAAGGACACGGGTTCGCCCGAGGTGCAGATCGCGCTGATCACCAAACGCATCGAGCAGCTGCGCCAGCACTTCGACGTGCATAAAAAGGACCACTCCTCGAGGCGGGGATTGCTGAAGCTGGTCAGCCGGCGCAATCAGCTACTGAAGTACCTGACGCGCGAAGATCGGGCGCGGTATCAGCAGGTGATCAACCGGCTGGGCCTGCGGAAATGAAATAGCCATGTGCGGGCACGGCGAGGCCGTGCCCGTTTTATTACACGCCTTGCGACGACTGCATCATTCGGCCCCGGCGGGGCAGTCGCTCGAAAGGTCAGCCACAGATGCACACACCCGGGGAGGAACGCCGTGGGGCGGTTCCTCCATGGATCTGTCCATCTGTGGCCGCAAAGATTCGTCCGGGGCCGGATGAGGACTATTTTTCATGCAAGCCATTCGAGTTGATCGGCAGCTCGGCGGCCGGACGCTGGCGATTGAGACCGGCACCTACGCCAAGCTCGCCGGTGGTTCGGTCACCGTTCAGTACGGCGATTCGCTCGTGTTCGGCGCGGTGGTTCGCGCCGCCCCGCGCGAGGGGATCGATTTCTTTCCGTTGCAGGTGGATTATCGCGAGCGCCGCGCCGCCGCCGGAAAATTCCCCGGCGGGTTCATGAAGCGCGAGGGCCGGCCCACCACCAAGGAAATCCTCACCGCCCGCCTGATCGACCGGCCGCTGCGGCCGCTGTTCCCCAAGGGGTTTGTGGACGAGGTGCAGATTCAGCTCAACGTCCTTTCGTTCGACGGGGAAAATGATCCGGACATTCTTTCGGGCATCGCGGCCAGCGCCTGTGTCGCCCTCAGCGACATTCCCTTGGCCACGCCCACGGCCCACGCGCGCGTCGGGCGCGTCGACGGGCAGTTGATTCTGAATCCCACGGTCGAGCAGCTCGAGCTGAGCGACATGGACCTGGTCGTGTCCGGCACCAAGCATTTCGTCAACATGATCGAGCTGGGCAGCAAGGAAGTGAAGGAGGACGACGTCGCCGACGCCGTCGAGTTCGCCCACAAGGCGATCATCGAGATCGTCGGCATGATCGAGGAACTTGTGGCCAAGGCCGGCAAGCCCAAGGTCGCCGAGATACAGCAGCGCGATCCGGCCCTCGTCGACGCCGTCCGCGCCCGCGCCGTGGAACAAATCCGCGAGGTCAAGGGCAAGGCCGGCAAACAGGACCGCGCCGAGACCATCGCGGCCGTCCTGGAACAGGCGATTCTTGAATTGGCCCCGCCCATCACCGACGCCAACGCCAGCTATTTGGCGATCGTGGCCCAGCGGAAGAAGGAGAAGGAAATCCGCGAGATTTTCGTCGAGGTCGAGGAGGAGGTGACGCGCCAGGCGATCCTGGCCGGCGTGCGCCCCGACGGCCGCGACTACCACAGCGTCCGTCCGATCACCTGCGAGGTGGGCGTTGTGCCGCGCGTGCATGGTTCGGCGATCTTCACCCGCGGCGAAACCCAGGCCATGTGCACCGTTACCCTGGGCACCAGCAGCGACGAGCAATTGGTCGACGGGCTGATCGACGAGTACAGCCAGAAGTTCATGCTGCATTACAACTTTCCCAGCTACAGCGTGGGCGAGGTGCGTCCCATCCGCGGGCCGGGCCGGCGTGAGATCGGTCACGGCGCCCTGGCCGAACGCAGCTTGCTCGCCGTCCTGCCCAGCATCGAGCAGTTCCCCTACACCGTCCGCGTCATCAGCGATATTTGGGAATCCAACGGTTCCAGTTCCATGGCCAGCACGTGCGGTGGCTGCCTGGCCCTCATGGACGCCGGCGTCCCCATTACCAAACCCGTCGCCGGAATCTCCATCGGCCTGGTCAAGGACCCAGATCGCTCCGTGCTGTTGACGGACATCATCGGCGAGGAAGACCACTTCGGCGACATGGATTTCAAGGTGTGCGGCACGCGCGACGGCGTCACCGCCATCCAGCTCGACATCAAGACCGAGGGCCTGGATCACAAGATCATCCGCGAGACGCTGCACCGGGCAAAAGAGGCGCGCTTGACCATCCTGGACAAGATGCAAGCCGTGCTGCTGGCGCCGCGGCCCGAAATCAGCAAGTACGCTCCGCGCCTGCTCATCATCAAGATCGATCCGGAAAAGATCGGCAAACTCATCGGCCCGGGCGGCAAGAACATCAAGAAACTCCAGGAGGACACCGGCGCCCAGATCGACATCGAAGACGACGGCACGGTGTTCATCAGCTCGGTTGATCAAGCGGCGGCCGAGAAAGCTCGCGACCTCGTCGAGGCGATGACCGCCGAAGTGAAGGTCGGAAAAATCTACCCCGGCAAGGTCGTCAGCATCAAGGAGTTCGGCGCCTTCATCGAGATCGCGCCGGAGACCGACGGCCTGTGCCACGTTTCGGAGCTGTCCGACCGCTACGTGCAGAACGTCACGGATGTGGTGAATATCGGCGATGAGGTGCGCGTCAAGGTGATCCTGATCGACGATCAGGGCCGGATCAAGCTCAGCCGTCGGGCGGCCATGAAGGAGGAAGGACTGAGCGACCCCGAGTCCGTCGGCGCGGCCGCGCCAGAAGGCGAAGGCGAGGGCCACGCTCAAGGCGGCTACGGTGGCGGCGGGCAAGGGTATGGCCATGGCCGCGGACATGGTGGCCCGCACCGCCACGGCGGCGGTGGTGGCGGCGGCGGAGGAGGGCGCGGTGGAGATCGCGGCGGCGGGCGCGGCGGCAGGGGCGGCGGCGGCGGTCGCGGCGGCCACGGCGGCCCGCGTAGCGACGACCGTCACTTTAACGGCTGATCCGACAACCATTTGCCTCCGGCCTCCTGCTCGTGGGCCGGGCTTCAGGTTGACCTGTAAACCGCGTTCATCGGAGGGACAACATGGCGGGGTACAATGCCGGCCCCAATGACCTCCGTTCGTCTTCAGCACCTTTGCAAGCGTTTTGGTGCTGCCACCGTCGTCGACGATGTGGATGCCGATATCGCGCCCGGGGAATTGTTTTTTCTACTGGGTCCCAGCGGCTGCGGCAAAAGCACCCTCCTGCGCTTGATCGCCGGATTGCTTCAGCCGACACGCGGGCGGATTTTTTTCGGCTCACGCGACGTGACCGACCTGGACACCCGGCGCCGCAACGCGGTGATGTGCTTCCAGAACTACGCCCTGTGGCCGCACATGACCGTGCGCCAGAACATCCGCTTCGGCCTGGACGTGCGGGCGGCGCCGGCCAGTGGGCAGCGCGTCGAGGAAATCCTTCGTCTGGTGCAATTGGAACCATGGGCGGATCGCAAGCCCGCGGCCCTGTCCGGCGGACAGCAGCAGCGCGTCGCCCTGGCGCGGGCGTTGGCCGTGCGGCCGGATTGCCTGCTGTTGGATGAGCCGCTGTCCAATCTGGACGCAAAACTGCGCCAGGAAATGCGCGGGGAAATCCGCCGCATCTGCAAGTCCGCGGGTCTGACGACGATTTACGTCACGCACGATCAGAAAGAGGCCATGTCCGTGGCCGACCGCGTGGCGGTCATGAACGAAGGCAAAATCATCCAGATCGGCACGCCCACCGAGCTCTACCACAAGCCGCGGCGAGCTTTCGTCGCGGATTTTTTGGGTCAGACCAACCTGATTTCCGGCGTCGTCGTCGGCCGAGACGGCTCAACCGTCAGCGTGCAGACGGCCCTGGGTATTCTCCTGGCGCATGGCGACGAGGCGCTGCCCGATCACGTGACGCTGAGCGTCCGGCCGGAGCGGATGAGGTTGCTCCGTCCCGCCGACAAAGCCGAACCGGCCGTCAACCGCATCCCGGGCAAGATCGTCGAGTCCAGTTTTCTAGGCGAAGCAACGCAATACGTCCTGGCCGTGGGGGGGCAGCGCTTGACGGTGATCGGTTCATGCCCGCTGCCCGACGGCGTAGCCGAAGCGGTCATTCAGTTCGATCCGCGGGACGCGATTGTCCTGCCGGAGTGACGCGTGCGCCGATACGGGTTCATCTTCGCGTTTCTTGTCTTGCTACTGGCGCCGCTGGCGGTGCGGTGGATGCACGGCCAGGCCGCCTGGTCGGGCGAGCAGGCCGCCGAGTTGCGCTTGGTCGTGATCACCCCGCACGAGCAGGACGTGCGCAACGAGTTCCGCTGGGCGTTTTCGGATTGGCATCTGAAAACCTACGGCCAGCGCGTCGCGTTGGAATACCTGACTCCCGGCGGCACCAACGACATCAAACGGCAGCTCGACATGATGTACCGCCGCATTCGCGCCGACCACGGCGGGCAGTTGCCGGGCGAAGATCAGATCCACGTCGGCATCCAGATGGCTTGGGGCGGCGGCGACTATTTCTTCGATAGAGAACTCAAGCCCCTGGGCATCTTGCGGCCGCTGGACATCGACCCGCAAACGCTGGCCGAGGTATTTCCGCAGCCGACCTTGGCGGGCGTCAAGCTGTACGATCAGGACAAGGACGCCGCCGGCCATCCGCTGCCGCCGCGCTGGGTTGGAGTGTGCCTGAGCAGTTTCGGCATCGTCTATAACCCGGATGTGTACCAATCGCTGCACCTGGCGCCGCCCAAGACGTGGAGCGACCTGGCCGACCCGCGGCTTTTCGGCGCGTTGGCCCTGGCCGATCCCACGCACAGCGCCACGGCGTCCGTCACGTACATGGCGATCCTGCAGCGCGCCATGGCCGATGCCGAGGAGGAATTTTTCGCTCGCCCGGAAAACCGCGGGCTGCCGCCGGGACAACTGATGGACACGGCCCAGTATCAGCAGGCCCTGGACGGCGGTTTTGCCCGCGGAATGCGCCGCATGATTTTGATCGCCGCCAACACCCGCTACTTTGAGGATGCTTCGTCCACGGTCCCGACGGACGTGGCCGGCGGCGACGCGGCCGCGGGCACGGCCATCGATTTTTACGGACGCGCCACCGTGCAGATCGTCGGCCCCCAGCGCGAGCGGTTCGTCGTTCCTCAGGCCGCCACCATCATCAACCCCGACCCGGTCGCCATCCTCTACGGCACGCGCGGCCGGCAGCTCGAGCTGGCTCAGCATTTTGTCCAATTTCTTTTGAGTCCCGAGGGCCAGCGGCTGTGGATTCTGAAGGTCGGTCAAACCGGCGGCCCACGCGTACGGCCGCTGTGCCGGCCGCCTATCCGCCAAAGCGTCTACGTTGACCGCAGCGGATGGGCGGATGATGTGGACTACTTCACCGCCGCCGGCAATTTCAACACCCGCGGACAGTGGATGGGGATGATGACCGACCTGCAGTGGATCTGGGCCGCGGCGTGGATCGACGACCGCGACGATCTGCGGCAAGCCTGCGGCCGCATTCTGTCCGTCTCCGATCCATTGCGCCGCTCGGCATTGCTTGAGGAACTATCCGACATTCCCATGACGCGCAGCGAGCTGACTCAACTGACGTCGCAGCGCAAAGGGATCGAAGCCGACCCATCGGCGGATGCCGAGTTATGGAAGGCCCAGCAGCGCATCGCGTGGGGCGAGAAATTCCGCGAGCACTATCGCCGGGTCGCAGCCGAAGCAACGAGTCCATGACGATGAACAGCATTAACTCGAGATTGATAGCTGCGGGCGGCAGCCCGCAGAAGCTTGCCCGGTCCGCCGCCATGCTCGCTCTGTACGGCTTCTTCGCCGTTTTCCTGCTGTGGCCGATTTGGCAGGTGGTCCGCGTCGGCTTCGTGGGCAAGGACGGCCATCTCACGCTCACCTACGTCCGCCTGATTTTCTCCAATCCGGTGCTGGTCCAGGGCCTGATCAACGCCGCCGCCGTGGCCATTGCGGTGACGCTCTTGTGCCTGATCGTTTCCATGCCCCTGGCGATTCTGAGCGTGCGGTACGAATTTCCCGGGCGGGCGGTGCTGGGGGGATTGCTGCTGGCCCCGCTGGTATTGCCGCCGTTCGTCGGGGCCATCGGCGTGCGTCTGCTCCTGGGCCGACTGGGTCCGCTGACCGTCTTGCTGGGCATGGGCCGCGGCGCCGGTTTCGACTGGCTGGGCAGGTTCCGCCTCGCCGGCATCATCCTGGTCGAAGCGCTGCACTTGTACCCGGTGCTGCTTCTGAATCTTCAGGCGGCGCTGGCCAACATCGACCCGGCGATGGAGCAGGCGGCGGCGAATCTGGGCGCGGGGCGATGGACGATTTTCCGCAGGATCACCTTGCCTCTGATTCGTCCGGGCCTGTCGGCCGGGTGCACGCTGACGCTGATCTGGAGCTTCACGGAGCTGGGCACGCCGCTGATGTTCGACTACAACACGATCACGCCGGTGCAGATTTTCCGGCAGATCACGGACATCGCCGCCAGTCCCTTGCCGTTCGCGCTGGTGGTCGTGACCCTGGCGGTGTCCGCGGGGCTGTACCTGATCGGCAAGGCGCTGTTGGGCAGAAGCTCCGATGCGGCGACGACCAAGGCGGCGACGGCGGCGATCGTGCGTCCGTTGCGCTCCTGGCGCGCAGCTGCGGCCGCGACTCCTTTCGTCGTCACGCTTCTTTTGGCCCTGTTGCCGCACATATCGGTGGTGCTGACCAGCCTGACGACGACGGGCCAGTGGTATCGCTCGGTTTTGCCGCGAAGTTTCACGCTCAGCCATTATGGAGCGGCGCTGTTGGATGACCTGGCCATGCCCAGCGTGCAGAATTCGGTCCTGTACGCCGGCGGCGCGACGGTGGTGGCGATGGCGGTGGGGCTGGGCGCGGCGATCACCATCGCCCGCGGCAACCGGCGCCACGCGGCGATCATCGACATCCTGTGCATGCTTCCCCTGGCGGTGCCCGGACTGGTCCTGGCGTTCGGGTATTTGGCCGTCAGCGTTTCCCTCCAGCAGCGCTACGGCGCCAGCTTGCCCCTGTGGCTGAACGTGCAGGAGCAGCCGGTGCTGTTTTTGATCATCGCTTATGCGACGCGGCGCTTGCCGTACGTCGTGCGCTCCGCGGTCGCCGGCTTGCAGCAAACCCCGCGCGACCTGGAATTGGCCGGCGCCAACCTGGGCGCAAGCCGCCTGAGAGTTCTGCGGAAGATCACCATCCCGCTGATCGGGGCGAACCTGATCGCCGGGGCGCTGTTGGCGTTTGCGTTTTCCCTGTTGGAGGTCAGCGACTCACTGATTTTGGCTCAGCGCTCGGCGTATTTTCCCATCACCCGGGCCATTCTGGAACTTGCCCAGCGTCTTGGGGATGGGCTGTACGTTGCCGCGGCGCTGGGCGTGTGGGCGATGTTGCTGCTGGCGCTGGCGTTGTCGGCGGCGTACGGGCTGATGGGCCGGCGGCTGGGCGCGATGTTCCGAACCTAGGAGCCGGCGTCTACAATGGCCTTGGCGAGGTGACGGATGCGGATGTGGCCCAAGGGAATCTGGCTGATCGCGCTACTATTGGCCGGTTGCGGCGGGAGCAATCCCCAGCCGGTGTCGCCGGAGGAGTTTTATTCCCGCCACAACCTCAGCGAAGCGCCGATGTCGGTGACGGACCAGCCGGGCGTGGTGCCTCAGCGGGACGTGCAGGCCGAGCCGCCGGCGCCGCCCCTGGTGCCGATGGGCGGTAGCGCGGGGATTTCCGAAACCGTGCGCCGGACCTTCCCGCAGCCCGGCGAGGTGGAGGGCGTGGCCACGCGCCCGTCCGTGGCCGCGACGACCGGCCCGACCACCGGCCCGACGACCGGGCCGACGACCCTGGCGTCCACTCGCCCGGCGCTTCCGGGCGGTCAGTACATGGAGCTGGGCACCGTCGTCGCGGTCGTCAACGGCACGCCGATCTTCGCCAACAAGGTGCTTCGCCGCGATGCGACGGTGCTGGGCGAGTTGGCCCGCCAGTATGACCTCCGCCGGTTTCAGGTCGCCGCGCGCGACCGCATCGACAAGACGACGCAGGAACTGGTCTACGATGAGCTGCGCTATGCCGCCGCCGAGCGGACGCTGGAATCCAAGGACAAGGAGCTGGCGGCGATACTCACCGAGCGCTGGCGCACGCGCAAGATCACCGAAGCCGGCGGTTCGCTGGAAGTGGCGCGCCGCCGCGCCCTGGCCGAAGGCGAGGATTTCAACGAGCAGGTCGAGGACCAGCATCGCTTCTACTTGGTGCAGATTTACCTGACGCGCAAGATCGAGCCGCGCGTGCAGGTCACCGCCGGCGACATGCGGCGCTATTACCAGGCGAACCTGGCGAGCCGTTTCAGCCAGCCCGACAAGGCCGTCGTCTGGATTCTGCACACCGATCCGTCCGACCTGGGCCGGGCCCTGGCGATGGACAAAATCCACGATTTTCGCCGCCGTGCCCTGGCCGGCGAGGATATGGCCGGCCTGGCCAAGCTGCAGAATTCCCCGCTGTTTGCCGAGCCGCGCACCGTCGAGCGCCACAGCTTCGCCCTGACGAACGTGGAGGATCAAATCTGGACGATGAATCCCGGCGACGTCAGCGACGTGATCGAGGATCGCGGTGGATTCTACGTCGTCAAGCTGGTCAGCCGGGTACACGGCGGCGTGCGCAGCTTCGAGGACGAGGCGGTGCAGGATGAAATCCGCCAGACCCTGCGCGGCGAGCAGCTTCGCAAGCTGGAACAAGAGGACGTGCAGCGGCTGCTGGAGAACGCGGTGGTGCGCACCGATCCGCAGATGATCGACGCCGCCGTGCAGATGGCGATGGAGAACTACCCGCGCTGGGCCAAGCCGTAACGCAAAAAAGCAAACCACGGAGGCACGGAGACACGGAGGCGCTGTTCCCTCTACTGATCTACTGTCTATTGCTCAACTGCTCACGCGCAGCGCGTGCCTCCGTGGCTCCGTGGTTCACCCGAATTGCCGCAAGCCCATCTCAAGCCATTTGTGGAAATCTGTGCCTGATGTGTGGCGCAGATTTGGTGTCTTGGCGGTACCAAATTACGCCCGCCCCTCAGTATTGGGCCCATCACGCGTGCCGGTGTCGATGCCGTGTGCTGTCCTTTTTAACCACCAGTCCGGCGGAAGTTTTTTCAAACAAGCATTCAGGTCGAATGGATAGATGCCGAATTGATCCAACGGTTCGAATTGTATTCGTGCTCCCTGGGCTTGGGTTACGTAAATGCCTGATCCAGAATCACAACTACCGAAGGCCGCGCGCCATCGCGGTGCACGTGTTGTAGAGGGATCCCTCCAGTCCTTCTTGTTGACAACTACATCGACAGCGGCCTGCTCCATTCGGTGTATTACAGGGAAGGCATCTCGCTCTAACAGAAATGACTTTCGACGGTCGGCATGCGTCAAGGGTCCCCTTATACGTAGCCAGTTCTCGATTTCCGGAAGCGTATAACCCTGCTGCGTTCCGGAAAGATAAGTTCCGAGCGGTCCAGCGAGTTTCTCGCAATCCAGCTTAAATGCGCGCTCAAAAACGCGAAAAAACTCATGAAACTGACCACTTGCGTGGGGGTTAGCTCGAGCTTCCGCCAGCAGAGCCAGACCATCGCTTCGATCGACGCATAGTTGCTCAATGATTGAGAACGGGATTTTGGGACGTCCCGCCAACCTGCTCGAATGTCGCCGCGCGATTCCAGAGTGTAGATCTAACCAAGCGCGCTCGTCGCCCACATCCGGGATAAATGCGAGACACGGGTCGGGAGAGCGGATAGAACGTCGCGTGCGAGTCGCCACTGAAACAGCATCCACAGCCAATTCCAACTGCTCTTCAAGGTGTCGGCGGACGTCGTCAGTCGGAATCAGTTCCCCGTTTGCATTCGATATCGGCGGCGAAGTCAGTTTGCATTGACATGTGAGAAACACGTGCAATGCCGTCCCGTCAAAGCCGGAGGCAAACGTTTCTACTGGAAGTGAGCCAAATCTGAGGGCGGCATTCGTCCATTCCTCTGCCCGAAGAGGCTCGAAGCGGGCAATAATCATTCGCAACATACGCACGTGAAACCTCCGAGCGTTCGGTCATCCGGTTCGCCGGTATCGCCCCGATAGATTGGCAGATCATTATCCGGCGATTGCGCGGCCCGTTCAATCGGGTGCATTTCGCTCGTTTTGCGGCAGAAATGCCGCTGAATTCGCTCAAACTCGAGCAAAACCCGTGAACCTTTGAGCCAAATTCGGTCGATTTGGGCGCGCTTGCGCGGCCCGGGGACCCAGCGGATACCCCCGTGGCGCGGTCAAAAATGGAAAGCAGAACACAAGCCCCTATGGTCCTCACGGGAGTGAAAGTTTTTGTCCATTCGCCGCTCGCAAGCCCAATGCGAGCGGGTCATTGCGCGAAAAAATCGCGGCCGAGCGGCCCAATTACAGTTCGAATCGCAACTCTGACCTCTAAGAATTCTTTGAGAAAAACTCAAATTCGCAATCCAAGTCGTGGATCGACGGGGGATTGAAGCGGTTTCTTAACGTACGCGGGAAGAGACCGGCCCGAGGACGGGCCGGCTCAGGCTCGAAAGGACGCGGATCTAGTCAGTCGGACCTACACGGCGAAATGCCAACCCAGCGAGGACGGGCCGGCTCTTGCTCGAAAGGACGCGGGTCTGGTGTATCCGAGTGACACGCGGGAATGCTAGCCGAGCGTGGCCGGGCCGATGGTCTTGACGATGCGCTGTGCGACTTCGACGGCGTGCAGGCCGTCCTCGGCCGAGACCACCGGGCGCGAGCCGTTCTTCACGGCGTCGACGAACGCGTCCAGCTGCGCCCGCAGCGGCTCGACGTCGTCGATCTGCAACTCCTCGATGTGAACCAGGTCCTTGTAGTTGAGCTGCGAGAGGTCTTCGACTTCGCCGGCGCGGATTTGGGCCACGGCCCGGCGGATGGCCTCGATGTTGCCTCCGCGGCGGATCACCGTGCCGTGCCGCTTTTGATAATCGATCGAGACGTACGCGTCCGTGCAGAAGACGCGCATGCGCCGGTCGGTGCGCATGGCCAGGCGGCTGGCGGTGAGGTTGGCGACACAGCCGTTGGCGAAGGTCAGCCGGGCGTTGCAGATGTCCTCCACCTCGCCGATGACGCTCACGCCGATGGCGTCGATCTTGCTCACCGTCGATTCGGCCAGGTTCAGCACGATGTCGATGTCGTGGATCATCATGTCCAGCACGACCCCCACGTCGATGCTGCGGAAGGTCATGGGACTGATGCGCGTCACCTCCAGGAATCGCGGACGGATTTGCAGCCGCGACATGGCGCGGATGGCGGGATTGAACCGTTCGATGTGGCCCACTTGGACGGTGGCGTGGTTTTTCCGGGCCAGTTCCACGATGCTCTTGGCCCCGGCGATGTCCTTGGCCAGCGGTTTTTCGATCAGGCAGGCGATGCGGCGGCCCAGGCACTGCTCGGCGATGGGTAGATGATGCTGCGTCGGCACGGCGATGACCACCGCATCGGCGCCGGCCAGCAGTTCTTCCAGGGTGGATTTGACCGGGAGTGCGAACTCCTCGGCGACGGCGGCCGCCGCGTCGGGGGCGATATCGTAGAGGCCGACGACCTGCACGCCGGGGGTCTGGCCACAGACCCGCGCGTGAAGCCGACCCATTCGTCCACAGCCGATTACGCCCAAGCGCAGCGGGCGATTGCCGGAAGCAGAGGCAGGCGTTGACACGCAGGTTAGTTTACTGGAAGCGGCAGCAAGTGGCACGCCCCCCGCGGCGATTCTGCCGATGCGTGCGGCAAAAAAAGCCCGCGCCAAGTGGCGCGGGCGTTGCGCTTCGGAAATGACCGGCGTTTGGCCCCGTTTTAGGCGGCACGACGGCGACGGCGGCGGAGTGACGCGGCGATCAGGCCGATGCCGAGCATCGTCGCGGCGCCCGGTTCGGGAACGGATGCGAACGACCAGGCCAGGCCGTACGGAACCGCCGCGGCGCCGATGCCGCCGGGGGCAA
>Ga0187854_10003291_pt1 | contig 12910 bp, 8 predicted proteins | sample June2016WEW_6_15_FD_132445 | JGI IMG/M metagenome (GOLD analysis project Ga0187854, IMG submission 132445) | Peatland microbial communities from SPRUCE experiment site at the Marcell Experimental Forest, Minnesota, USA - June2016WEW_6_150 | ecosystem: Environmental > Terrestrial > Soil >...
CGGTAATTATAAATGCCAAGAGAGTGGGCATGACTGTCTGAACGCTGAGCTTGATCGCGGCGCCGCGACCGGCTTCGTTTTGCGATTAAGCTTCTTAGGTAAGCGCGTGCTAAACTCTCGCGTTAATCGATCCAGGGGGCTTCATGTTCCGATTCGTGCCTGTGTGGATGTCTTTACTTGCGTTGTTAACGACATGTGTGGTTGCGCAAAGTCCTGATATTCCCGAGCCAGGATCGGTTGAGGCCATCGCAGCGGCTACGACCGATCCACATTTTGTTTCTCCTTGGGTCTCGTATGTTCCCCAATCAAGTACCGTTCCGTCTCCGGAGAAATTTCTGGGGCGGATCATGGGCGCTCCGGGCGAGCTGCTGGGGACGGAAAAGGCATACGCCTATGCCCGGGCTTTGGCTGCTGCGAGTCCGCGGGTTCGCGTGTTCACGATTGGGCATAGTGAAGAAGGGCGCGAAATTGTCATGCTTGCCATCGCGGACGAGGCCGGCATCCGTGATCTTGATCGGTTGAAAGAGGCGACGGCAGCCTTGGCGGATCCGCGGCGCACGGACCAGGTGGCTGCGGACAAATTGATCGCGACCGCGCGTCCTATTTATTACTTCAACGCTGCGCTGCATTCCGATGAGACTGGGTCGAGCGAAGCGATGCTCGAACTCGCGTATCGGCTCGCGGTATCGGAGCAGCCGATGATCCGGCGGATTCGAGAGCGCCTGGTGGTGCTGATCAATCCTATTTCGAATCCTGACGGCCGCGACAAAATGGTTGATTGGTTCTATCGATATCTGAAGGGCAAGACGGACCGGGCCTCGCTTCCCCGCCAGTCGCCACCATACTGGTCTAAGTACACGTTCGTCGACATCAACCGTGATACGCACCAGCAGACGCACGAGACCACAAAAGCGGTGCACCGCATGTTTCATGAGTGGCATCCGACGGTGGTGCATGACCTGCATGAGGGCACGCCGCTGATGATGACGTGGAACGGCACCGGGCCTTATAACCCGAACATCGATCCGATTACTTATACAGAATTTCTTGAACTCAGCTTTCACGAAGTGCAGGCGATGACGGCGATGGGCATGCCGGGAGTTTCGACGTGGAATTTTGGAGAGGCGTTCGCTCACCTTTATCTGGATTCCGTGGCCATGAATCACAACAGCATTGGACGCGGCTATGAGACATTCGGGAACGGCAGCGCGGAAACTGAGAAGCGGGCGGTGTCGCAATCCTCGGCAACGATGGAGTGGTACCGTCCTTTGCCTGCGCCGCGGGAGGTGACGTGGTCGGCTCGCGACAATCTCAACTACCAAGAAACGGGCGCGCTGGCGGCGCTGGATGAGACGGCAAGCCAGTCCAAAGAAATGCTGCACAACTTTTATAAGAAGGGATGGGATTCCTGGCAGAAAGGCTTGACGCAGCCGCCTTATGCATTTTTGATTCTGGAAAATCAAGGTGATCCGGCGCGAGTGGCGCAGCTGGTAGAACGGCTCATGGGCCAACACATTGAAGTGGCGCGAGCGCAGAATTCGATTCAGCTTAAGGAAGGAAGCTTTCCTGCCGGGACGTTTGTGGTACGGCTGGATCAGCCTTATCGCAATTACGCTGTGGATTTGCTGATGCCGCAGCATTATCCGAAGGATGGTGAAGCGCCATACGATGACGTTTCCTGGGAGCTACCAGCGCATTATCATTTGCAGGTGATACCGACTGCCGATGCGTCCATCCGCGACGTAGTGTTGATGCGGTTGACGGAGACTCCGCATGTCGCTGGACGTGTGAGCGGTACAGGACCGATTTACTTGCTGAGCGACACCGGTCAAGAATCTTTTCTGGCAGCGCGTTATCGGCTGGCTGACTTCGAAATTCAAATTGCGGAACGCGAGTTCGAGGCAGGTGGTACGAAGTTTCCTGCGGGATCTTGGATTCTTGCGGATCAACGCGGATTGCGCGACGCAGTTTTGTCGGCATCCGAGGAGTTGGGGCTCGACTTCACTCAGGTTTCCACGCAGCCCGACGTGCCACTTCACATGGCGAAGGCGCCGCGCATTGGCGTGTGGGTGCCATGGGCCGATACTGACTCGATCGGATGGATCCGCTACTCGTTGGATCAACGCAAAGTTCCTTATACGTATTTGCGCGACGAGGATATTCGGGCGGGGAATCTGCGCTCGCGCATCGACGTCCTGCTTTATGGACACGTCGATCTGGAACTGGCGGAGCAGATTGAAGGTCAGCCGAAGACCTGGTCACCCATGCCTTTCAAGAAGACAGCGCAGACACCGAGCTTTGGAAGTCCCGCGGAATCGGACGACATCACTGGAGGAATTGGCTATGAGGGACTGGCGCAGATTCAACATTTCATCGAAGATGGCGGGCTGATGGTGACGCTCGGCAGCGGGAGCATGCTGGCGCTGGAAGGCGGGCTGGTGCGCTTTGTGCGGCGCTCTTCGGGAGGCGTTCCGCGGAGTGCGGCGGGAGGCGGTGGGGCCTCGTCGGCTGCCTCGCAGAAGGCAGCGACGCGGACGCCTGGGGCGCATGTGAGGGTTACGTTTGATCGCGCCGATCATCCTATTGCGTATGGATATCCCGCGCACACTTATGTTTTTCGGCAGAATTTCCCGCTCTATGATGTTCCGCGGCGGTGGATGCGTATGGCCTATTGCACCACGTGCCTGGACGGCCCCGAAGATCGCAGCGGCGTGGTGATGGAGTGGGGCGATAGCGAGGGGAAGCCATTCGTTGTGAGCGGGCAGGCGTGGGGAGAAGAGAATCTGATCGGGCGGCCGGCGGTCCTGGACATGCCCGTGGGTAAGGGGCATGTCGTGTCTTTCAATTTCAATCCGATGCACCGCGATTTGAACCGCGGGGATCAGCGGCTGCTGTGGAATGCGATTCTGAACTGGCAAGCGATTGTTGCGGGTCAGCCGAAACCTCCCGGAACCCCGGCGCCAGCGCCTGAACCGGATGAGTAAAAGTATCCGACTAACTAAGGCGCGGCTGTGCAATGACACGCAAAAGTCAAAGCAGCGGACAACAGTGTCCGCTCCACACGAGCCGTTACGGGGCTTCGATCAGTTCCATCTTGCCGTCGCGGGTGCGGTGCAGGATCATGACTTTGCCTTTGGGATCGCGGAAGACGAAGACGTCGCGGTCGCGGAAGTGGGCTTCCTTGATGGCCTCTTCGAGGGTCATGGGGCGCATGGAGACGGCTTCGTCGGAGCGGACAAGGTGAACCTCGGTGGTTCTCGCCACGGGGGGATAGCGGTGCACGGCGACCGGGACGGCTGTTTTTTCGGTTAAGCCGACTTTGGTGTGAACTTCTTCCTGCGGCGAGTGGCCGTTCCACTTCTTCACTTCCTCGCTCTTGCGGGCGGAGCGCTTCTTGGATTGCCACTTGGTTTTGTACTTCACGGCCTGCTTTTCGAGATGGTCAAGGGCTCCGCTGACCGCGATCATCATATCTTTGGCTTGAGCCAGGCCGACGAGAGGGCCATTGCGCGGGTTGATGGTGATTTCGGCTTTATGGCGGTGCTTTTCGACGGCGAGGATGGCTTTGGCTTCGAAGCGATCACCGAGAATTTTGCGGATTTTTCCGAGGCCGGTTTCTACTTCCTGGCGGATAGCGGGAGTTACTTCGTAGTGTCTTCCGGTATATTCCACGTTCATGAGCGCCCCTCCTTATGATTCTTGAGTGAGGAAAATCGGCACTGCATTAAGGATGCGAGCCAAACGCGCGACTATTGGGTCGCAAAAAGCGCGACCCACCGCGCGGCTCGCTCAGATCCTTCGGCCGCAAAGGCAACGGCCTCAGGACTACAATCTGATTTTATTAATCTCTGCATCATCTCCCTTCCCGCACCCGGCGCTGATGTGTGCTCGGGATGCGCATGTCTTCGCGGTACTTGGCAACGGTGCGACGAGTGACCTGAATGCCTTGTGACTGCAAAATTCGGGTGAGCTGCTCGTCGGTCAGCGGGCGGCTGGAGTCCTCTTCGTCAATTAATTTCTTGACGCGGCGCTTGAGGATGAGCAACGAAGTGTTGCCGCCCTCAGGGCCCTGGACGCTCTCGCTGAAGAAGTAGCGCAACTCGAATACGCCCTGCGGAGTGTGGGCATATTTGCTGGCCACAGCGCGGCTGACCGTGGAAGGATGCACGCCGATTTCTTCGGCGACCTCCTTGATCATCATGGGCTTCAGATAGTCGATGCCTTTTTCCAGAAAATCCTGCTGGCGGGCAACGATGCAGTAGCAGACTTTGGTGATTGTCTGCTTGCGCTGCTCGATATTCTTGATGAGCTGGATGGCGCTCTTGTAGCGCTCCTTTACGTAGTCGCGAGTGTTTTTGTCGTTGGTGTCGCGGGTGACCAGCTTCTTGTATGCAGGGTTCAGGCGAAGCTGGGGCAGGTCATCGTCATTCATCAGGACCAGCCACTCGTCGCCGTGCTTGACGAACGCGACATCGGGCTCGATGAGGCGCGCCTGAACTTTGTTGTATTGCAGGCCGGGGCGGGGATCGAGAGTGCGAATGTAGTCGAGGGCTTGCTGTACAGCTTCGTAAGGGCGTCCGATGGCTTTGGCGATTTCTTTGTGCTGCTTGTTCTGCACGGCGCGCAAATGCTGATCGACGATGGCGATGGCGTCCTGGAGAACCTGCGCGGTGCCGTTGCCGTTTTTCTCTCCGTTCTTATGGAGCGCGAGTTGGTGCTGGTGATAGCTCAACTGGCGGAGCAGACACTCGCGGAGATCGCGGCAACCTACGCCGGGAGGATCGAGTTGGCGAACCACTTCCAGGGCTTCGTGAAGATCTTCTACCGTGAAACCAGCGGTCTGGGCCGGACGTGGTGCCGGATGGACGGCGGGGGCGGGCGCGGAAGCAACAGCGGCGGCTCCGTTTCCATTGGATGAGGCGAACGAACTTTCCGGCGGAGTGGTAGCGGCGGGCAAATTGTCCACGTCTGCGGCAGAGTTCTCGCTAATCGCATTTGTGACGGAGAAGTCTGCCGGGCTGGAGTCCGAAAACACGGGTTCGTCCAGATCGCCAGAGGCCAGCGCCACGTCCATATGTTCGTCGGCGGATGTTGCTTCGGCGGGAGTGGGTTCGTCCAAGCCCAAGGCCTGCGCCTCGATGACTATATTTCTGGCGGCCGCGGCATCGGCTTCCGGTGTTGCAGGCGGGGCCACGCCCAACATTTCTTCGTCGCTGGCGATGAGGTAGCCGTCTTCGTTGAGGTTGCCAATGATCTGCTCGGCGGCCTCGCGAACCGCGGGCCGCAGGCTCAGGGCGCCCACTTGCCACGCGAGGTGATCGGTGAGATTGGTGGGCTTCGAGAGAAAGTTCTCAAACGACGGACGCTCGATCTCTTCCATCTCGCCACGCGTGCGATAACCGGGATCGAGATAATCCTGGAAAAAGGAGCCAAAGTCGATCTCTTCGAACGGATCTTTCTTCTCGACCGCAGTGATGGGATTTTCTTCCGTGGAAGTCTTGGTGGTGGCGCGGTCGCGGTCTTCTTCTTTGCGGCCTAACTCGTCGATCAGCGGGACAGAATCTTCGAGCTCTTCGAGAACCGGGTTCTCGACCATCTCGGCATTGATCATGTCCTTGAGCCCAAGCTTGTTGAGCGCAAGGACGGAAACCATCTGCACCAGACCCGGGGTGAGGATCTGGCGCTGCGACAGCTTGACGCTCAGTTTGTGCTGCAGCAAAACCATGTGTTCGGCCCGACTCTCTTCCTAATTACTACGTCGCTAACAGCGGATTCCTCACCGGCTGAAGCCGGTGAGGAATGACAAAACAAAACTTCATACCAGCGAAAAACTTTCTCCCAGATACACCCGGCGGACTTCCGGATCGCCGGCCAACTGCTCGGGCTGGCCGTGACGGAAGATTCTGCCGTCGTCGATGATATAGGCGCGATCGGTCACCGTAAGCGTCTCACGCACGTTGTGATCGGTGATCAGCACTCCGATGCCGCTGGCCCGCAGAGAGCTGATGATTTTCTGCAGGTCGAGAACGGCGATGGGGTCGATCCCGGAAAAAGGCTCGTCCAGCAAGATGAAAGTTGGATTGATGCACAGGCAGCGGGCGATTTCCACGCGGCGACGCTCGCCGCCAGAAAGGGCGTATCCCCGATTCTGCCGTATGTGCTCCAAGCCAAGTTCATCAATAAATTTCTCCATCTTCTCGCGGCGCTCGTGCCAGGACATCGGCTGCGCCTCTAACACCGCGAGGATATTTTCCTCAACCGTGAGTTTGCGAAACACCGAAGCTTCCTGCGGGAGATAGCTGATGCCATACTGGCGCGCCCGTAGGTACATGGGAATGTCAGTGATGTCCTGACCGTCGTACAACACGCGGCCAGTATCAGGGGGGATCAGGCCAACGATGGCGTAAAATGTTGTTGTCTTCCCTGCACCGTTAGGGCCTAATAAACCAACGACTTCGCCCTGCTCTACGCGCAGGCTGACACCATTCACAACGCGACGGCCACGATACGACTTGCCAATTTCGTCCGTGGCGAGGGTACGCATTTATCGTGCCATTCTCGTCTGTGTTACCACAGGAGTACTTGCTTCGCCTTCTACGAGCACCCTATCATCGGCCCTAAAGAAAGTCAACGAAACGCCGGTAATCTTGCCACGTTCGGCATCAAAAATGCTGGGCGGTCCGCCGGTAAGGACGAATTTGTCGTCGGAGGCGGTGTAAACCAGAGTCTGTCCGTCGGCGTGACGCCCCGGTTGTTGAATGACGACATTGCCTTGGGCCACCATCCGATCCAGCCGACCTGGACCGCTAAGTGATTGAGTATTTGAGCTTTGACTTCGAGCCATGAGATAGACATCCATCTCGCTGGCTGTGGCTTGAAAGCCGCTGCCACGGGCAGTCACTCCTCCGTCGTAGTGAGCGCGGCGGTCGGCATCGGCATAAGTGAGCCGGGCTGAAGTTATAGTGACGGGGCTGGCTTGGTCGAGCTTTTGATCAGATCTTTTATTCGCTTTCTGTTCGTCTTTATCTGGGGCTTTCTTGGGCTTGGACTCTTCCGGCTGTCCTTTATTCGGCTGGACCAGTTTCTCCTGAACCAGCACCGTAGAGACGGGCTGGGCCGTGGTACCCTGGGCGACCAAGGAACGGTGATCACGGTCAAACTGGATCGAGGGAGCCTCAACCATGTTTGCGTCCTGCCAGAGGCGGGCGTTGCCCTCGTACAACGCGATGGCGGGAGAGTTGTGTGCGGTCATGGTAGCTGCCGTCACGTGGATCGGGGAAGAAGATGCCAGCAGGGCGCCGTTGGGTTGCTCCTTGAGATCGCTATAGGTACTTTTGACGTTTCCGTCGGCAAAGGCGTCATCGGTGACGCGATTGATGCGAATGGTATTGGCCGTTGTTATCATGCTGCCGTCGGAAACGCGGGGGCTACCGGTGAGCAGCAGAATACGGTCGGCAGGGGTGTAGAGAGCTTTGTCCGCCCAGGCTTGCGTACGTTTTTCTGGTGGCTGGCCGTCGGTGTAAACGACGGTTCCCTGTTGAATTATGGACGCAATTCCGCCCTGCGGAAGAAATGTGGCGTCGAGGGTTTGACTGGTGCTGACGCGATCAGGCTGGCCGGGGGCTACGCTTACGATCTTGGCATCGGGCGCGCCATGCATTGAGGTCAAGCGGTTAGCGCCTTCGGGAGTCGGGGAAAATTTCGCGTCGAAGCGGCCAGCGGTGATGATGGTGCGTTGGGGCCGCGTGCGTGCCAGGCTTTCGGGTTGCACCGGCGAAATTGTGATCTGCGCGGCGCCGGAAGTTTGGGCGCTGTCAAGGCGGCGTCCGTCGGCGATGAAGAAGTCGATGGCGGGCGCGGTGAGATCGAAATCCTGTGGCGCGGAGGCATCTGCTGCCGGGCTGCTGCTGCTGACAGCATGCTGTGCCAGATGTACTCCCTCTGCGGCATGCACTTTCTGGAGTTCATTCTGGCCGCGGAAAACTTGTCCTCGAAAGTCGAGGATCACGCGTTCGGCATCGCCTTGCATGGGTTGAGATCCGAGACGCTCGATGTGGACATTACCGGTCAGCGTGGACGTGCGCAGCAGGTTTTGCTTACCTGTGAGCAAGAGCTCGGCTTCATCGGCGCGGGCGCGCATCGTGTCGGCGTCTGGCGCTTTGGACTCCGCGTTCACGTTGCCGGTGGCTACAACGCGCTGCACCTCGTTCTCCGGTCCCAGAAAGAGCGTGGCTTGTTCGGATTGCAGCGTTCCGGTTTCACGCTTCATGAACGGGTGGTCCAGAACGATTTCACGCGGCTCGCGGGTGATCGTGCCATGAGTGGCAAAAAGGCTGGCGGCATCCTGACCACTCAACGTCACGTGAACCTGGGACACAAGCGTGAGCGTGCCGATCTTTGCGGAGTAGTGCACGCCTACCGCCCAGCCAGTGGCTTGCGGCGTGCGGAAATCAACGCGCGCATCGGTGGAAGCGTCTCCGCTATCGCGGTTGAAGACCAGGTCGCTGGTCTTGAGATGGATGGGGTTCTTGAGTTCTTTCGGAGTCGTCTGGTCGGGTGCGGTCACACCGGTGGGGTTGGCTTCCAGATCGATCTGCACTTCACCCAGAGCGGTAACGTTGCCGGATTTCGGATCGAAAGTGAAGTCGTCCCCATAGATCTGATCGAAGCGCGAGGTGTCGCGGCCGTAGAGGATGATGCTGACATCGTGCAGCTCGGCGCGGCCGTTGAGCTTGAATTCTTTAACGTTTTTGGCTCGGATAGTAAAAACCGTGCGGCCGGCTTCGGATTTTGAAAACTGAAAGCCGCTGGCGGTTTGCTTGATATCGTAGGAGATTTTCCCGGGAAATCCTTTGAGGACGCTGTGCTGGCGCAGACGGGCATAGAAATACATGCCCGCAACTACCGCAGTGAACATCACGGCAATTACAGCCAGCCAGCGTCTTAGGCGGTAGACCGGGAGCGCCATTGAGTTCAGTGTAATGCAAGCCGCTGAATGCGATTGCCAAGGGTACGTGGGTGCGGCATCTCATCTACACTTGGGTGACGATGACTCGGGAAACGCCGCCTCTGTTGGACCTGCAGCACATCCGAGTGATGCGCGGGAAGAAAATCGCGCTCGATGACTTTAGCCTGCGCATCGGTGCTGATGAACACGTCGCGATCCTCGGACCAAACGGCTGCGGCAAGTCAACGCTGATCAAGACGATTACGCGCGAGTGTTATCCAGTGGCGCAGGAAAACTCGTCGATGGCCATTTTGGGCCAGGAGCGGTGGGACGTGTTCGACTTGCGTGCCCTCCTGGGCATCGTCTCGAATGATCTGATGCTGTCCTGTACGGGAGACGCCAGCGGACGAGATGTCGTGTTGTCGGGGTTTTTCAGCAGCATCAGAATCTTCCCGCACCACACTGTCGATCCCAGACACCGGGAACTGGCCGACGCCGCGCTGGCACAGTTGAACGTGTCGCATCTGGCGGAACGGCCAGTTTGCCAGATGTCTTCGGGAGAAGCGCGGCGCGTCCTGATCGCGAGGGCCCTGGTGCACAATCCTCGCGCATTGTTGTTCGATGAGCCGTGCAACTCGCTTGACCTCTCGGCCCAGCAAAGTCTGCGGCAAACCATGCGCGCCCTCGCGAATTCTGGAATTGGAATTGTTCTTGTGACCCACGAACTGGGCGACATCATTCCAGAGATCGAGCGCGTGGTTCTGATGAGCCGGGGACATATCGTCGCCGATGGCCCCAAAGATGAAATTCTGCAGGTCGAGCGCCTGGGGGCTGTGTTCGGAGTCCCAGTGGAGATAGCCCGCCGCGACGGTTACTACCATATGTGGTAACTGCCGGTAGTGGGGTCAGTATGATCTCCACGGCCCTTCCAGCCGTTCCTGAATCAGCATAGCCACCAGCGGACAAAGGTATAATGAGAATCAGATTTGGGCAGAACGTCGGAGGTTAGCTGCAAGGAGATCATCATGGCAAATGGAGACAGGACATCTCGCATGCCACTGGTCAGAGGTGGGGCAGCGCGTCCAATACAACCCGCCTTGGATGCAGGAGACTTCAGACATTCAGAGTGGTTACTTGCCGCCTGTTCCGGATTTCGCCAGCCACAGTCCATTTGGGGGCGCCGCTTGGTTCCTACCCCATGCCGCTGACCGCGATTGCGAATAGATCAATCTGTGGACTCAAACTGAGCTACTGCCTAACCGCCGGATCCTAATTTTTCTGCTATGCAGGGTTGGCGTAAGTCAGACTCTTCTTGGTGTCTTCTGCGGTTCTGGTTTGACTTTTGAAATCGCGCAGGGTGAGTTCCAGGCCGCCGAAGTCGGGGTGGTCGTTGTGGCCGATGGTGAAGGCAATGTCGATGGTGTCTCCGGCGAGCAGCGGAGATTGCTGCAGGCGGTCGGCCATGTTCCAGCCGAGGGTGTCGAAAGCAGGTCTCAGTTCTCGGTTCTCAGTTCTCAGTTGACCGCCTCTGGCCTCGGCTTTTTCGTCGCGGCGAATTGCGGCGCCGTCGGGATGGCAGCGCGGTGTGGTCAATATCGCCGTCGCGGAGAGTTCTTGCTGAGCGGATTCTCTTTCTCCTGCCTTTAGTTTCAGCTTGATGTGTTTGTCTTTCAGGATTTTGGGCGGAGCCATTAAGCGGACATTGCGGGCGGTGAATGCGGGTTCGTGATTTCCCGTTCCATAGGGTTCAAGCAGACTTAGCATTTGAAAGAGTGCGGGGGTGATTTCGTTGAGATCCAGTTCGGCTTCGACGTCGAGGACGGGATCGAAATCGGCCGCGGTCAGGCGCGTGCGGGCGAAGGCGTCCAGTTCCGCTCGGAGTTGAGGGACGTTCGCGGACGGCATGGCGAAGCCGCAGGCGTGGGAGTGTCCACCGTAGCGGGTGAAAAGACGGCTGCTGGATTCGACAGCTTCGAGCAGATGAAAGGGGCGAATGGAACGGCCGGAACCGAAGGCTTCTTCGCCATCGCTTGAGATGACGATCGCAGGACGGTGGTAGCGTTCGACGATGCGTGTGGCGGCGATACCGATGACGCCGCGGTGCCAGCCTTCGCCATCGACCACGATGCAGTAAGCCTCGCAGAGTGCGGGATCGCCGGCGATGCGCTCTTCAATCGAGAGCAGAATGCGGCGCTCTTCTTCCTGACGTTCGGCATTGAGACGATCAAGTTTCCCAGCAAGTAGCCGGGCACGATCGGGATCTTTCACGCTGAATAATTCAATTACGTCGCGGGCGACATCCATGCGCCCGGCGGCATTGATGCGCGGCGCAATACGGAAGGCAACTTCGGTGGAGTTGGGCGGACGCTTGCTAGAAATTTGCGCGGCATCGAGCAGCGCTTTTAGACCTGGATTTACGGCGCGGCGCAGAGCATCGAGACCCAGGCTGGCGAAGACGCGATTCTCGCCGGTCAGCGGTACGGCGTCGGCGATGGTCGCGATGGCGACAACCTTCATGAACGACAAGAGCAGGCGCGTCTGATCTTTTTCAGGGAGGCGGCGCTGCATCAATCCCTGCGCAACTTTGAAGGCTACGCCCGCGCCGCAGAGCTGCTTGTAGGGATACTCGCACCCGGATTGATTGGGATTGACGACCGCGTGCGCCTTGGGCACGCCGTCCGGTCCGGGCAGGTGATGGTCGGTGACGATGAGATCGACGCCGAGGCGATGCGCGGTTTCCGCGGGGGCAAAGGCGCGAATGCCCATATCCACGCTGATGATGAGGCGAATACCAGCAGCGGCAGCGCGCTCGATGACGTCGTCGCGCATATCGTAGCCTTCACGAATGCGGTGCGGGACGTGGAAATCGGCTGTGCCGCCGCAGAGTTCGATGGCCGTTTTCAAAATGATCACGGCCATGGTGCCGTCGACGTCGTAATCGCCGTAGATCAGGATGGGATCTTTGCGTTCGATGGCTGCGTCGAGGCGATCGACGGCGCAGCGCAGGCCTGTCATGCGCTCGGGCGAATGGAGGTGAGCAAGTGAAGGAGTGAGAAAGCGGGCGGCAGAGTCAGCGTCGGTCAAGCCGCGGCGGATGAGCAGGCGCGCCAGCGTGCGAGCGGCACTGCCACGCTGTGAGGCGTTGGCGTTCGGATTACCGCGGTTGAACGGGAGTTGAGGGAGATCGCAGAGGACTGCGGCCAGGGCCTGCACCTGCGCTGGATCTTCAGCAGCCAGTTCCCAGCGCACGGTTAAGTCTCGTCGTCCTGATCCGGTTCATCGATGGGGATGCCGCCGAAGTCTTCCGACGCTTCCAGCAGGCGCTGGTAGCGCTCGTACCATTCGGTGCTGACTTCGCAAAGAAACATCGATCCCTGATAGGCCCAGCCGAGCTGCAGAAATCCCACTTTGCCGGTGTGGGCGCGCAGCCAGCGCGCATCTTCGAGGTCGTCGCCGTCGGAGAATTCGGAGTGGGAAAGGCGTTGCACTAACTCGTCGAGTTCCTCGCGCTCGAGCTTCCAGGAGTGCATGGTGAGGAATGGAGCGCCGGCGCTCTTGGCGAGTTCGACGAAATCCTTCCAGGCATCGGGATTGTCACCGGTCTCCCACATGATGCACTGCACTTCCTCGTAGTCCACGTAGCCGTGGAAGCGGCTCATGCCGTGGCCTTCGATGAAGGAATCATGTCGTCTTTAATGATGGTCAAATCTTCTGGGGTGGGTGACATGGCGGATTCTGCTTACGACTCATTGTAAGCTGTTTGGTTGGGAAGGTGCCAGCGGCACAATTGTCATCCCGAGCGACGCGAGGGATCTTGGTGTTTGCTCGCGGTGCTGCATTCAAATCGGCATAGGGGAGCGGGTCACCCCGCCTCCCCTGCCACACCACCGGACATGCGGGTCCGCATCCGGCGGTTCGGCGGATTCAGCGAAGAGCTCACGACCAGAGGCGGAAGCCCGAGCC
>Ga0187854_10003292_pt1 | contig 12909 bp, 6 predicted proteins | sample June2016WEW_6_15_FD_132445 | JGI IMG/M metagenome (GOLD analysis project Ga0187854, IMG submission 132445) | Peatland microbial communities from SPRUCE experiment site at the Marcell Experimental Forest, Minnesota, USA - June2016WEW_6_150 | ecosystem: Environmental > Terrestrial > Soil >...
ATATTGGCCTAAAGGATAAGCTGTTTATTTTCAAAAACATATTGGCTATACGACAATCTGTGGGTTTATGCCCCTTTATTTTCAATAAGATCTTGGGAGCAACCTTCATTTTTAACATCTCTTTGGGTGCGGGCTCCCTGTTTGATTTTCATCAACAAATTGGTGGTCCGCCGCACCTGTCGCAGGCTCGGCTCTTCCATCCTCATCATCAGCGCCGTGTGTGGGAGCGGCCCCCGAGGTACGCTCTCCCAAAACGATCCTAGCCCTCTCCCAGGGGAGAGGGTCCCCGAGGCACGAGGGGAGGTGAGGGGTTCCCTCGCCCATGCAGCACGCCCCGCCCGCGTGACCGAGCCGCCTTCGCCCCCAGTGCTCACCCTTATAGACTAGTTCCGCACGCCGGGGGTATGTCAATAGGGGTTAATATGATTTTTCCTGCCGGTAGGAAAAATCTTAAAGGACGGTGTCTAATTGTCCGAAATCGTTCTCGCCCGCAAGCAAGTTTAGCGCGGACCATCTGCGCTTGCTTATTCCCCTCCTGGTTCAGGAGGGGCCCAGGGGGTGGTCGAGCAATCGTAGCGCGGACCCCCGCCGTGTGAGGTCCGCAGCATTTCGCGCCCGCCGAGAATGTCCACCGTCCGACAGAGACTATTCGTGCTTGGCCCGCCCCCGGCTAAAGTGCTAGTATTGCTTCCAACGTTATGAGCGGTCACAATCTCATAACTCCCACGCATCGCTCCATTCGCAGGTACTACGAAAGCGTCGCAGCCCTGCGGGGCCAGGGTGTGCTAAACGAGATGAGCGTGCGTTCGCCCTTCGAGTCCCTGCTTCAGGAGACCGCCAGGCTCAAGGACTGGACATTCATTGCCGAGCTCTCCGGGAAGTCCGGCGGCGCTCTCATTCGTCCCGACGGCACTTTGCGCGACCGCAACAGCCTGCCGCGCGGCTATTGGGAAGCCAAAGACACTCAGGACGATCTCGACACGGAAATCAAAAAGAAGATCGCACGCGGCTACCCGCTCTCCAACATTATCTTTGAGGACACCCAAGCCGGCGTCCTGTTTCAGAGCAAGCAGAAGATCAATGGGCCTTATACTCTCGGCAACCCGAAGGAACTGGTAGAGCTGCTCAACCAGTTCTTCTCCTACACCGAGCCGGACATCGAAGGGTTCGAAGAAGCGGTTGACGAATTCAAGGAGCGTGTTCCCGACCTCGCCGGCGGCCTGGTGGAGAAGATCCAGCAAGCCCACAAGGACAATCCCCGATTCCAGTCCGCCTTCGAAAAGTTCTTTGATTTGTGCCGCAGCGCGCTGAATCCGAACATCCGCGTCGAGGCCGTGAATGAGATGCTGGTCCAGCACCTGCTCACCGAGCGCCTCTTCCGGACCGTCTTCAATAACCCGGAGTTCGTGAAGCGCAACGTCATTGCGGCGGAAGTGGAGCGCGTGATCGACGCCCTGGTGAGCCACAGCTTTGACCGCACCGAGTACCTGAAGAGCCTGGATCGTTTCTATCTGGCCATCGAAAGCGCCGCCCGCACCCTGCCCGACTTCGGCGAAAAGCAGCACTTCCTGAACACCGTTTACGAGCGCTTCTTCCAGGGCTATTCGGTGAAGGTGGCCGACACGCATGGCATCGTCTATACGCCGCAGGAAATCGTCAATTTCATGTGCGCGAGCGTGGCCGAGGTCTTGGAAAAGGAATTTGGGAAGAGCCTTTCTAGCCCCGACGTCTTCATCATCGACCCGTGCACAGGCACCGGGAACTTCATCGTGAACCTGCTGCGCCGCATGTCCGGCCGGGGCCTCCCGCGTATGTACCGCGAACAACTTTTCGCGAACGAAGTGATGCTGCTGCCCTATTACATTGCCGCGCTCAACATCGAACACGCCTACTTTGAGTTGACCGGCACTTATGAGCCCTTCGAGGGATTGTGCTTTGTGGATACGCTCGACTTAGCAGAACGTCAACAGCTTCACATGTACATGACGGAGAAGAACGCGGAGCGGGTCGAGCGCCAACGCCGCACGCCGATCACGGTAGTCATCGGTAACCCGCCGTACAACATGAATCAGCAGAACGAAAACGATAACAACAAGAACCGCAAGTACGAGGTCATTGACCGGCGGGTGGCCGAGACCTATGCGAAGGATTCTAAGGCCAGTAGCAAGACCGCGCTCTCTGACCCGTATGTGAAGTTCTTCCGCTGGGCCACGGATCGCTTGCAAGGCCGGGACGGCATCGTGGCTTTCGTATCGAACAACAGCTTCGTTGACCAGCACGCCTTCGATGGAATGCGAAAGGACCTGCTCGGCGACTTCACCAACCTCTACCATTTGGACCTGCATGGGAACGTCAGGCGCAATCCCAAGCTAAGCGGGACGACTCACAACGTCTTTGGTATCCAAGTGGGTGTCGGCATCACGGTGGCGGTGCGGAAACGAGGTACAGCCAACCCGGCGTTGAGCTATCACCGCGTGCCCGAAGATTGGCGCAAGGAGCAAAAGCTGCAACAACTCACCTCGCTGTGTTCCGTTTCGGGAGTCGCGTGGCAACCCCTTAAGCCGGATACCTCCGGTAACTGGCTAGTGCCAGAGCACGCGGCAGAATTCGAAGCCCTTGTTCCGCTCGGCAGCAAGGCTTCAAAAGCGGCGGATTCAGCAAGCCCTCAGACGGTATTCAAGGTCTTTTCTGGTGGTGTAAAGACAAACCGCGACGAGGTTGCGTACGATTTCGACAAAGACGTTCTCCTTGAGCGGGTTCGGCGGTTCATCGAGGACTACAATGGCGAGGTAGATCGGTACAAGCGCTCTGGCGGAAAGCAACCCGTTGATGAATTCGTGCGCTACGACAAGATCAAATGGAGCGGCAGCCTGAAGCTGAACCTCGGACGCGGCGCGTACGCGACGTTTGACGAAAGTAGAGTTCGAATCGCCCTGTATCGCCCTTTTTGCAGGCGCTATCTGTTCTTCGACAGGTTTGTAAACGAACGCGTTTACGTCATGCCCTCGATCTTCCCTACGCCTGCCGCCGAGAGGGAGAACCGCATTATCATCACCAGCGATTTGGCGTTCCGGTCGCCGACGGTCAGCGTGTTAGTCGCAGGAACGCTCGCAGATTTGCACCTATGTGCTGCCGTGGACGCCCACCAGTGCTTTCCGTTCTACCTCTACGACGAAGACGGGACGAACCGCCGCGAAAACATCACCGACTGGGCGCTGGAGCATTTCCGCAAGCATTACAACGACGAGAAAATCAGCAAGTGGGACACCTTCTATTACGTTTACGCCGTCCTCCATCATCCCGAATACCGCGCGAAATACGCCGAGAACCTAAAGCGCGAGCTGCCGCGCATTCCGCTCGTGGGCCGTGTCATTCTGAGGAGCGAAGCGACGAAGAATCCCGGCAGTGCAGAGAACGCAAATACAGGGATTCTTCGCACAGTTTACCCTGAGCGAAATGAAAAAGATCCTTCGGCTTCGCCTCAGGATGACAGCGAACGGGCTCAGAATGGCAGTGCCGGGGAACCTCAGCACGACACGGACGTGTTTTGGGCTTTCGCCAAAGCCGGGAAGGAACTGGCCCGGCTGCACATCGAATACGAGAAGCTTGAACCCTACAAGGTGAAATTCCTTGAGAACAAAGACCTGCCGCTCTCCTATCGCGTCGAGGATAAAATGCGGCTCTCAAAAGACCACCGCTCACTCAAGGTGAACGATTCGCTGACGCTCGGCGGCATCCCACCTGAAGCCTTTGAATACCGCCTGGGCAATCGGAGCGCGCTCGAATGGGTGATTGACCAGTACCAAGTGACGGAAGACAAGCACAGCGGCATCCGCTCCGACCCCAACCGCCCCGACGACCCCGAATACATCGTGCGCCTCGTGGGCCAGGTCATTCGCGTGAGCCTTGAGACCGTCAAGCTTGTCAGATCCTTGCCCGCCCACGCGGGTGGCCGGGTGACGTAGCTCTCACGTGTGGCCAGTGGGAGGATACGAAGCGAGATTGGAGAGCACGCGTAGTAAACTCAGAGAAAATGCCGACGGTCAGGAAACATCTGAATGTGGCTGCCCGCCGCCCGTTTTTCTTAGGAGGTGTCCATGTCTATTTACGACAAGCGAACCGACGAGGTCTCCACAGCAGACTTGCAGGAGCTCCTAGCAGAATCCGCGGTTGAGAACCTTAGGCTCGAATTCAAATCCAAGGACGTGGACAAGGTTGAGGCGCTGAAGAAAATAACATCCTTCGCGAACACGTTCGGTGGGTATATGGTAATCGGCGCAGAGGCGGACAAGAATGGCCGCATCGTCGGCCTTCCTGGAGTTGGCCGAATCAACGGCTTCAAGCAGAGAATGATAGATTGGGCTTACCGCGGGACGTTCCCTCCTGTCCTCCTCTTTGTATCGGACGCCATTCCTAGCCCAGAGGATGCCATGAAGGTTTGTTATGTTGTTTTCGTAGCTGAGAGCGAGGAGGCTCCGCACTTCATCAATGGCCGAAAGGGTGCCTATGTGCGGACGGATGAGTTCAGCCAGCGCTTTGATTCGCAACTCGCCACATACGAAGAGATCGAGCATCTTGCGAAGCGTCGAGCTGTTACCGTTACGCGCCGCGACAGGCTTATCAAACGTGCTAGAGTGCGGCTCGGCACCTTCCTTGAGAGCATTGCGAAGCCGTCTGTTGCAAGACCGGTCTTGACCCTTTCGATATGCCCGCTCTTTCCCTCCAAATCACTCACACCGCACGCCAAACTTCTAGATAAGCTCGGCCGTTGCAGAATACCCTGGCGTTCAACCGTATTCCCGCTTGGCTCGATTCCGATTAGTCAGCACGAGAGCGCAATTATCCTTGGAGTAAGCGAGGAAAGGCCATCACTCGTGGAAGGGAACACATGGGGTCTATTGTTCTACGCCCATAGCGTGCACGGGGAGCTTGGTGGAACTCAAGGGATACATCTCTGGCAGACCCTGGGATGTATCTTGGTGACTTTGGAGCACGCGAAGGTTATGTATCAGCAACTCGGGTTTGAGGGAACGCTCCTCATCCGTACGAGGCTTGAGCCGGTTCGTGGATTACCGCTCCTATTCTCTGAAGCCAATGACTGGCCGAAATCACCGCTAGATGATAGCGTTGAAGTCGATGTCATCAGCCCGTCAGATCGCCTCAAGGCTGAGCGCGACACTCTCGCCATTGAAATTATCCGATTGCTGATGTTCGCGCTAAATTGGCCCGAAATGGCTGTTAACGAAGGAGCTCTCCATTCACTCCTGAAAAATGGGTACCAATACAACTCCTGGTCCTGGCAGCAAACAACCTGATTTGTGTAACCATCCTCCCTGTGCCCTGCATTACACTGCGTGGCCCCATGGTCTTTGCCCGCGGCATTTCGCGCCCGCCAGCGCTCGCCGGTGCGGTTCGCTATAGCTTCCCTGGCGGGCAACATGGGTAGGGCCGACTCTGCCAGCTCAACCACCCCCTGCCCCCCTCCTGAACCAGGAGGGGAATAAGCGTGACGAGGCAAAATCGCTATCCCCTCGCAGTTTGGGTGTTCTCCAACAAACCGGAAGGGCTTGGTGACGAGCGGCGGGCTGCGACCGCATCGTCTTCGGCGTCATCAGTCAGTTGAACCGCTCCTGGGAGAGAAAACCCCTCAAGGAATTTACACAAAATGCTTGACGCTACCTCGATTGAGGTTCTTGCCCGGGTGCGGTGACGGGTGTACAATGTTGGGTGGGGTTAAAGAAGTGAAGCGTTGGGTTTATCCTCTGGTCGCGGTCTTCCTGTTGCAGCTTTCCGGGCTGCGGGCGCTGTGTGTGCCCAGTCCCGGAAGACCCCACGCCTGCTGCCCCGCCGGCGAAAAGCCCACGCTCCCCAATCGGTCTTCGTTGCCGGATTGTTGCCTGATTTCCTTCTTGAATTACCAGGGTTCCATTACGGAGGTCCGGGGCTCTGACCACCGCTCTGACCTGACCGCCGTGCTCGGGAGGGTGTTCGTGCCCTCCGCAGTGCCGCCGGACATTTCCCATGCGCCCGTGCGGCAGGGCGCATTGCCAACGATCTCTCCTCCTCTAAGTCCGCTTCTGCAAACTTGCCTGCTCCTGATCTGAGACTCTCCTCTCGACCTTAAGCCCAATGTGTCGGTCCCCGCGCGCGGGGAGCCCGGCGGTTGTCTTCATTTCCGCAACACGTCGGCCCGGTCATAGCTCTTGGCCGGGATGGAGAGTTGCTTATGAATCGGAAGATAGTGTTCCTCGTTGTGTATTTCTCGTTCGCGCCCATCCAGGCTTTTGCTCAGGCGGCGAAACCGACTGCGCCTCCCGAGGGCGCTGCTCCGGCTAGTTTGTCCAAGCTCGTCCAGGAAGCCATAGAGCGAAATCCGGAAATCTTGGCCGCGCGCCGCGCGGTGGATGCCAAGCGCGCGCGAATCCCTCAAGCCGGCGCTTGGCCCGACCCCACGGTCTCATTGAGCTACGCGGGCAACGTGCTGCCGCCATTTACGGTGATGGGAGGCGACCCCTCCAGCGCACGCCAAATCATGGCCGAGCAAACGATTCCCTATCCGGGCAAGACGCGCCTGCGCACGGAAATCGCCACGCGTGATGTTGACGCCGAGGCGCTGGCCTATGAGGCTGCCGCGCGGCGCGCGGCGGCGGAGGTGAAGCAGGCGTACTTCGACCTTTACTATGTTGACCAGAGCCTCGCGACCTTGCAGAAGGATCGGGAGCTTCTCCAGAACTTCGAGAAGGTCGCAGAAATCCGTTATTCCGTCGGCAAGACGGCGCAGCAGGATGTTCTGCGGGCACAAGTTGAGCTGTCGCGGCTCGCCGAGCGCGAGACTCTGCTCGACCAGCAGCGGCGCACCCTGGAGGCGCAACTCAACAGCCTGCGTAACCTTCCCGTTGACTCGTCTCTCGGCGCAGTCACTGGGGTCAGGTCCAGTGCGGTTGTCTATAACGTGGACGAATTTCAGGCGGCCGCGCAGGCGAACTACCCAGTACTCAAGCAGCGCCGGACCGTCGTGGACGAAAACCGGCTGTCCGTGGAGCTGGCTCGCAAGGACGTTCGCCCCGATTTCAGTGTGGGTTACACCTACATGCAGCGTGATGGCATGCCCGACATGTATGGGATCACTCTTTCCACCTCCCTGCCGCTTTTCCGCCATCGGAAGCAGGACATGGCCATTGCCGAGGCTGCGGCCAACCTGGAATCCGCCCGCCAGATGGAAGCGAGCGAACTCACCTTGCTTCGCTACCGGGTGAAGCAGGACTTCCTGGAGGTCGAGGCTTCCGACCGACTCGGGCAGCTTTACTCCCAAGGAATCGTCCCGCAGTCGTCGCTCACTCTCGAATCCTCAATTTCCAGCTACGAAACGGGCGCCGTGGATTTCCTGAACGTGCTCAGCAACTTCCTCGCGGTGCTCGACTCCGAACTCGCTTATCACCAGCAAGTGGCGAATCACGAAAAGGCGCTGGCGCGCCTGGAAGAAGAGACCGGATTGAATTTGATCCCGTAAGGAGAAGTGCATTATGAGTCGAAGAAAAAGCAGGATAGCAGGTTTGATCGGCGCTGCCCTTTTGGCAGCACTCGTTGCTGCGACGTTGCTGGGAAGTGAACCCGGCTCGCGCTTCAGCTCCCTGCGTCGCCGCGCTACAGCACTCTTCGAGCCTCCGCAGAAGGCAGCCGCTGCGGACCAGTCGAAGCCCGCAGAGCCAAAGATTCTCTACTACCAAGATCCCATGCACCCCTGGTATCACTCGGATAAACCCGGGATCGCGCCGGACTGCGGCATGAAGCTCGTGCCGGTTTACGCCTCCGAGGTCATGGCGCCATCGCTTGTGCCGGGAAGCGTCGAGATCAGCCCTGCGCGGCAGCAACTGATGGGAGTCACCACAGCCAAGGCCGAGTACCGCGCGCTCGACAAAACCCTGCGCACCGTGGGTCAGGTGGCCATGGACGAAACACGTCTGGTGAACGTCCACGTGAAGGTCAACGGTTGGATCCAAAAGGTCTTTGTGGATTCCACCTGGCAGCAAGTGAAGAAGGGCGAGCCCCTCTTCACTCTTTACAGCCCCGACTTGCTGGCCACGGAGCAGGAATATCTGCTGGCGCTTCGCGCGCGCGACTCGCTGGCGCAGAGCACCTTCCCGGAAGTCGCGAGGGGCGGCGCAACGCTCCTCGAAGCCACACGACGGCGTCTTGAACTTTGGGATTTGACCGACGGCCAGATTCATCAACTGGAGCTCGAGGGCAAGCCGCAACATGACATCACCTTCTATGCGCCTGCCGACGGCTATGTACTGGAGCGCAAGGCTTATCCGAATCAATACGTCACTCCCGAGATGGAGATTTACAAACTGGTGGACCTCAGCACGATCTGGGTGCAGGGAGACATCTACGAATCAGAGGCTCCCGACGTGAGCTTGGGAGAGCAAGCTGTCCTCACGAGCGAGGCGCTCCCGAACGTCGCAATGCGTGGGAGGCTCAGTTTTATCTACCCGGACGTCAAGCCGGACACGCGCACCCTCACCGTCCGCATGGAGTTTCCGAACCCCGCTCTGAGGCTCAAGCCTGGGATGTTCGTAAACGTGGAACTGCATCGCGGCCTCGGACGGCGCTTGACCGTGCCTGTCGATGCCGTGCTCGACTCGGGCGAGCATCAGCGCGTGTTTGTCGATCGGGGCAACGGCGTCTTTGAGCCGCGAGAAGTGAAGGTCGGCGCGCGTGCGGGGGACTATGCCGTCATCCTCAGCGGTCTCCGCACCGGCGAGCGTGTGGCGACGCGCGCGAACTTCCTGATTGATTCGGAGAGCAATCTTCGCGAGTCGATGGCGGGAATGCAGCCGGAGCAACCGGCCACCGGCGCCCACGCGGGTCACGGGGCACCAGCGTCGGCGGAGAAGGTCACGACGCCGGAGGCCACGCCACCCGCGGCGGTCCATCACCACTGAGTGAGGTGTCGCCGGCCCTCAGCTCGGCAGGGGGCTTTTTCGACTTTTCGACTTTTTCGACCTCTTCGACTTCTTCGACCGGTTGAAAAAGTTGAAAGAGTCGAAGGAGTGGAAGAAGTAGCCCGGACAGGAGCGCAAGCCATGATTCACCGCATCATTGATTTTTCGGCAAGAAACAAATTCCTGGTCTTCCTGGTGGTCGGAGTGGCAGTGGTCGCCGGGTGGTGGTCGCTCCAGAACGTGCCGCTTGACGCGATCCCCGATCTGTCCGACCCGCAGGTGATCATCTACTCGCGTTGGGACCGCAGCCCCGACATCATGGAAGATCAGGTTACCTATCCCATCATCACGGCGCTCCTGGGCGCGCCCCACGTCAAGGACATCCGCGGGTTCTCGGACTTTGGCTACTCCTACGTGTACATCATTTTCGACGAAGGCACCGACATCTACTGGGCGCGGTCGCGCACGCTGGAGTATCTCTCCAAGATCACCCCGCGGCTTCCTTCCGGCGTGCAAGTGGAATTGGGACCGGACGCCACCTCGATTGGTTGGGTCTTTCAATATGCGCTGGTGGATACCACCGGGCGACACAGCCTGGATTCGCTGCGCTCCTTCCAGGACTGGTACCTGCGCTATTACCTGGAAAGCGTTCCGGGCGTGGCGGAAGTCGCGCCCATCGGCGGCTTGGTGCGGCAGTATCAGATCCAGGTCGATCCCAACACGCTGGCGGCTTACAAGATTCCCTTGACGAAAGTTGTGGAGGCGGTTCGCCAGAGCAATAACGACGTAGGCGGGCGGCTGGTGGAGTTCTCCAGTCGCGAGTTCATGGTGCGCGGTCGTGGCTATGCGCGCTCGGTTGACGACCTCCGGCGGATTGTCGTGGGCGGTGACCTGCGCACGGGAACATCCATCACGGTCGGGGACATTGGCCAAGTGACGCTCGGGCCCGACATTCGCCGTGGCGTCGTGGACCTGGATGGCAAGGGCGACGTGGTGGGCGGAGTGGTCATCATGCGCTCCGGTGAAAACGCGCTACGAGTGATTGACCGCGTGAAGGCCAAGCTGGACCAAATCCAGCCCTCGCTGCCTCCCGGTGTGAAAATCGTTTCCACGTACGACCGCTCCGACCTCATTCTGCGCTCGATCGATACGCTGAAGCATACGCTCTTCGAAGAGATCGCAATCGTCAGCCTGGTGATCCTGGTTTTCCTCTGGCACATCCCTAGCGCCCTGATTCCGATATTGACCATCCCCATCACGGTTCTCATTTCATTCATCCCTATGAAGATGACTGGAGTGACTTCTAACATCATGTCGCTAGGAGGAATTGCCATTGCCATTGGCGCCATGGTGGATGCGGCTATCGTGGTGGTGGAGCAAACGCACAAGAAGCTGGAACTTTGGGAAGCGGGCGGGCGCCAGCGTGATTACCGCGAAGTCGTCATCGAGGCCATCAAGGAGGTCGGACCGGCGAGTTTCTTCTCGTTGCTGGTCATCGCGGTTTCGTTCATGCCTATCTTCGCGCTGGAAGCGCAAGAGGGACGACTCTTCAAGCCGCTGGCCTTCACGAAGAACTTCTGCATGGCCATCGCTGCCGTGCTGGCGATTACGCTCGATCCTGCCATGCGGCTGCTCTTTACGCATGCCGCGTCGTTCGACTTCCGCCCGCGTTTCCTGGCGCGCATGGTCAATGCCGTCCTGGTAGGGAAAATTCACAACGAAGAAAAACACCCCATAAGTCGCCTGCTCATCCGGTTGTATCGCCCGGTTGTGGATCTGGCCGTGCGCCTTCGCTGGGTGGTGATTGCCGCGGCCATTGCCGCCGTGGTGCTGACGGTTCCGGTCTTCGAGCGTCTGGGCTCGGAATTCATGCCACCGCTCAACGAAGGCACGTTGCTCTACATGCCCACCACGTTGCCGGGAATTTCCCTCGCCGAGGCGCAGCGGCTGCTCGAGATCCAGGACCGTGTGCTGAAGACCTTCCCGGAAGTCGAGCGCGTGTTCGGAAAAGCGGGCCGCGCGGAAACCTCCACCGACCCCGCGCCGCTTTCGATGATGGAAACCACCGTACTCTTGAAGCCGCAAGACCAGTGGCGAAAGAAGCCGCAGTGGTATTCGGACCGGGCGCCGGAGTGGCTGCAGAAGATTCTGCGTCACATCTGGCCCGACCGCATTTCGCAGGACGAGCTCGTCGATGAGATGGATCGGGCCCTGCGCATCCCCGGTACGACCAACGCCTGGACCATGCCCATTCGCAACCGCGTAGATATGCTCACCACGGGTGTGCGCACGCCGGTGGGCATCAAGGTGCTGGGCGCCGACATCAACAAAATCCAGCAGATTGGTGAAGAGATTGAACGCACGCTGGCGCACGTTCCGGGCACGCGCAGCGTTTACGCAGAGCGCGTGGGCGGCGGCTATTTCCTGGATTTCAATCTGAAGCGCGACGAGCTGGCGCGCTACGGCCTGACGGTGGACGACGTTGAGGCTTACATCATGTCGGCCGTTGGCGGGGAAAACGTCACCACCACCGTCGAAGGCCGTGAGCGTTATCCCGTCAACGTCCGGTACCTGCGCGACTACCGCAGCGACTTGGGCGCGCTCGAGCGCGTGCTGGTGGCGACACCTTCCGGAGCACAAATCCCCATTGGCCAGCTTGCCGACCTCCGTCTGGCGGAGGGGCCCAGCATGATTCGCGATGAGAATGGCCTGCTGAGCGGTTATGTTTACGTGGACGTCGCAGGGCGCGACTTGGGAAGTTATGTCGAGGAAGCTCAACGGTTGGTGCGCGACAAGGTGGAAAGGCATTTGCCCGCAGGCTACAGCCTGGGCTGGAGCGGCCAGTACGAATTCTTGCAGCGCATGCGCGAGCGGCTGAAACTGGTGGTGCCGATCACAATGTTTCTGGTTTTCATTTTGCTCTATCTCAACACGCGCTCGGTGGTAAAGACGCTTATTGTTTTCGCGGCCGTTCCGTTCTCGGCAGTCGGCGCCATCTGGCTGCTCCATTGGCTCGGGTACAACATGAGCATCGCCGTCTGGGTGGGCCTGATCGCCTTGCTGGGTGTGGATGCAGAAACCGGCGTCTTCATGCTGCTCTATCTTGACCTCGCCTATGAAAGCTGGAAACAAGCCGGGTTGCTCAAGAGCTGGCAAAGTCTGAAGGATGCCATCGTGCACGGCGCGGCCATGCGCGTCCGCCCCAAAATCATGACCGTGGGGTGCATGTTCATGGGACTCCTGCCCATCATGTGGTCGACCGGCGCCGGCGCAGACGTGATGAAGCGTATCGCGGCGCCCATGGTCGGCGGCATCTTCACTTCGTTTATTCTGGAGTTGCTGGTTTATCCCGCCATCTACGCGGTGTGGAAGTGGAATTTTGAGGTGAGGCCCGCCATCCAGGCGGAAGCCAAGGTACAATCTTGATTCAGGGGCTGCGGATTTCGGATCGTATGGTCAAACCGCCCGAGGAGGACGCCGATGAAAAGGCGTGAGTTCCTGGTGACGTTAGTGGCGCTGATGGCCATTGGCCTGACTAGTTTCTGGGCCTATCGCCACGAAAAACGACGCGAGGTGGCGGAAATGTGTCCCTTCTGCGACCGCATGGTACATCCGGCCACGGCTTTTCGGGTGAAGGTCGACGATCACCTGATGGTTGCCTGTTGCCCGCGCTGCGGCCTGCATTTCGAAGAGAACCAGACGCCGGGCCAGGCAGAGCTGCCTGCGCAGGCAAGGAAGACAGGAATAGCCTGGGCCACCGACTTAACGACGGGCGAGACGATCGCGGCGGAATCCGCGACTTATGTCGAAGGGGGCGACGTGCAGTATTGCACGCGCGGGGAACAGCCAGTTGCGCGTGAGCCGCACGGAGTTTCCGTGCGCGAGTACGATCGCTGTCTGCCGACGCTTGTGGCGTTCAAGACGCAGCAAGAAGCGCAGGCTTACCAGCAGCAGCACGGCGGAC
>Ga0187854_10003308_pt1 | contig 12882 bp, 7 predicted proteins | sample June2016WEW_6_15_FD_132445 | JGI IMG/M metagenome (GOLD analysis project Ga0187854, IMG submission 132445) | Peatland microbial communities from SPRUCE experiment site at the Marcell Experimental Forest, Minnesota, USA - June2016WEW_6_150 | ecosystem: Environmental > Terrestrial > Soil >...
CGCTGCATGGACGGTGGCATAACCGTTCTGCCGTCTTGTTGGAGCGCAACACCCGCTGGTCTTTGTCGAGGATCCATATTGCGTCGTTCGTGGCATCGAAGGTGCGCTGCCACTGCTGTGCCAGGTGAGTTACCTCTTCTTCCGCCCGCTTGCGGTTGGTGATGTCAGTCAGCATCGCAAATGAGCCTTTGAATTCTCCCTGTTTGCCCTTCCGCACTGTCGTAGAGATAATCATCCACCTATCGCTGCCGTCCTTGTGCCGGAACCTGCGTTCATATACCGCGCCCTCCCCCTGTACCCGGCGTTCCATTTGCCTGTCGTGGTCTGGCAGATCCTCCGGGTAAAAGTAGTATGAAACTTTTTTACCGATCATCTCCTCGACAGCATACCCCAGCATGTCGGCCATCTTCTGGTTAACATATAGTGTGGTATATGTCTCGCTCATCGACCAGATTCCTTCATTTGCCGTCTCGACAATCCTGCGGTATTCCACCTCGCTCTCCCGCAGCGCCTCCTCTGCCTGCTTGCGCTCGGTGATGTCCAGCATGGAGGCAACACTCTTCTTCGTTCCTGGAATAACATCGATAGTGAGGTAAATATTGCGGATATCACCGGATTTTGTGACAAACCGGAACTCGTAATGGGTGGGGGCTTTCTCATGGTTCTGTCTGCGTAGCCGGTGCTGGGCGAGCATCCGTTCCATGTCTTCCTTGACCACAAATTCAGTCCAACATTTCTTTCCCTCGATATCGTTTTTGGAATAACCGCTCAGTTTTGCGAACTCCGCATTGGCGAGGCTTATAATGTTGTTCTCCTCCAACACAACCGTCGCGGTGCCGGTATTCTCAAAAACGGTGCGGTACCAATTTTCGCTCTCACGCAGCTCCTCTTCAGCCCGCTTGTGCTCGGTGATATCGCGGGCAATGGATTGTACCGAGTAAATTGACCCTCCAGTAGCAAATTCAGGTACGAATTTGGTATGAAAGTATCGCTGACCATTCGGCGTTCCAAAGGTGTCCTCCACATCAATGACCTTACCGGTTTCGAAAACAGTTCTGATGCGCTCCTCCCATCTTCTGGCTTCCTGTTCAGGGACGCCGACTTCTGCAATGGTTTTTCCAATATACTCTTCTGGTGAATAGCGACCGGCTTTCGCAGCTATTGGATTCACATACAAATGCCGATACTGCCGATCGAACCTCGCGATCAGATCAGGCGAATTTTCGGTTAAAGACCGATATTGCAACTCGGAATGTTGCAATGCCTCCTCCACCCGTTTACGCTCGGTAACATCTCGGGAAATTCCACGGTAGCCACACAGCTTGCCATCAATGTCGAAAAAAGGGACACCACTGGTTTCCAGCACAACAATTTTGCCGGTGGTATCCCAGCTGCTGGTTTCCATTCCTTTGAACGATCTCGGAGACTCCGATAATGTACGGAACATCTTAATAGCAAGCTCCCTATCTTCGGGTATCATGATGTCGAACGACGTTCTCCCAATCATATCCTCCGGCTTATATCCCCAGAGTTCATTGATTTGCGGGCTGCAATAGGTGTAAACACCGTTGGCGTCCATTTCCCAGACAAAGTCACTTGTGGTTTCTGTCAGTGCTTGGAATCGTTTCTGGCTTTCCCGCAACGCCTCTTCTGCCTGGTTGCGCTCGGTGATGTTTCGGATGCTGCACTGGATCACCCTCGTGTGGTTCACAACATACACGTTACTGACGAACTCCACGTCTATCCGCCGCCCATCGGCGGTTTCCAGCGGCAGATCTTCGTAACGGATGTATTCCTGCCGTTGCAATTCAATGAAGTTGTCTTTGTTGGCAACGATATCCTTGAAAAGCCCGATCTCCCATATTTTCTTTCCAAGGAACTGTTCTCGCGAGAATCCTAGCAAGTTGATTAAAAATGGATTCACATCGACGATCTGCCCGGTGTCGGCATCAAGGATGAGAATTCCGTCCTGTGCCGTCTCAAAGAGCCGACGATATCGGGTTTCTGAAGCACGCAGCGCCTCCTCGACCCGTTTCTTTTCCATGTATAACTTATTGCATAATGTCTGAAGATAAAAACATTGTAGTGTCTGGTTCTGTTGCGTTGACTGGACTTGAAGGAAAAGGATTCTCGTAATATCTAATTCTGATTTGACCAAAGTCCCGTAGATGCAACAGAACCTCCTAGTTTAAACGTGAGCCAGCCCTGCACTCGGTTGCGGAAATTTTACAACCTTTGTTACTCTGAATAAAACGAGAACGAGGTTTATGTGAAGTATATCCATAAAGCCCCGCGCTCGTAGCAGCAAGGTTTATTTTCCAGTCGAAGCAATAAGCCCAAGGAATGTTCTCCCCGCCCGTGATTAAGATCGGGACAACCAAGGTCGGACGGCAGGTGCCGAAACCGGGTGTTATGTATCCAACAATCCGTCTTCCGCAAAACTGTGCACACACTATCGGTGAAGAGGTTTCAATCTATGAGACGGAGTTCGGCGGAAGGCAATCATTCTTAATCGTGTTTGAGAAGGGAGTTGCACAACCGGTTGCACAACCGCGAGAAGATTCAACTAATTGTAGAGACACACCCGCATTCGAAGAATGCGGAGTGCCTCTTCAGTCAAAGGCGATAGATTCAGGGTCTATTCGCGCAGGAGTTTGTGGGTTCAAATCCTATCCCTTGATTTGAACCAATCCCGTTTAGATTGGGTTAGAAATTTCCCCTCCCTCCAAAGCTCATCTTTGATATGGATCCCTCAGATATTTTTTGCATTAATTCGCAGTCAACAGTGTATTATTTTAAAAATAATCTTGTTTATGATCAAAACTTTTCTGGAAAAATGATCTCGAACCTTGCACCGTTGTCACTGTTCACCTTCATCTCACCGCCAAGCTGTCTAACAAGAACATGAACAAGCTGCATTCCAAGTGATGCAGCACTTCGAGTTTCAAAATCTAAGGGCAACCCAACACCATCATCTTGGATAGTTAGTCTAAACTTGTGATCATCTCCAAGGTGCATATCAAGCGTGATATTTCCCGTTTGACGGTCTTTGAAAGCATGTTTAAGACTATTCGTAAGGATTTCATTAATCACCAAACCACAGGGAATTGCGGTATCTAAATTGATACTAACATTATCTACATTCACTTTGACATCAACTACGGTCGTAAGCGTTGAAGAATTCAACAAATCAGAAACAAGGCTTTTTATATACTCTTCAACACCGATGTACCCTAAATCTTTTGATTGGTACAGTTTTTCATGGACAAGTGCCATTGTCCTCACCCGCTGCTGGCACTCATTGAGCTTTTCGATTGATACCGGATCTTCAATAAAATTAGCTTGGAGGAGAAGAAAACTCGAAATTACTTGCATATTGTTTTTAACTCGGTGATGAACTTCCTTGATAATTACCTCTTTCTCTTTTATGGACGATTCCAGTTTGTTCTCGTACCGTCGCCGTTCAGTTATATCAAGATGTATTCCGACCCATACCAAATCGTTCCCGGCGTTATCATAGAGTGGAGATCCACGACTTAAAATAAATCGCTCTTTTCCATTTTTATCAATAATTCGGTATTCATAGTCCCACGTGCATCTGGTTTGTACACATTGTTTCCAATTTGACAGGGTTCGTTCTCTGTCTTCTTGAGGGATTTTTTGCATCCATCCCCAATTAGCACATTCAGGTAACGTTAAACCAAGGAGGTCTAAAAAAGAATCAGATAGATAGGTAAAGCTCCCTTGAGCATCACATATCCAAACCCCATAGGGAATCAGTTCACCGATCATTCGATACTTTTTTTCACTCTCTTTCAAAGCAGCTTCAGCTTGTTTTCTGTCAGTAATATCCTCAATAGAAAATATGACAATTAGGTCATTCGTCAACGCTGCTGTAGCAAGAACCCATATGGTTGTATTGTCAGATCGTGTAAATTCCACTTCACTATCAGATATCTTATGTTCTTTTAAAAGTCTTGAGAAGAATTGACCCGTTGGGTTAGTATCGGGCCAGAATTTTGAAATAGATTTATTGAGAAGTTCATCTTGTTTAAACCCCAACATTTGGGTAGCTTTTAAGTTAATGTCTTTGATGATCCCGGTTTCAAAATCAAACGTAAAAATTCCAGCTTGAGAGTTCGTTACAATATCCCGGAATTTTTTTTCCTGCATAAGTTGCTGAGCATAGGATGAGATAATCACACCAAGTGTAACGAAAATATAGAACCAAGCAATACTTGTCGTGTACAGTTTGATATCAAACGGACCGTAAAAGTACACTAACGCGAGATAAACCCATCCTAAAACAACTGTAAAATAGATAGAAAATCGTGGGTAGATATATGCGAGCAGAATTATTGGAAGTATATAAAAATACGGGAAAATGTCAAAAATTCCGCTTTTAAGACTGAATATTGTAGTGAGAATGATACCAATTGTGATTGATGCTGTTAGTATAAGCCAAAGTAATTTTAACCGAGGAACTTTTGCCATTACAGTAATCTCGTAATTTATTGTTAAACTCCATGATGCCGAATTATATTAAATCTAGGCATTAACGGAAATTATTGGGATACACAATGTATCTTCTTGACAAATAAAGATATTAATGATGTTTCATCGATATTTGAAACATATAAATAGGATATTATCGTTATACCCTATATCTTGAAAATAGTATAGTCTTGAGAAATTCCTTATTTGGATAGAATAGTATGCAACCGAAAAAAATTCTTATCGTTGAGGACGAAGGTGTTGTTGCCCTCTCTTTGCAATCAGTTTTGACCAAGATGGGATACCAAATTTCTGGGATGGCAATTACGGGTCCCGAAGCTATCAAGATGGCAGCTGAACAAAAACCAGATGTAATTTTGATGGATATCCACCTAAAAGGGGACATGGATGGGATTCAAGCTACTGAAAAGATCAATGAATTTTCAGATGTCCCTATCATCTTTTTAACTGCTTATGCTGATGATGAGACCGTCAAGCGGGCAATAAAAACTCGTTCTCACAGCTATCTAGTCAAACCTTTTAATTCAAGAGAACTTTATTCGAATATTGAGTTTGCAATCTATAAACGTCGACTCAAAGATCGGGTTGGAACACACAGAGAAAATCTTGAACTTCTCCTTACTAAACTGTCTGATACTGGTATCATTATTGACATTAAAGAAAAGATTCTCTCAATTAATCCTGCTGCTGAAACGCTCACTGGTTGGAAAAAAGAGGATCTTATTGGTAAAAATGTGTTTAATATTTTAGATGTCAGCCTTTCTCAGAAAGGAGATGCTCCAAACGAATCTCTTTCGAGAATTCTGGCACTCGGAGCAATTGATTACCTTCCTCCTATCGCTACAATTACAACAAAGGGTGGGAAAAACCGCACTGTGTCCTTACATGTGGGTATGATCAAGGATGACAACGAAGAGAACAAAAGCATACTCATGTTATTAAAAGAAGACACCACCGTTAGTTTCAGCAATTCAAAACCAAAAAAATAGTATAACAACTACGTATCTTTTTTCTCAGGTGGTAGTTTCGTTATTCCCTTGATTCCATAATATTTGGAAAGAAAATGACGTATCTTTTCAGATTCTAACCATCCTTGATCTAGACGATTGATAATTTGATCAATCTCGCGTGTTTGTTCAAGGATTTTTTGAACATTTTTACCTCCTTCCATTTCGGTTAGCATGACAATAACCGATAACGGGTTTCGAATATGATCATTCAGAATTGCAAACTGTTGAAGATTATTCTCTATTTGTTGAATTGTCTCTCTTTGTCTCTCCTCAATCTCTTTGTATTCCGTGATATCTCGACCTACGGTTTGGTATCCGGTGACATATCCATTTATGTCGAAGAAAGCACGCACACTCAATTGCTGCCATCGAATTGTTCCATCTTGAAGAATAATCCGGTGTTCGATAGATGATACTGGTTGATTGGGTGTAAGCGATCGGAAATGATTATCTTCTTGTTGGGCGTCCTCTGGGTGCACAACTGACTTGAAGATATAACCCATAGTATCTTTTGCATTTCTATGAAAATAGTTTAAAAAGGCATCATTGGCAAATAAGACCGTTCTATCAGGGAGGAACCGGCATATCAGCTCTGTCTGGTCTTGAACCACTTCTCTGAACCGGTTCTCGCTCTCCTTAAGAGCTTCTTCAGCCCGGATCCTGTCTGTAATATCCAACATGACTCCAATCAATCCGGCAACTGAACCGCGAGTATCATCGAAGGTTGCCTTTTTAAAGAGTACTTCTCGAGTTGTTTGGTCAGTATGAAAAAATTTTGTTTGGTAAACTTGGATACCCAAGTGTTTTAGTAAAGAGGTATCTTTTGTTTGTGAAATTTCAGCAATTTCAGCTGGAAAGATATCAGCATCAGTTTTATTGATAATATTACTTTTTTTAATACCGGTATAATCCTCAAAAGCGATATTACATCCGATATATTTACAATTTTTATCTTTATAATAAATCGGGCTTGGAATTGTATCGATTAATTGCTGAAGAAACAAAACTTGTTGATTAAGAGATTCAGTTCGTTCTTTGACACGAGATTCTAATTCTTCATTTAATTTTTTAAGCTTTTTATTCATCTCGCTTTTGTAAAATGCGATCTCAATAGCGATTTGAAGTTCCCGTTCATTATATGGTTTCAAAATATATCCATAGGCGCCAGTAATTTTTGCTCTCTCAGTAATCTGTAAATCTGCAAACGCAGTAAGAAAAATTATGGGAATATCATACTGCTTTCCAATCTGCTCAGCGGCTTCAATACCGGTCATTTTTCCAGCAAGAAAAATGTCCATCAGTATCAGGTCAGGACGGAGCTCTCCAGCTTTTTCGACAGCAGATTCCCCAGTGGATGCAATCGCTGGGACATGATACCCGAAGTGGAGTAGCGTTTCCTTCATATCTTCAGCAGTAATCCGTTCATCTTCAACAATGAGGATAGAACGTTTTTCAATCATGATAACCCTCACTCTTCTGTTTTTATACGAAACTCAAAGGTACTTCCCTTTGCGATAGATGGTTAGTTCATGTAAGTTCTTACGATTCGTTTTCATGTTCTTTGCGGTTATATATCTTATTATGGTCAATACCGAGAAGTTGAGTGCCCTAAAATAGATTAATTTTGAGGAGGGTAGATAATTTATATATAGGTTTATTGACGTCATTAAGAAGAAGGGAAGGATAACCAAAATTTCTCATAAGGAACATCCTTCAGGAATTATGACGATGCCTTCGATACTCATTGTCGATGATAACAGCACCCTTCTTGAATTATTCGAAATCGTCCTTAAACGCAGCGGTTACCAGACCTACACTGCCAGCGGGGGAAGAGAATGCCTTGCTCTTTTGAAGAACATGCTCCCGGATCTTATCCTGCTCGACCTAATGATGGAACCCATGGACGGATGGGAGACACTCGCAGAGATAAAAAAAGATGTTCGGACAAACAACATTCCCATTATTGCGGTAACAGGTAAACAACCCACCAGCAATGAGATTGAAACATATATGGATGAAATTGAGGGTTATGTCATTAAACCTCTTACTGTCAAAGGATTATCAGATCTAGTCTTGAATTTTTTCAAGAGAAGAGATGCAATTGAGAATGAACTTGAAACTGCTCGGAAGTCAGGTTTTGATCAAAAGTTGCTGGAAGAATACCGGAATCTATATCGCTCTATTCCAGTAGGAAAAATTATATTAAAGCTGATAGGTCGTTCTGTACCGTTTCTAGAAACTGAATTGAAGAGACGTGAAGAACGGATAGAAATCCTGCAGCACCAATTGGGAATAACGATTTTTCCTCAATAGGTGCTGTTGCGATAACGGGGCTTTCAGTGGCGTAATTTTTTTTATGCGATGTTGACTATGTGTTTTTTGAGTCCATTCGCCCCTTTCGCCCCGTTCTCCATTTTCCCGATTATAATTCCACTCTTTTTCATCCAATACCTTCGACAATAATTCATTTGCACTCAGCAAAATTAAAATGACAAATTTTAACGTATCTACAATAAATTATTAAATACATCAAATTTGGATGATCGGATTGAGAGAGTTTTATTGATAGCAAACATGCATCTTCAGATAATATCCACCGATCTCATGACACCTGAAAAAATCTCAGGCATAGGGCACCTTATCAGGAACTATCACTAAATACCGCTTGCATTCAGTCAGGTCTCGATTCGAAAAAATCCCTATTTCGAGATGTTGCCATGCTGCAAGTTCGATTCCCTATACCTTCAATTACAGACCTGAAACCCGGTGACCATGCCTGTTGTATCTATGATACTGACGAAGAGCACCGGAATATTATCACACCATTTCTCCGCAAGGGTTTCGAACAGAACGAGAAAATATTCTTCGAATTGTCTGAAAGCTCAATTATTTGTGAAAATATCAATGTTGCCGGAAACGGGACTGGCAATAATAAACAGGATAGAATTATCAGTGCGGTGAAAAACCTATGATCTCAGTACTCTGTGTCGATGACGAACCGGTATTACTGGATTTATATAAGATTTTTCTCGAACGGTCAGGGGAGATACAGGTAGATACCGCAGATTCAGTGAAAATGGCTGTGGGAAAGCTAAAAAAAATCCGATATGATGTCATAGTTTCTGATTACGCCATGCCTGAATATGACGGCGTCGCTTTTCTCAAATGCATCCTTCCCACGTATGGCGATATACCTTTCATACTTTTTACCGGAAAGGGGAGCGAGGATACGGTGATCGAGGCGTTGAATAACGGGGCCCGGTTTTATGTACAAAAGGGAGAGGACCCAAAGGAGCAATTCGATGATCTCATCCAGAAGATCAAACAGGCAGTAGGAATCAGGAAATTGGAGGGTACCCTTCATAACTCCGAACTACGCTATCGCAAGCTCTTTGAAACAGCGAATGATGGGATAATACTCCTTGATGCGGACACAGGGGGGATCATTGATGCAAATCCGTTCCTGTTAAACTTAATCGGGTCGTCCCTTGAGGAAATACTGGGAAAACATCTCTGGGATATCGGGGTCTTCAATGACGTTGACCTCGGAAAAAAAGTGTTTCTCGAATTTCAGATGAAAAAAAACACCCGGTATGAAGATTTACCGCTCATGACAAAAAAGGGTCGGGAGATTGTTGTCGAGCTTGTGAGCAACGTCTATACTGTTGATCATGCGGATGTAATCCAGTGCAACATCCGTGACATCACCGAGCGCAAACGTGTAGAAGAGGAGTTGGAAGCTAAAGAACGTCAACTCTCCTTAATCTATCGAAATGTGTCTGAAGTTCTGTTTTTCTTATCTGTCGAACAAAATAATCGCTTCCGTTTTCTCTCTGTCAATCAATCGTTCTTGGATGTTACTGGATTAACACAAGAGCAGGTTGTCGGCAAATACGTTCACGAAGTCATTCCGGAACCGTCTTTGACGTTGGTTCTCGAGAATTACAAACAGGCGATCCAAGACAATACAACGGTTACTTGGGAAGAAATAACGGAGTATCCCGCTGGAATAAAATATGGTGAAGTTAGTGTTACCCCGTTGATTGATGCAACTGGTCGTTGTACGAACCTTGTAGGAAACGTGCACGATATCACTGAGCGCAAACGGATAGAAGAGCAGCTGAAACATTTCAACGAAGAACTGGAGAAAGGAATTGCGGATCGTACTCAGAAACTCAACGTCTCTCTTGAAGAGAAGGCGCTGCTGCTCCGTGAGATCCACCACCGGGTCAGGAACAACCTCCAGATTATTTTAAGTCTCATCAGACTCCAGTCCCGGAATATCAAAGACCAGAAATTACTGGAAACAATGAAAGAGACCCAGAACCGCATCATGGCGATGGCACATGTCCACGAAAGGATGTGCCGTGCCGAGAACATCTCCAGAATCGATCTGTCTGAACTCGTCACATTTCTGGGAACGCACCTTTTCACGTCCTATAATGTCGATCCTCAGCATATCCGGTTGAACGTCGAAATGAAAGACCTGCAGATTAATATAGACACTGCAATCCCCATCAGTCTAATCATCAACGAACTCATCTCAAACTCAATTAAGCACGCGTTTTCCAAAGGTACAACAGGGAAGATCACCATTGCAGGACGCCGTGAAGCCGGTAACCTTGTACTCTCCTTCAAGGACACGGGGATTGGGATACCAAAAGACCTTGACTGGATGAGAAATACACAATCGCTCGGGCACCGGTTAATGGTGAGCCTTGTGGAACAATTGAATGGTACGATTGAACTCGACCGGACAACTGGAACTGCATTCAATATCGTCGTGAAGGAAAAACAATGAACCAGAAATGAACATCCGGCGTCCCCCATTAAATCATTTTTTCTGAGTATTGTGTGTACGAGAACGATTTTTTTTAATAACACGTTGTTGACTGTGTGTTTGTTCAGTCCATCCTCAGATAGCCCCTTTCTCCCTTCTCTCGATTATAATTCCACCCTGTAATATGAAAATTTGGGGAAGGGGGTACCGTAAACAACTCGCATAATTCCTTTGATTTTCAATTCTATCTGCTGAAATATTTTGTCACCGAAAACTATATTAGACGAATACCATTATGTTCTGTCATTGGGTGTTATGGACAGGAAAACAATAGCTTATATCGCCATCTTTTTAATTATCGGGATTGGGTTGGTAATCGGAGTATGGTATCTTCAAACCCCCCGGAAACAATATACCGGGCAGCCGGAATCCATCATCATCGGTACAACCCCTCTTGAAGTATCCGGGCTCCTCTTTATCGCACAAGACCAGGGATTTTTTGCCGACAATGGTCTCAATGCAACAATAAAAATGTATGATGCGGGAATCAACACAATGGATGCCCTCTATGCCGGGAATTTGGATGTTGCAACCGCATCTGAGCTGGTCTTTACTCGAAATGCCTTGAACAATAAAAAAATCCACGGGATTGCAAGTATCGGAAAATCGGATTTTCATTATATTATTGCCTGGAAAGATAAAGGAATTTTTAACATTTCTGACCTGAAAGGCAAAAAGATCGGGGTTGCGAAGGACACAAGTGCCGAGTTCTATCTTGGTAGGTTCCTTCAATTGCATGGGATAAAAATGGAGGAGATTACCATTGTCAATCTCAAGCCCGCAGACATGGTAGCTCCCATTATAAACGGGGAGGTTGACGCGGTCAGTACATGGGATCCATACGCGTATCAAGTCGAGAATCGTCTTGGTGTCAATGCCACAATTTGGGCGGATCAAAGTGGACAATTAATGTACTGGATGGCGATCTGCAGGGATGATCTAATAACCAATCGTCCGGAATTAATCGAACGGTTCCTGCGAGCGTTAAACCAGGCAGAAGATTTTGCAGTGATGCATCCGGATGAGGCAAGGAAGATCATACAAAAACGATTCGGTTCAGATGATGCCTATATGGAACGGGTTACTCCGAAAACTCAACTTACGCTCTCTTTAGACCAGTCTCTTATTATCGCATCGGAAGATGAGTCGCGGTGGTTGATAAAAAATAATCTTACAGATAAAAAAGAGGTTCCCGTGTTTCTGGATTATATCTACCAGGATGGTCTGAATGCAGTACGACCAGCGGCGGTGAATATCATCCGGTAGTGTGGTTAACCATGAAAATAAAACGCCAGCTGACCATAGGGATGATCATTTTTTCCGTGATATTCTTGCTTATCGGAGTATCTGCGATATACACAAGCTGGGAAATCCAGAAACTGGATAAACAGGACACTATCGCAAAAAATGTTTTGCGGGGTGCCTATGAGCTCAGTTATTTATCCAATGATTACCTGTTCCATTTGGAAAAAAGGCAGAATATTCAATGGAATTCAAGATTTATTTTGTTTAATGATGATATTGCCCAGCTGGATGTTGACAAGCCGGAGCAACAGGTTCTTGTCAATCGTATTATTACAAACAAAGAACGATTAAAGGAAATCTACACAGAATCGGTTGCGGAAATAGAAACCGCCAAAAACACTCCAGGAGGATCTGTTGACCCCGAGATTATTCAGATAGCATGGAGCCGGTTTATCGTTCAGAACCAGGCAATAATCTTTGATGCATCGCAGCTTTCGCAGATGCTAAATGAGGAGCAACTTCAGATCCAGTTTGCCAATATCCTCATTATTTTTTCATTATTGGGCGTGTTTTGTGTTATTCTTATCACCAATTATCTCTTTATCAACCGGCGCATTTTGAGATCCCTTTCAAACCTTCAGGAAGGCACAGAGATCATCGGTTCCGGCAACCTCGATTTTACCATTGAAGAGAACAGTAAAGACGAGATTGGTGCGTTGTCCCAGGCTTTCAACCGGATGACAATGAATCTGAAGGCGACAACGGCGTCAAAAGAGAGCCTAGAAAATGAGGTTGCCGAGCGGAAGATAGCGGAGGAACGGGCAGTGCATCTCGCTTCGTTCCCCGAGCTCACACCGATACTAATCCTTGAGGTAGACCTGCAGGGATCGATCCTTTATGCTAACCCGGCTATCAGGAAGACAACTGAGACGATGGGGGAGAGCGATCCCCGCATTTTTATTCCTCAGGACATCCGGGATCAGCTCAACAGGACGGTGATTGCAAAATCCGTTCATGAGATACGGGAAATTGAGATCCATGGGCGGGTGTTTCGGGAGAATGTGTATTTCACACCTGAATTCTTGTCAGTGAGGGTTTATGCAATTGACATCACCGAGAGCAAGCGGGCGGAAGAAGAGATAACTCACATGGCACAGCAGTGGCAGCGCACCTTCGATGCCACGAACGACGCAATATGGATCCTCGACAAAGACCAGCGGGTGTTGCGCTCCAACAAGACGGCAGAACGGTTATGCCACCGTCCATGCAGCG
>Ga0187854_10003313_pt1 | contig 12863 bp, 10 predicted proteins | sample June2016WEW_6_15_FD_132445 | JGI IMG/M metagenome (GOLD analysis project Ga0187854, IMG submission 132445) | Peatland microbial communities from SPRUCE experiment site at the Marcell Experimental Forest, Minnesota, USA - June2016WEW_6_150 | ecosystem: Environmental > Terrestrial > Soil >...
GACCACCTCTGCCAGAGATGAGCCATGTGGTGGACCATGGGCAGGACCGAATCGGGAGAATTCTTGGAGAGAAAAGAGGAGATCGGGGGCGGGCAATAATATTTTCCCGCCTGCTTGACCAGAAGATCCATCGCGGTCAAAGCATCCAGAAGGACGGTCAACCCACGAAGATCTCCTTTGATTCTCATCGTGATTTCCTCAGCCGAAAGAGGTTCGGAGGCTAAAAGGGTGAATAGATTCAACTCGGCAGCGGTAAGGAAGATCCGGGTCTCCATAAAATTTCGAGCCAGTTCCAGGATCGTGTTGGGAGTGATTGGATTCATAATCTACCTCTTTTTGAATTTAACGCAAAGCAGGCGGGGCGGCAGAGCTGCAACCAAAAAAAAGTATTTCTTAAGAGCGATTGCGATCCAGAAATCCTCCCTGCCCCCCTTCACTCTTCCCCTCCCCCCAACCGGGAGAGAGGGCCTGGCGAGGGGAATATTTATTTCTTGGATTTGGCCAGCCAGAGCTGACGGCTGAGCTGCATATGTCCGACATGCTGGCCCGTATGTTCGATGACATGCAGGATCGACCACCGGACCGTTACCATCCGATCCCGAAATTTGCGTTCTTCCCCCAGTTGGCCCCCGGTCAAAGGGGACAAGACTTCCTCTGCGCTCTTAGCAGCTGCGTCCACCTTTGCCTTTAGCACAGAAGCATTCATTCCCCGGGTAACAAATTCCGCCTCCCGGTCCCGCTGGATGGGCTGACGGCCGATGATTTCTTTCATAAAGAATATTTCTGATCCCGCGAGATGGGTAACGATCGCGGCCAGGGAATTGGTCTCCAGTTCTCCTTCTTCCTGGATGGGGCGCCAATCCAGAGCTTCCTGCGGTAACCCTTCCAGTAGGTTCTTGACCTGATCCTGTAATTCGCGAAGCGTGGTCAAATACCCTTGAATCTCTTTGATCATTTCTTTTTCCTCCTTCCAGAGAGTTTTATACTTTTTCAGCGATCCTTTAGTATACTATGAGCCTTTTTCAAACCAGTTGGGATAGGGACCCCATAGGGGCATTTTTCCAGACAGGTCTGACAGTCGGAACATGCCTGAGCATTGGAGGACAAAGAGGCATACTGAGTTCTGGCCCAATCCGCTAGGCCATATTGGCGATAGTAACTTTCATAGCGGAAAACATCGGGTATGGGAATTCCCTCCGGGCAAGGAAGGCAATAGCCGCAATTCCGACAAAAGCCCTTTCCCGCTTCGGCGGCAATTTCCATGAAACTTTTAATCTCTCCTGCAGAAAGCTTCCTCGGATTCTTCCCCACCCGCAAGTTTTCTTCCAATTCATCCAGAGCCATCATGCCTGGAATGGCACAGGTGATGTGAGAGTTGGCGAGAACGTATCGGAGGGCGACCTGAGCGGGTGATTCCCCTCGGAAAGAGGGTCTGTCCCAACCTCTGGGAGGAATATTACCCAGCCTTCCCCCGGCCAGGGGTTTCATGCCTATCAGCCCGACTCCCCTGGCGGTAGCCAGGGGGAGAAGATCCGCCGTCAGCCGGTCCTCGTCAAGGGCACTGTAAGCCACCATCAGTGCGGAGAAGACGCCGGATTCTATGGCCCGCTTCATCATGGAAAGGGAACCATGAATGCTAATCCCGATCTGGGAGACCTTTCCTTCTTTCTGGGCTTTCTTCAGCACTTCCAGTCCGCCGCTGCCGAATATTCTTTCATATTCCCCGCCGCGAACGTCATGAAAAAAAACGAGATCGATCCACTCCGTCCGCAGGCGGCGCAGGCACCGCTCAAGTTTGGCCCGAACCCCCGGCCCATCCCTTTCATCCACCTTAGTGGAAAGATAAAATTCTTTGCGTCTTTTCTTCAGAGCCTGACCGATTTTTTCTTCACTGTCCCCGTAACAGTCTGCTGTATCAATGAAATTAATTCCGGAATCCAGGGCCCGGTTTAAAAGGGTTTCGCATTCCTGTAACCCGATTCGCGGGAGCTTGATGCCCCCGAACCCGATCACGGATATGGCCCATCCGGTCCCTCCTAAAACTCTTTTTTCCATCAAAAGATTCTCCCGAACATTATTTATTATACTATATCTTTTCTCAGCGTTCTCCGGGCCCTCTGCGGTAAGAAATTCATTTTTCTCCTCGTAATCGATTCACCAGGATATGGGCCTGGCGAAGCGGTTCTGGGATTCGGTAACCCCGGCAGAGGGAGAGTATGATTTTTACGCTGGTCGCCAGGTCCATCTTATGCCCGGGGGAGACATAGACGGGTTTGACTCCAGTCCGGGTTCGCACGATCATGCCCAGGGGTCGACCCTCCTCAATCAATGGGGCCGCGCTTCCTTTATCCAGAGATGGCTCTGCCTCAGCTCCGTACAAGCGGCTCTTGGCGCATCCGATCGAGGGGAGGTCCAGGAGCAGGCCGATATGAGCAGCGATCCCCTGGCCGTCGACCAAAATCAAATCCGGCTTCGTCTTCAGTTTGGAAAAGGCCTTTATCAAAATCGGTGCTTCCCGGAACGTGAGGAGACTGGGGATGTAGGGAAACGAGGCCTGCCCTTTAACCATGGCGCTTTCTAGGAGAGTCAAATCGGGATAGGAGAAGAGGAGAAAGGCAGCGTATATCCGGTCATCCGTATGGCTGTAAGAGACATCCCCGGCACCGATTTTTTCCAAAGGAATTTTAGGTGGCGTGAGGATTAGTTTCTTACGCAGCCCCTCTTGGATCTGGATAGCCCCCCGGGGGCTGACGTTCCAGGGATGGGAAAGAGCCGTTCCTCGACCCTCGTTCCTCGATGCTCGTTTCAGTCGTTACTCCCCGGCTTGTAGATGAAGCGGTCTAAGAGTTTATAGTAGGAAGTCCACCGGGAAGGGCTGCTCTTTTCCTTTTCAATCCAGGCCATAACGGCGTTGACCTTGGCATCCATATCATCGATATGATGCAGCAATACCGCCTCCAGGGTCATGGGCAGTTTGGGAGACCCGAATTCGTATTCACCGTGATGGCTGAGGATCAAATGTTTGAGGAGAAGAGCCAGGTTTTGGGGAAAGTCCGGTATGGTTCTTATTTTTTCATCGACCATCTCCACGGTGAGAATAATGTGCCCCAGGAGTCGGCCCCGGTCCGTGTAATCAAAGGTCCGTTCAAAAGAGAGTTCCGAAATTTTTCCCATATCGTGAAAGATAGTCCCGGTCAGGAGAAGATCCTGGTCTATTCCCGGGTACCTGGGACTGATGAGGAGAACCAGTTGCACCAGGGAAAGGGTGTGTTCCAGGAGACCTCCGAGGAAAACGTGATGGACAGCCTTGGCGGCCGGGGCCATCTTGAACTTTTGGGCCCACTGCTCATCCTGGAAAAAAGCCGCCAGAAGCTTTTGGAGAAAAGGTTGACGGACTCTGGAGGCGATCGTTTTCAACTCGGTGAACATACTTTCAACGCCCTTTAAGGTTTTCGGAAGGAAGTCCTCCAGCTGCACTTCGTTCTCGGCACATTTCTTCAATCTGGAAATACGGAGTTGTAACATCCCCTGGAATTCATCGACCTCCGCCCTCACTTTGATAAAATCGTCCCTTTCGAACAGGGAAGCAAAATCTAAGGCGTTATCCCAGATCCTCCCCTCCAGCTCACCGGTGCGGTCCGCCAGTCGGATTGAAAGGTAGGGAAGACCGGCCTTGGTTTTGGTCAGGACCTTTTCTTTGACCAGGAAAATGCTTTCCACGGTCTGTCCTTTGCTGAGCTGATTGATAAACGCTTTTTCCATAAGTCCTCCTAGCAAAAGGTTCGAGGTACGAGGAGCGAGGTTCGAGGAATAACAAAAATCCCCGGACTTTTTCCTCGTTCCTCGAACCTCGATCCTTTATCCTTATTCTAGCTGTTTCATTAGGGCTTCTGCCGCCTTGATTCCATCAAGGGCAGAGCTGATAATACCTCCCGCATACCCGGAGCCTTCGCCAATGGGAATAAGGCCGCGAACACTCTGGGAATGATAGTCATCTCTCCGCAGAATCCGAACCGGAGCGGATGTTCGGGTCTCAACTCCGATCAGGGTTGCTTCGGATGAAGAAAAACCGGGCATTTTACGGCTGAAAAAAGGGATCGCCTCTCGAAGACTTTCGGCGACAAAATCCGGAAGACACTCATCCAGCTGAACCGGAGTAATGCCGGGCCTGAAACTGGTTTCCCTTGAGGATATAGGTCCCCGGCCTTGCAGAAAATCGAGCAGCCCCTGGGCCGGGGCTTTGAAATTCCCTCCTCCCAACCGGAAGGCCTTCTCTTCCCACCGTCGCTGGAACTCCATGCCGGCTAACGCATCCTTCCCTCCCCAATCCTCCTTCCCCACGCTGACTACTAAGGCACTATTTGCCCAGCGAGAGTCTCTCCGAAAAAAGCTCATTCCGTTGGTGACCAGGGCTTCCTTTTCGGAACTGGCCCCGATTACGGACCCGCCCGGGCACATGCAAAATGAGTAGACCGCACGATCTTTTGAACTGCGGTGAGTCAACTGGTATTCCGCAGGAGGTAACCGGGGATGCCCGGCTGAAGGTCCATACTGGATGCGATCGATGAGCCTCTGGGGGTGTTCCACCCGGAGTCCGATAGCGAAGGGCTTGGGCTCTAACGCTACCTCCGCATTGCGAAGCATCCGGTAGCTGTCTCGGGCGCTGTGACCGAGAGCCAGAAAGAGAATTGGGGCATCGAGCTCTTCTTCTTCGTTTATGACGACTCCTCGCAATTTGCTCTGGGCAATTTTCAGGCCCGTCACCTTGGTCTGAAATTTGAACTCTACCCCCTTTTCCTGAAGAAAATGGCGCATCGCCATCACGATCTTGCGGAGCCTATCCGTTCCTATGTGGGGTCTCTGCTGATAAAGAATTTCCGAAGGGGCTCCGAAGCGACAGAAGGTTTCCAATATGCTCGAGATGCGGGGGTCGTTGAGGCGAGTATAAAGTTTTCCGTCGGAGAAAGTTCCGGCCCCTCCTTCTCCGAATTGGACATTACTCTCCTCTTCCAGCGTTCCCTCTTTCCAAGACCGCTCTACGTCTTTGACCCGCTGGAGCACCTCTTTCCCTCTCTCCAGGACCAGTGGAGGAATGCCTCCTTCGACTAATTTGAGAGCTGCGAAGAGACCGGCAGGGCCAGTGCCCACGATCAAAGGGCGATGTTCTAGCTTCTTTTTAATTAGAGGAGTAACTTGGACGAGTCGGGGAAGGACCGATTGGATCTTAAGGCCGTATGGGGGGGGCTGGACGACTTTTTTTTCTTCTTCAGGGGGTAAAGAAAGTTCGATGGTGTAAACAAAATGTATCCGGTTCTTCCTCCGGGCATCGAGTGATTTCTTGACGATTTTGAATTCCCGAATCTGCTCGGGTAAAATTTGGAGAGCTTGGGCCGCTTTTGGACGGAGGGCTGCTTCTTCTTCCTGCAGAGATAAAGGGATATTTAGAATTTGGATGGCCATTTGATATCAGGGTTCGCTTACGAGAAAAGGGATAACCCGATGGTCTTGCACAAAAGGAAAAGGGATAAAATCGATTTCCAACAGAGATTAGAACGTTTGAAATCCAATGTAACATATTCCTTTCATGGGTTCCAACGCAAAAAGATTGGTGGCCCTGGGATGTCCCCGGAGGGATCTTTCAGAACAGATGGGCCGCCCACCCCCAGTTTTCCCATTGACAGTGGCCCAGAGTAAGCGAGGGGAAGGGCCTTCACGCACCCTGAACAAGGGAGTTGCTCTCCTCTGGTTAACAGGCGGGCTTCTCTCTCTTTGCTGGCTTATGCCAAACTCGCCGCCATCCCATTGCGGAACCCAAGCCATCACTCCATGGCAAGGAGATTGCCGCCCGATTCAGCGTGCGTGAAGGCCCTTCCCCTCGCTTTGGCTCTTCTCCTCCACCTTTGTTGGGGCCCGGGAGCCAGGACGATTCGCGCCGGTAGCATCGGCTGGGATATTGGCTGGGATATTATTTGGAAAGTCGAATGTCTTTCTCATCCGCCGGAGGGGGCGGGGTGTTTCTTCCCGCTTTATCCACGGAGAGATCAGCGCCTCATGGTGCCAAGCGAATCGTCCTGGCTCCCGGGCCTTGGCAAAGCAGTATGAAGAAACTGGGGATGGGCAAGGAATAGATGGAAGTTGACATAGGTACACCCCTCAAGTAAAGTTACTTGGAGGCCCGCGCCGGATGAAAATTTTGCCAAAAGTCGTGATTCTGGGAATATTCCTTCTCCTTCCTTCCTGCCTGAACTGGTTTTTGGAGAAGCCGACCTTTGCCCTGAAGGAGGTTGCGATTACCCGGATCACCTTCACCGACATCAACTTCCTCTTCGGGATTGAGGTGCAAAATCCCAATTCATTCGATTTGACCTTGCGGGCCCTGGAGTACACGGTCTATTTCAACGATCGGGAGGTGGGTAGGGGGCGTCTGGAGAAGGAAGCCCGGATAACCAAAGCTTCTTCGACCCTGGTTCAGGTTCCCCTGCAGGCCGACTTCAAAAGCCTGGGAGACCCGGTGGGATTGATTATGGCCGGCAAAGATCTGAACTATAAGATTGAAGGGGCGGCTGTTCTCAAAGCGAGCCTGGGCAGCACCACCCTCCCGTTCTCCAAAAGCGGAGAAATAAAAATCAAAAGATAGGGGCGAGGCGCGAGGAAAATTAATCCAATTTTTTTCCTCGGTCCTCGAACCTTCATCCTTGTTCCTGATCTCTTTATCCTTGAATCTTCAAGCCTTTTTCCTGATAGTACTTGATCGCTCTGGGATGGTAGGGAATGGGCGATCCGACGACCGCGGATTGGGGGGAGATTTTTTCAGCCTCCTTGTGAACGATAACCAATTCCGGCGTGTACTCCATAATCGCCTTGACTACCGAGTAGGCGGTCCTTTCCTCAAGCTTCGGATTACAGATCAGCAGGTTGGAAACACACACCACCGGCACATCGTAATCGATCCCCTTGTAGGTTCCTTTGGGGATCGTGAGCGGGAAGTAAACGGGGCCGAATTTTTGCCGCATAATCGGTATCCCTTTTTCGTGGGAGAGAAGCCGCACATTCATACCCGGGGTATGCACTAGATCCATAACGACAGGCATGGGAATTCCGGCCATCCAGAAGAAGGCGTCGATCTTGCGGTCCTTGAGGGCCCCGGCGGATTCCGATGGGCCGAGCCGCTCCCGCTTTATATCTTTTTCCATGATCCCGTGGGCTTCCAGAAGACGGAGGCTGATGATCTCCGAACCGCTTCCCGGAGAACCGGTGGAGACACGCTTACCTTTCAGGTCAAAAAAGGTATTGATCCCTCTCCCCTCGGCCGCGACCGTATGCAAATAATTATTGTAGATGACAAAAAGGGTCTGAATGGATCCTTGGCCCAAATCTTTGAAACGTCCCGCTCCAGAAAAGGCGTCGAAGGCGATATCCGCCATGGTCATGGCCATATCCGTCTTTCCCATATGGACGAGGCGGCAATTATCCACCGAGCCCTGGGTTAATTCGGAAGCAACTTCCGTATTCGGAAGATGCTTGGAGATGATACTAGCCATTCCCGCGCCCAGGATATAGTAGACCCCTCCAACCGGGCCCGTGGCCAAAGACATCCGTTTGGTCTCCCCCCGGGCCACCAGCGAAAAGGCCTGGCTGAGCAGAAGACTTCCGGTGCTTGCCCCCATGATCCTTAAAAATTGCCGTCGATCCATATCCTTCTCCTTTCATAAAATAATGTCCCAAGGCATAAGGCGCAGGATGTTAGGCCAAAAGATTAAGGCGCGAGGTTCGAGGAGCGATGATCGAGGTAGAAAAAGCCTGGTTCCTCGATCCTCGGTACTCAAACCTCGTGCCTGTTTTTAAAAAAGGGCGTCGACGAAGTCTCGGGCGTCGAACTCCCGAAGATCGTCTACCTTTTCGCCGATTCCAATAAAGCGGATGGGGATTTTCAATTCATCGGAGATGCTGATCAGGATCCCGCCTTTCGCTGTGCCGTCCAGTTTCGTCAGGACAATGCCGGTCACGCCCAGTTCCTTATCAAACATCTTAGCCTGGGAGATGGCATTCTGCCCTGTCGTGGCATCCAGGACCAGTAGAATTTCGTGGGGAGAGTTGGGAAGTTCCCGGGCCATGACCCGCTTGATCTTCTTCAATTCCTCCATGAGATTGACTTTGGTATGAAGCCGGCCGGCCGTGTCCACGATAATAACATCGGAACCCCGCGCTTTCCCTGCCTTCAGGGCATCGAAGACTACGGCCGAGGGGTCAGAACCGCTCTTGTGTTTGATCACTTCACATCCCACCCTCTGCGCCCAGACCTCCAGTTGTTCAATGGCCGCCGCCCGGAAGGTATCCGCCGCCGCAAGGAGAACGGACTTTCCCTGTCCTTTGAGCTTCTGGGCTATCTTGCTGATCGTTGTTGTTTTGCCCGTTCCATTGACGCCGATGACCATGATGACGAAGGGCCGGACTGCAGAAGTATCCAGGGCTTTCTCCTGCCGATTCAGGATGAGGAACATTTGTTCCTGCAGGGCTTTTTTCAGCTGGTCGGCATCTTCCAACTCCTTACGCTTGACTTTTTCGGTTACTTGGTTCAGCAGTTGATGGGTGGTCTTTACGCCGATGTCGCTGGTGATGAGAATTTCTTCCAGCTCGTCCAGGAGGGAATCGTCAATCTTTCTTTTTCCAGCGACGAGCTGGTCGATCTTGCTCACCATGCTCTGGTGAGTCTTGAGCAGGCCCTCCTTCAACCGCTGGAAAAATCCCCTTTTTTCTTCAGCCATAAAAACTCCAAAAGCGGCGTATGGCGCAGGGCGTAAGGCATACGGAATAAGGGGAAAGAATCTTTATTTTTTGCCTTGCACCCTAAGCCTTGGGCCCTACACCGATTTTTTAATTGAGTCTTACCGACACCACCTTCGACGTACCGGGCTCTTCCATGGTGATCCCGTATAGGGTGTCGGCAATCTCCATGGTTCGTTTGTTGTGGGTGACGAGGACGACCTGGAATTTTTGGGCGAGATCCTGGATCATGTTATTGAATCTTCCGATGTTGGCGTCATCCAAGGGAGCATCGACCTCATCCATCATGCAGAAGGGGCTGGGGTTGATCAAAAAGAGGGAAAAGATGAGCGCCACCGAAGTCAGAGCCTTTTCGCCGCCGGATAGAAGACTTACGTTCTGCAGTTTCTTTCCCGGCGGCTGAGCAATAATGTCCACCCCGGTCTCCAGGAGGTTGGACTCATCGGTAAGAACCAGCTCGGCCCGGCCCCCGCCAAAGAGGTGAGTAAAGATTTCCTTGAATTTGTTGTTGACCGCTTCAAAGGTTGCGGCAAATCGCTTACGGGAGGTGCGGTTGATCTTCTTGATGGCCTGATCCAGGGCTTCCAAGGATTGGACCAAATCGGCTTCCTGCTCGGTCAGAAAATCCAGCCGGATCCTGCATTCCTCGTATTCCTGAATGGCCAGAAGGTTCACCTCCCCGATAGATTCGATCAGCGATTTCAATTCGACGAGGCGGGCTTCTACTTCCGGTGCGAAGTAATCCTGATCATCCTGCCGGGCCAGGAAGGCTTCGGTGGTGATGCGGTGCTTCTCTTCTACGCCGGAAAGGAGATGTTTCAGGTTGAGGTCCGTCTCCATGAGTTTCAGAGAAAGGGTGTTCCTTTGCTCCTGGAGGGCGTGGAGAGTTTCCCGGCGCTCCTTCCAGAGGGATTCGGATTTTTCCAGCTTCTCCCGCTCTGTCAGAAGAGCTTCTCTCTTCTCACTCAGGCGAGACTGCAATTCCTGATGTTCCCCTAGGAGACGTTGGAGGTCGATCTCGGCATCCCGCCGCCGTTCTTCCGCTTCCCGCATCTGGCGAAGACACTCCTGAACTTCCTCGCGGCGGCGGGAGAGGAGGGATTCATTTTCCTGAAGTGCCTGCCGAACCCTCTCCAGGTTCTGATCGATGCTCTGCTTCTTTTCCTGGAGGGCGACCAGGCGCAACTTGGCTTCGGTAACTTCGACCTGAAGTCCCTCGATCTCTTCTTTCAGAGTTTGCAGGTCCTTTTCCCGGCGAATCAGGCCTTCTTCCCGGTTTTGTTTCTCCTGTTCCGCTTCCTGGAGGGCTAATTCATTCTTCCCCGCCTGTTCCTGGATTTCTACCCGCTCCTCGGCGAACTGGCTTTCTTCGAACTGGAGGGTTTCAATCTGTTGCTGCCAGCGCTTCAGTTCGAGCTGCCCCTGATCCAGTTCTTTCGTTTCGCTGACGATACGCAATTCCTCCTGGTGGAGGGACTGGATGAGCCCTTCGAGGGAAGTTTCGAGGCTTTTGATCTCCCCCAGGAGCTCCTCCTGCCTCCCTTCCAGAGAAGCGATTTCCGGGCGCAGTTCCTCGGTGCTATGAGTCAATTCCCGGATTTCCCTCTTCCGGTGAAAAGTTCCGGAAGCGACCTGCTCTTTGCTCCCCCCCGTAACCACGCCGGAAGGATGGAGTACTTCTCCGTCGAGGGTGACCAGAGTTTTCCATATGGAATCACGGTTCCAGAGATCTATGGCCTGCCGCAGGTCGGGGACAATCCAGACATCCCCGAACAGGTGCTGGGCCAGGTGGGTGAACTCTTCCTTCACTTTGATCACGTCTAAAAGAGGGATCACCATTCCGTCGGGGGAAACAGTGGAAGAGAAGAGAGGATTCTGTTTTACGTGGAGGGGAATAAAGCTGGAACGGCCCGACCCGTGGGCCTTCAGGTATTCGATGGCCTTGAGGCTTTCCTCGTGATTCTGGACGATGAAGTGCTGTAATTTTTCTCCCAGGACCGACTCCACCACGCATTCGTATTTGGGGTCGGTTTCGATGATGTCCTCCACCAGCCCCCAGATGCCGTTCTGGTCTGTGCCCTGGGCCTGGCGCTTCAGAAGGATAGCCCGGACCCCCTCCTGGTAACCTTCGAAATTTTTCTGCAATTCCAGCAGGGAGTTCAGGCGGGAGCTCTCCCGATTCAGGCGTTCCCGCTGCTGGGCGAGCCCTTCCTGTAGGGCGGCAAGAGAAGATTGCAGTTCTTTGAGGTGGAGAGTCTTTCGTTCCCGCTCTTCCTCAATCTGGCTCCGGGCGTTGCGACGGTCGGTCAGCTTAAGGGCTTGCTGAACCATGAGGGTCCGGAGTTCCTCCGCTTTCCTCTGCGACTCCTGTCTCTCCTGGGCGATCTTTTCCATCCTGTGGAAAAGTTCTTCCGATTGGCGGTTCAGGCTCAGGAGTTGATTCCTCAGCTGAGCCAGTCGGGTGAGCAGGTCCACCAGGGTGTTCTTCTCCTGGGAGAGAGCTTGTTCGTGGCCGGCAAGCTGGAGTTTTTTGTCAGAGAAGATCTTTTCCTTTTCGGATAGAAAGTCAGCGTCGAGGACGATTTTCTGCTGGAGGTTGTTCAAGGATTCATCATATCCCTGGATTTCCCGATGGGCATCTTCTTTCTGCTGGCTGAGCTTACCGATCTCCTCCTCTGCCCGGGAGGCTTGCTTCTGGAGGTTTTCCCCGTCCCGGGAGGAAAGCTCGATTTGATTTTCCCGGGTTTTTATGGCCCCTTCATTTTCAGACAGCCTTTCTTGATGGGCAGTCAGGTCCCGTTCCAGGTCGAGCAGGTTGACTTTGATCCGTTCCACAGCGGCTTCTACCGCTTGGATCTCCGACGAGCCCTTTTCTTCTAAATCTTTGAGCTCCTGGAGGGACGATTGCATCTCTTTATGCTGACCTTCCAGGGAACGATAGTTCTGAGCCGACTGCCCCAGCTCGATGGACCGCATCTCGTCGCGGTATCCTTTATACCGCTCCGCTTTCCTGGCCTGGCGGTTGAGGGAGTTCATCTGCCTCTTGATCTCTCCGATCACATCGCTCAGGCGCAGAAGATTCTGCTGGGTGGCTTCCATCTTGCGCAGGGCGGAGGCTTTGCGATCTTTGTATTTGGTGATCCCGGCCGCTTCCTCGATGAGGATGCGTCGCTCTTCGGGCTTGGCGTTTAAAACAAATTCCATCTTCCCCTGTTCGACGATGGAGTAAGCCCGGTGGCCAATCCCGGTGCCCAGGAAGAGGTCGGTAATGTCCTTCAGGCGGCAGGGGACCTTGTTGATGAGATACTCGCTCTCGCCCGACCGAAAGAGCCGCCGGCTCACGGAGATTTCGCTGAAATCGAGGTACTCGGCAAGGGGTTTGCCATTTTCATTGGAAAAGACCAGGGTCACTTCGGCCATGCCCAGAGGTTTCTTAAATTCGCTCCCGTTGAAGATTACATCCTCCATGGCCTTCCCACGGAGTTGTTTGGGGCTCTGTTCCCCCAGGGCCCATCGGATGGCGTCCACTACGTTGGATTTTCCGCAGCCGTTCGGGCCCACCACGGCAGTTACGCCGGGAGGAAATTCAATCTGGGTTTTTTCTGAGAAAGATTTAAACCCCAGAACCTCCAGCCTTCTTATTTTCATGGCCACCCCTTAAATTTCTGCTGGGTTCTCGGAAAGAAAAAGTGAATAAATTCAAATAATTTGAAAAAGGAAACACACCATCCCATATTTCCAGGACATTTTAGCAAGGATAGAAATTTTTGTAAAGATAAAAATACCACTGAATGTATAACGGCCATTTTTATCCACAATAGGTTGTGGAATCGAGTGGAGGAAATGGTTTAGAAAAAGAGAAAAGATTGGCTGGAGGGGAGGTATGGGTAAACTGGCTATAAGGGGAAAATTTGTTAAACATTTCAAAACTGAGCCCCTTGCCAAAGTCGATGTTTCGTCATTCCCGCGAAAGCAGAGATTTTTTAGGGGGACATAATTTTCCATTTAAGGGCGGTACTATCCATTACCCGAGGAAAATGATTCGGCTTTCTCAGCATGCGCCCCCAGTTTTGGTAAAA
>Ga0187854_10003328_pt1 | contig 12842 bp, 14 predicted proteins | sample June2016WEW_6_15_FD_132445 | JGI IMG/M metagenome (GOLD analysis project Ga0187854, IMG submission 132445) | Peatland microbial communities from SPRUCE experiment site at the Marcell Experimental Forest, Minnesota, USA - June2016WEW_6_150 | ecosystem: Environmental > Terrestrial > Soil >...
CACAATGAGTCCCGTCCCCCGTCCCCCTGGTATAAATTGATGACCGAACGGGTGTGAAAGACAAAAAACCAAGGGGCAGACAAAACCTGCTTGACAACTGTCAACTATATGGGATTCCTGCTTCCGCAGGAATGACGACCTGGGGTCGAAAGGGACTTTTTCAGCAACCTGTTAGTGAGGTCCGAACGCCCATTGAGCCTTTCGAACTGTTACCTTCGTTTCTCTACAGGATTTCCAGCGCTTTTCCAGGAGGCAAAACCTTCAACACAACGGTAGACTTTTTTATATCCCAGTTTGAGAGCCCAACTGGCTCCGCAGTGGCTGCGCATTCACTTTGCATCAGTACAATAGAAGACGATGGGTTTATCCTTATCCTCCCCGAGAAACCCGATAAACTCTTCCTTGCTTTTTCCTCCTGTTTTTGATTTATCCCACTGATCCATATTTCCGTTGGGAAATTCGAAATGCTTTGCCCCGGGAACATGCTCTTGCTTGTATGCTGGATAGGGCCGGGTATCGGTGAGCAGGACCTCCTTCTCGCCATCTTGCAGCTTCTTGAGTTCAACTGCGGAGACCACGGTGTACCCGCTCACATCTTGAGCCGGAGCATTCGATGGGAGACAAAGGAAAAGGATCCCCGCAACCATGAAAACCGCGAGCATTTTCAAAATTCTCATCTGCACTCTCCTTTCCCTGAAAGGGTTATAGCAAAATTGGTGAAAGTTATTTCAAAACTTACGTCCTCTTTCTTCACTGTTCCTCCGAGAAGTCCGAAAAGCCAGCGCAGCCTTCAAATAGGCAACGATTAGAGGGTGGGGACTCTCGGGCCTTGAAGACATTTGCGGAACAAAAAGCGTGGCAACATAGAAAGGCCGATCAGATAGCTCCACAATTCTGGCCCCTCCATCAAGATCGACACCTGTGATCTTGAGCTGTCCCTTACCAAGTTTATCCCGAAATTCTGGATTGAGGCCATAGTTACAGTAAAATTGCTCCATCACTTCTTGCCGTCCATAAGCCTGATGGGCATGTGAGCCTGGTACAATCTTTATCGTCTGGGTTTTGCCAACCAGGGAGCAGGCCAGTTTACTAATGAGCAGTATCGGTGCACTGGGCGCAGTTTCTTCGTGCTCTGCATCATGAATGCCCAACACATTGCGTGCATACTCTACCAGAGCATGTTGAAAGCCTCCTCAATTTGCAAAGAACGGCCATCCCCTTTCACGGGCGAATTGGATACCCCGAAGCGCCCCATCCATGCTCTTATATGGACTCCCAGGAGCACACCAGAGTGCGTCAAACTGCTTGAGTATTGTCTCATCAAACCCTTTTGCCAGTGATTGAGTTGGAAGCCAAGAAAAATCCACGGACACAGACAAAGCCGCAGCGGCATGGCCCAAAGCCTCGTTCGTGGGGATATGAGAAATTAAATTGGGATCATAATCCCCTATTATCCCTACCTTCAATGGTTGATTCACTTCGGATGCCTCCTGATTGCGTGTTGGTTTGACTTGGGAATGGAGTGGTTCAGAAGCAACTTATCGCAACTCTATCTTAACTACCAGATCACAAAAAACCCTATCTCTCTTTTAAAGAAATAGGGTTTCTTTTTTGGGCCTATCATAGCTCCTCCCGAAGTTCGAAGGAGAAAGCCTACTTGTAAAATATGTGAATTATAGGTTTTCCAAAACGGAAATTACCATTAACCTACTGCCAGATCAAGAAAATAGTGTTCTTCCTTGAACCTTGCACCTTGTACCTTGAACCTCTTTTACAGAGCAATGACGCCTTCAATTTTCTTCGCCTCGCGGTAAAAAGAGATCACCTCTTCGCTGGATCCTACTTCCCATTCTGCGGTGACACTCACATATTTGGCGGTCCTGGAGAATCTGGTAGTAAACGGTCTTCCTTTGAACAATTCCGTCAGTTCATGCACTCTGGCCATCGGCGCAATGAACTTGAACATATAGGGGCTAGGCCAGGTGTAGAATTCATCGAGTTTAGCCTGCAGACTGAGGAGGGAGGGATCTTCCCTGAGAGCCTCGTTTCTGGAGTTCATAAGTCCCTTCTTTCAGAACATAGCGAAGATTTTGGAAAGTAGATACCCACGGGCTTACGCCCGTGGCACTTGCAGCGGAAGATTATTATGTCATATCTGAGGGTTTTCGCACCCTCAGACTCCCGCGCAAGGAGCGCTTTCACCTACGGGCTAACGCCCGCAGTCCTCAGCGCCTTTATTGATAGGGATTGACCCTCTTTGAAACCATACCATATTTTCCTTTTTTACGCTTCCAGAAGAGTTGATTTTATTTTTGAAAAATGGTAAGAGTAATACCAGTAAGAATTAGAAGGAGGAATTTATGCGAATCACATCCAAAGGACAGGTTACCATTCCGATGGAAATCAGAGAAAAAATGGGCCTTCTCCCTGATACGGAAGTGGAATTTGAAGTTGCGGGCAATACCGTTTGCTTGAAAAAAGCTAAGGCTCAATCCAAACGCAGTCGAAATTTAATCGCTCGTCTAAGGGGTAAAGGAACGGTGCGCATGACTACGGACGAAATTATGGCTTTGACGCGGGGGTAAGGATGGATATCCTGGTGGATAGCAATGTGATCCTCGACATCCTTACCGAGGATAAGAAATGGTTTCCCTGCTCGTCAAAAACATTGGCTCGCTATGCTGAGCAAAACATCTTAGTGATCAATCCAATCATATATGCGGAAGTCTCTATTTCTTTCGATCGCATCGAGGATCTCGAGGATCTCTTATCCCCTTCTTATTTCCCCCGGGACCCGCTCCCCTGGGAAGCTGCTTTTCTGGCTGGCAAATGCTTTCTTGCCTATCGCAGGAAAGGGGGTGGGAAGCGATCACCATTACCTGACTTCTTCATCGGTGCCCACGCCACTATAGCCGGAATGCCCTTACTGACCAGGGATGTATCACGTTATCGCACCTATTTTCCGAATTTAAATTTAATTGCCCCGGGTTGAAAGGGTTTGGTTACGAATTTTGACTCTCGGATATGCTATAGATCGCGGAGAAGTGAGGATTGAAAAGGCGAATCTGACTATTCAAGATATCCTGTCGTATCGCCGTCGGAAAGGAGGGGGAACATGGATTTGAAAGGAAAGGTTGCGATCATAACCGGCGCTGGTGGGGGAATTGGAAGGGGTATTGCTTTGAAATTCGGGTCCCTGGGGGCGCATGTAGTGGTGGCCGACATCAAACTGGAGGGTGCCAGGGAAACCGTTTCCATGCTGGAGAAAGGGGGGCATCATTGCCTTCACCAAAACCATGGCCCGTGAGATGGCCCGTTACCAGATCAACGTGAACTGCGTCTGTCCGGGAGCCACGGATACCCCGTTGCTGGGGGAAATAACCAGGGGAGAAACCGGAGCCAAGATCATCGAAGCCATGGTCAAAGCCGTTCCCTTCCGAAGGCTGGGGAAACCCGAAGATATCGCCGGGGCCGTCGCCTTCCTGGCTTCAGACGAGGCAGCCTTTATCCCCGGCCAGACCTTGAGTGTTTCTGGCGGCCTCACAATGTGTTGAAAAGCTTTCTGGTTCCGGGTTTCCGGTTTAAGAATAAATTTTTTCCCTGCGAACTCTGTAGGGGCGACCGGCCGGTCGCCCCTACAGAATTATAAACGTGGATCTTAAGTGGTCTCTACTACCTCACCCCTCAACCTCTTTGCTTCCAGCTACTTTTCTCACTTTAGGCACTTCTTTACTCCGAACTAAAAAAGCGGGGGCGTAAAGACATCGTAATTTAGGATATCTTGGGTCACATTATAGATGCGGTGCTTGGTATTCTTCGGGACCCGAATGAAGGTCCCCTTATCAATGTCGAAATCCCCTACCCCATCGATCCACATCTTAGCTTTGCCGGCGAGGATAAAAATAATATCTTCCTGGGTCTCATGGACATGGACCGGAATGTCTTTGCCCGCAGGCAGTTTCACCAGGAAGATGGTAATATCCCCCTGCTCATCCTTCTTGCTGAGGAAACTTTTGATCTGAATCGGAAGGGTGGGATGAGGGGTCCACTTTACCTCTTTCTCTCTTTTTACCGGATTCATAATACCTCCTTTTGCTTTAAGAATTTCGAAATCGACACCAGAGAACCTAGCGCGGCATAACCGCAACCAAACCAAACAAAAACTAAAAGGCAATCTCCGCCACGGCTTTTGAAAATTGTAGGGGTCACGCGAAGCGCGTGATGGTTGCCATCTTGTGGGCGGCCACGGAGGGCCGCCCCTACATTCAGAAAAAATCCTAACAAAATTTAGAGAGTTTGAACGTTAATAGGGTGGCGAAGACGCAACCAAAGGATACATATCTCGCAGGACTCGCAGAGGCCGCAGAGATTTTCTAAATTCTTTCTCTGCGTTCCCTGCGATATCTGTGCTACAGCGGCTTGTGTCTTGCGCCTTATACCTCGTGCCCAGCTTTTCCATTATAATCCAATTTTACCCTCCTCTAACTATTTTCACACGGTGAGTCCCAAAATGCTCCAAATTATTGACATCGAATCTTATTTATATTATTATAAAAATTCTAAATTAAGTTTCCTTTAGGGGAGGATAGGCGATGGAGAAGCGCGATCTGGAGCTTATCCAGAAGTACACCTCCATGGATGCGGAGCTTAAGCGCCGCTGGGAGGAGCATGAGCAGTTTGAACACAAGCTCGAAGAATTCAACCGGCGACTGTATCTAACTCCGGAAGAAGAAATAGAGCGGAAAAGAATCCAAAAGCTAAAACTCGCCGGCCGTGATCGGATTGAAGCGATTCTCTCCAAGTATCGGTCCCAGGAACTGGGGGGTAAAGGTTGAAAAAAACTGGAGCCGAGATTGTCTTTGAATCTCTTAAACAGGAAGGCGTTGACACGGTCTTTGGATTACCCGGCGGAGCTGTCCTGACCTTGTACGACACTATGCCCAAATACTCCGAGGAGGTCCGTCATCTTCTGATGCGTCACGAGCAAGGAGCCGTACATGCCGCCGACGGATATGCCCGCTCTTCGGGCAAGGTGGGCGTCTGCCTCGTGACTTCCGGTCCCGGGGCCACCAATGCAGTGACCGGGGTGGCCACGGCTTTTATGGATTCCGTCCCTATGGTGATCTTTACCGGCCAGGTTAACACGATGCTCATCGGCAACGACGCCTTCCAGGAAGCAGATATTACGGGCATTACCCGCCCCTGTACCAAGCATAACTACCTGGTCAAGGATGTCAAAGATCTGGCGGCAACCATCAAACAGGCCTTCCACCTGGCCAAGACCGGGAGGCCTGGCCCCATTTTGATAGACCTGCCCAAGGATGTGATGGCCGCCACTACCGAATTCAGCTACCCCTCCAAGCTCAAGATGCGGAGCTACAACCCCACTTACGAGGGCCATCCCGGCCAGATCAAGCGGGCGGCCAAACTCATCGCGGGAGCCAAAAAACCGGTGATCTATGCCGGGGGCGGCGTGATTATTTCTAACGCTTCCAGGGAGCTCACCTCTTTAGCTCAGAAGCTCTCCATCCCCGTAACCACGACCCTCATGGGCCTGGGAGCTTTCCCCGGGACCCATCCTCTATTCTTGGGCATGCTGGGAATGCACGGAACCTTTCAGGCCAACATGGCGGTTACCCATTGTGATGTGCTGATCGCGGTGGGAGCCCGTTTCGATGACCGGGTCACGGGGAAGGTAGAGTCCTTTTCCCCTCATTCCAAAAAGATTCATATCGATATCGACCCCACCTCCATCTCCAAAAATGTTCAGGTCGATATTCCCATTGTCGGCGATGCCAAAAATGTCCTCAAAACCATGTTGAAATCTTTCGAAGAAGAACCAGCCCAAGACTGGCCGAAGATCCATGGCGACTGGTTCTCCCAGATCACCCACTGGAAAAATACCTCCTCGCCGGAATACAAGCCGGGCCCCTGCATCAAGCCCCAATTCGTCATCCAGAAGATTAACGAGCTCGCGGGAGGCGATGCCATCATCACCACCGAAGTAGGCCAGAATCAGATGTGGACGGCCCAATTCTTTAAATTTACCAAGCCCCGGACGCTGATTACCTCCGGAGGCCTGGGCACGATGGGGTTCGGCTTTCCTGCGGCCATCGGAGCTCAGGTGGCCTTCCCGGATAAGACGGTAATCGATATTGCGGGAGACGGCAGTTTCCAGATGAATGTTCAGGAACTGGCCACGGCTGTCCAATACAACCTGCCGGTTAAGGTGGCCATCTTGAATAACCACTGCCTGGGAATGGTTCGCCAGTGGCAGCAGCTCTTCTGCGACCAGCGTTATTCCCAAACCATCTTTGAAGTGGCCCCGGATTTCGTCAAGCTGGCGGAGGCCTACGGAGCCGTCGGCCTCCGGGCCACGAAGACCGAGGAAGTTGAACCGATCATCCGGGAGGCCCTTTCCACCCGTAAGACGGTGGTTATGGACTTTTTGATCGATCCGAACGAATGCGTCTACCCCATGGTCCCGGCAGGGGCAGCCTTGACCGAAATGCTACTGGTGTAAAAAAATTGCCTAAAATGCCTAAAATTTGGCCAACATAAGGAGATTTCTAAAACAAGAAAATGCGACATGTCATCTCGGTTTTGGTCGATAATGAGCCCGGGGTGTTGTCCCGGATCTCCGGTCTATTCAGCGGCCGGGGGTTCAACATCGAGAGTTTAAATGTGGCCGAGACTCTGGACCCCAGCATCTCCCGCATGACGCTGGTCACCAGCGGAAACGAGCAAATCATCGAGCAGATCATCAAACAGCTGAACAAGCTGGTCAACGTGATCAAGGTGTTCGACCTCACGGGCTCCGATTTTGTGGAACGGGAGATGGCGATGATTCGGGTCAATGCGGAAAGCTCCTCCCGGGCTGAGGTTCTGCGGATTCTGGAAATCTTCCGGGGCCGGGTGGTGGATGTTTCTCCCAAATCCTACACCCTGGAGATCACCGGGGACGAAAAGAAAATCCAGGCGGTAATTGAACTCCTCGCCCCTTTTGGGATCATAGAGATCGTCCGCACCGGAAAAGTAGCCATTGCCCGGGCTAAAAAGGATGGCTCCCCTCTTGCGAAAGGTCGGGAGCAGAAGTTAGAAAGTTAACCTGTCAGGATCGCCCCTTTCTGAAACCTAGCTCCCGTCCAGAGAACGTACTTATACAGAAAAGCGGCAGATAGGATTAGGAGGATGGAGGTCGATCCGCATTAAACAAGGAGGAAGGGATGGCAAAAATCAATTTTGGCGGCGTAGTGGAAGATGTGGTCACCCGGGAAGAATTCCCTCTTTCCAAAGCCCAGCAGGTCCTCAAGAACGAAGTGGTCGCGGTACTCGGATACGGCGTCCAGGGACCGGGGCAGAGCCTCAACATGCGGGACAATGGGATCCGGGTGATCGTCGGCCAGCGGGGCAAAACTGCCTCCTGGGATAAAGCCGTGAAGGACGGCTGGGTGCCGGGGCAAACGTTGTTTCCCCTGGAGGAGGCGTCGGCCCGCGGCACGGTCATAGAATATCTGCTCTCCGACGCCGGGCAGAAGGAATTTTGGCCCAAGCTCAAACCGCACCTTACCGAGGGGAAGACTCTCTTCTTCTCCCACGGTTTTGGTATTACCTACCGAAAGCTCACCGGAGTGGTTCCTCCGAAAAACGTTGATGTGGTCATGGTCGCCCCCAAAGGGTCCGGGCTTTCCGTTCGGCGCAACTTCCTGGAAGGCAGCGGCATTAACAGCAGCTATGCCATATTTCAGGACTATACCGGAAAAGCCAAAGAAAAGACCATTGCGCTGGGACTGGCCATGGGATCCGGCTATCTCTTCCCCACCACTTTCGAAAAGGAGGTCTTCAGTGATTTGACCGGCGAAAGAGGAGTTTTGATGGGCGCCATCGCCGGAATTATGGAGGCCCAGTACTACGAGCTGCGCAAGCACGGGCACAGCCCCAGTGAGGCTTTCAATGAGACGGTAGAAGAATTCACCCAGAGCCTGATCAAACTCGCTGCGGAGAAGGGTATGGATTGGCTGTACGCCAACTGCAGTACCACGGCCCAGCGGGGGGCGCTGGACTGGAAGGGAAGATTCCGGGATGCCGTCGCTCCCCTCTTTTCCGAATTATACAAACGGGTGGAAGATGGTACGGAAGCGAAGATTGTGCTGGAGAAGAACAGCCAGCCCGATTACCGGGAGAAATTGGACGCCGAGCTGGCTGAAATGAGAAAATCCGAGATGTGGCAGGCCGGAGAAAAAGTCCGGGACCTGCGTCCGGAGAACTGGAAGAAAGAAGCGTAAATACAAGTGGCTCGTTACGGGTTCCACGTTACTCGTTAAAGACATTTTGGATTCGCAATATTCAACTTGTGCCCCTGAACGAGTAACGAGCAACGTCTCTCAAATGAGCAGTAGTCAACCCTTCATCACCGTTGATCATATCACCGTCCGTCTACCCAATCGGCTAATCTTGGAAGACAGCTTCTGGAAGATCCGGTCGGATGAGCACTGGGCCATTTTGGGGCCGAATGGATCGGGGAAGACGACGCTGGTCCGTTCGCTCTGGGGAGGGGTCCCGCTCCGAAGCGGATCCATCCACTTCGACTTTTTGGGTCCGCATTCCAATAGCCAGGATATTCCTCCCCGCGAGGTCATCGGGGTTGTCTCCCTGGAGATGCATCAGAGGCTGATGGAACAGGAGGAGATAAGGGAAGAATTCCGGGCTTACGCCGGAGAAAACGGTGAGGGGACCGCAGTTGAAGAGGTGATTTTTTCTGGAATCCTGGCTCAACGTGAGCTGACCCCTGCGGATGAGAATCGGCTTTCAGAGGTCGCTGAACTCCTGGATATCCGGCATCTCTTTTCCCGGTCGATTCCCTCCTTATCCACCGGGGAAATCCGAAAGATCCTCATCGCCCGGGCATTGATGAAATCCCCCCGGCTCTTAATCCTGGATGAACCCTTTGAAGGGTTGGATGAAAAGGCGAGAGAAATCCTGGCCCATTCGATCAATCATTTGATGTCCGGCCTCATGCGGGTGGTCCTGGTAGCTCACCGGTTGGAAGAGATTGTTCCCCGGATTACCCATGTCCTTTTGGTAAAAGACGGCCGGGTATTCCGGCAGGGTCCCAAGGAGGAAATCTTAACTTCCCAGAACCTGAGCCAGCTTTACGGATGTGAACTGCTCCTGGGGAAGAATAATGGGAGCTATTCTCTGTCTTACGGCGCGGAGAAGGATAGGAAAATAGAACTGCCGCACGAGTGTCAGGAGATTCTCCCGGATGAGGCGGAAGCGCTGATCGAGATGAAAGATACCACCGTAAAATACGGAGATCTCGTCGTTCTCGACCGGCTGAACTGGGCCATGAAGCGGGGGGAAAATTGGGCGATCCTGGGCCCGAATGGCGCTGGAAAATCCACCCTGGTAAAACTGATCCTGGGAGAGAATCCCCAGGCCTATGCCAATCAAATTTCCCTCTTTGGAAAGCGGAGAGGTTCGGGGGAAACCATCTGGGAGATCAAGAAGCGGATGGGGGTAATCTCCGCGGAATTGCAGGTCCAGTACCGGAAAAAGATGAGCTCTTACGAGGTTATTGCCTCCGGATTCTTCGATTCCATCGGGTTATACCAGGCTCCCACCCCTGAACAAAGAGAGGCTGTCGGCCGGTGGGTTGAACTGCTGAAAATTAAAGATCTTGCCAAAGAGCCTTACCATCAGTTATCCTTCGGGCAGAAGAGAATGATCCTTCTGGCCAGGGCCATGGTTAAGAGCCCGGTCGTGCTCATCGCCGATGAACCCTGCCATGGCCTGGACGTGGCCAACCGGAGACGGATCCTGAAGATTCTGGAAAGGATCGGGGAGACGAAAACCAACCTCCTCTATATCACCGACCGCCGGGATGAAATATTGAACTGTATCACCCATGTGATGCGGCTGCAGAAGGGAAAAGCCCTTCAGCAAGGGAGAAAAGAAGAAGTACTCCGAAAGGGCGGGAATCAACCTTGAGCCGGCCAGACCGAAAATTTCCCATTGCCATAGACGGGATGAGGTTTATCATTCCCCTGGCTGTGATTTCCGTGCTTCTCTGGAGTCTGGGGTTCATGGTCTGGGCCGGGATGTTCACCTTCCTCACCCTGTTCGTCATCTATTTCTTCCGGGACCCCGAGCGAGCCATCCCACCCGGAGAGAAAGCCATCCTTTCTCCGGCGGATGGAACGGTGGTTCAGGTTCAAACCTGCGTGGAAGAACGGTTTCTGAAACGACCCGCCATCAAGCTCAGCGTGTTCATGTCTATCTTCAATGTTCATGTGAACCGCAACCCCTTGACGGGCCGGATCATAGACTCTGCTTATGCCCGGGGAAAATTTATCCGGGCCGACCTGGATCAGGCTTCTGCTTCGAATGAACAGAATGCCCTGCTGGTCGAGAACGCGGAAGGGGTTCGGCTGCTGGTGGTCCAGATTGCCGGGCTGATCGCCCGGCGGATTATCTGCTGGGTGAAAAAAGGGGATCGGGTGGAGAAGGGACAGCGGTTCGGGCTCATTTGTTTCGGTTCCCGGCTGGACATTTATCTGCCGGAAAATACCGCTCTTCAGGTCCGGCTTGGCGAGAAAACCCTGGCCGGCCAAACCATTCTGGGATACCTTCCATGAGACGGGAAAAGAAAGAGCGCCGGAAAAAAATGAACAGCATGCGGAAGGGGATTTATATCCTTCCCAACCTGTTTACCTCGGCCAGTCTTTTTTGCGGGTTCTTCGCCCTGCTGCGCACCCTCCAGGAGGATTTCTTTTCGGCCGCCACCTTCATCCTGGCTTCGGGTCTTCTGGATGGGATGGACGGAAAAATCGCCCGCTACACCAACACGACCAGCCGCTTCGGAGTGGAATACGACTCCCTGGCGGACGTGATCGCTTTTTGCGTGGCTCCCGGCATCCTGGTCTATTCCTGGGCCCTGGAGCCCTTTGGGCGCCTCGGCTGGCTGGCGGCATTTCTCTTCGTGGTCTGCGGCGCACTTCGTTTGGCCCGTTTCAACATCCAGGTGAACACCGTGGAGAGCCGCTATTTCAGCGGCCTTCCCACGCCGGCCGCCGCGGGACTGATCGCCACCGGCATCCTGGTCTTCTACCACCTGGGAGATACCGGGATCAGCAAACATATTACCGTTCTGTTAACGACCTATTTCCTGGCTTTTTTAATGGTGAGTACCGTAAAGTACTACGGGTTCAAGGATATCGAGCTTTTCCGCCGCAAACCTTTCCGCTGGTTGGTGATCGCCATCCTGCTGATCATCGTGGTCGCCTATGAACCTGAATACACCCTCTTTGGCCTTTTCTTTGCCTATGTCATTTCCGGCCCGATTCTCACCCTCGCCCTTCGTCGCCGCCGTCCGCCCAAACCGGCGATCGCGGAAGGAAAACCGGCTTGAAGGACAGGGGGTGGATTAGAATTCATGGACGAATTTCTCGTCCAATTTTTTAGAAAGGGTTTTTAGACATGGAAAGGATCCGCATCTTTGACACCACGCTCCGGGACGGTGAACAATCTCCCGGAGCCAGCATGAACCTGGGGGAAAAGCTGATCCTCGCCCGCCAGCTCGAGCGTTTGAACGTGGACGTGATCGAAGCCGGGTTCCCCAGCAGCTCGCCCGGGGATTTCGAGTCCGTAAAGAAGATCGCCCAGGAGATCCGGGGCCCGCAGATTGCCGGCCTTGCGCGAACGACCCCGAGCGATATCGATACAGCCTGGGAAGCCTTGAAATACGCCCGGGCTCCGAGGATCCATGTCTTTATCGCCACCTCGGACATTCATTTGAAATACAAGTTGCGAAAGAGCCGGGAAGAGGTTCTGGAGGAATCCGGCCGCGCCGTGGCCCATGCCAAACGGTACACTCAGGATGTGGAGTTCTCCGCCGAGGACGCCACTCGTTCTGATTGGGATTACCTGGCCCGGGTCATCGAAGCGGCCATTGACGCCGGAGCCACCACCGTCAACATTCCGGACACCGTAGGGTACACGACCCCCACGGAATACGGAAAGTTGATCACCTATATCCGCGAAAAAGTAAAGAACATCCAGAAGGCGATCATCTCGGTGCATTGCCACAATGACCTGGGGATGGCGGTGGCCAACAGCCTCGCGGCCGTGGAAAGCGGAGCCCGCCAGGTCGAATGCACGATCAACGGAATCGGAGAGCGGGCCGGGAACGCTTCCATGGAAGAGATCGTCATGGCTCTGAAGACCCGTCGCGATTTTTTCACCTTCGACGTGGGAATCGTGACCGAGCAGATCTACCCGGCGAGCCGCCTCCTGGCCAGCATCATCGGCCTCCAGGTTCCCCCGAACAAGGCCATCGTCGGCGCCAATGCCTTTGCCCACGAAGCCGGCATTCACCAGGATGGGGTCCTGAAAGAGAAGACCACGTATGAGATCATGCGCCCGGAAACGGTGGGCATCACCCAGTCCACCTTGGTTTTGGGCAAGCACTCCGGCCGTCATGCCTTTCGAGACCGGATCCGCAGCCTGGGTTATGAGCTCAGCGAAGTCCATTTGAACCAGGCTTTTCAGCGTTTCAAAGAAGTGGCGGATAAAAAGAAACAGGTTTTCGACGAAGATATAGAAGCCATCATTGCCGACGAAATTTTACGGATCCCCGACTTCTTTAAATTAGTCAACCTGAACGTGGTGAGCGGGACCGCAAGCGTACCCACGGCTACCGTCCAACTGGAGATCGGAGGAAAGATTATTCAGGATGCGGCCTTTGGAGACGGGCCCGTGGATGCCGCCTACAAAACCATCGCCAAGATTACCAAAACCAAAAGTCATCTGGTGAAATTCTCGGTGAACGCCATCACCGGAGG
>Ga0187854_10003330_pt1 | contig 12838 bp, 12 predicted proteins | sample June2016WEW_6_15_FD_132445 | JGI IMG/M metagenome (GOLD analysis project Ga0187854, IMG submission 132445) | Peatland microbial communities from SPRUCE experiment site at the Marcell Experimental Forest, Minnesota, USA - June2016WEW_6_150 | ecosystem: Environmental > Terrestrial > Soil >...
ATCCGGGAGCCCGACTGGAATCAGCACCGGATGTTCAAAGGGCCCGACACGGACGTCAACCTGCACGTCCATGGGCCGGCCAGCCCGGAGATCGGGCGCCAGCTGGCCTTTCGCGACTGGCTGCGGAGCCACGATGATGCCCGCGAGCTGTACGAGCGAACCAAGCGCGAGCTCGCGGCTCGCCACTGGGACTACGTCCAGAACTACGCCGACGCGAAGGGAGCCGTAATCGAGCCGATCATCGAGCGGGCGCTGGCGGCTCGGCGGAGCTGACGACGGTCGATCAGGCGCTGATCGCCGCCGACTGCGCGAGAAAGCCGCCGGAGGCATCGAGGGCCTTGACGGCGACCAGGCGGGGCCGAGCCGGAACTACGATTGCGGTCTCGAAGCCCGAGCGGGGCTGCGACCCAAGCGGCACGAACGCATCCGAAGAATCGCCCCCGAGGACGACCCACGACCCCACGTCAGTGGCCCCGTTCCAGCTGGCGTAGACCGTCGTGGCGCCGGAATCGCTTCGCTCCGCGGCAATTGCCGGATGGCTGGTGGGCCGGCCCCGCCACGGGAATCGGAGGGCGCGATACGAGGTAGAACCGTCCGGCAGGCGCGCGTCCAGGACGACGCTCCCGTCCGCGGCAAACTCCGTGAACGCCGGTTGATCGCCCCACCCGATCAGGACGTTGCCGCCCGGTAGCGTTTGCATGCTGCCCTGGCTGGTCGCGAGGATGCCGCTGAAATGGCTGTATGCCTGGCGCAACGTCGCACGACGGGCGGACTCGTTCACGTCGAGGACCAGGCCGCGCGAGCGATCCTCATTCGGCGGCTTCGAGCCGTTGCTGCCGTCGTCGAAGAGCGTTATCGAGCCGTCCGGCTGCCGCCTGGCGTCGTGCTGCCAGGAGAACTGCGTGCCGGGGCCCATCTCGAAGTCGCTCAGCTTCCCGCCGAGCCGCCAGATCACCGCGCCGCTCTGCCTGTCGATCTTGTACACGGCGCACGTATGGCGCGCCGAGACGAGGAGGTTTCCGTCCGTGTCGACGTCGATCGAGTTGACATGGAAGTAGTCGAACGGGTGACCGGCTGACGGCCCAAGATACGATTCGCTCGTGCTGACGTGGTCCGAGCTGCGCCATTCGAAGAGCAGGCGGCCCGATGCGATGTCCACCTCCTGCACGACCGAATCGAGCAGTGGAGAGGCTCCCGACGACTGAGGCGACCCTGACAGTTCCACGGGCGGGACCTGTTGGGCATATGCGGTGAAGAGCGCGGTTCCCTCGGGCGTCGTGATGAACTCGTGGAGATCGCCCTGGAGGCCATTGGCCGCGCGGACGCGGGCGACCTCGGCGTATGACTCGTCCATGAGCACGTATTCGCCCTGCCCCGTCCCATTGGCGATGGCGCCTTCCCACCACGTCAGAACCGGAGCCCCCCTGTACGTCCCGACTCGCAGGTTGAACGCTCGTTTCCCCGACACGGGATGGATCCACATGGACGACCCCGCGTTGTCGACGACGACGGGCCCCGGTCCGGTGGCGGGTGTCAGGAACACCGGGCCGGCCTCAGCGCGTAGCCCTGGCGTGGTCACCGATATGAGTGGGCTCGAGAGGTCCGGCCGCGAGCGGTAGCTGCGCGAACCCGGCGCAGTCGACGGCGGCGGCGCGCCCTGCTCCGAGGCGGCAAGCAGCGTCCTGGACGCGACGCCCCAGTATCCAAGAGAGCCAACGCCGACCGCGACGCCGGTCGCCAGCGCGCCGCGTATGAAACCTCGGCGGCTGAGGAGGGGTCCGCTGTCCGTCGTGGTTTCCACGACAGGACCCGGCCGTGGCCGGCCATCGCGCGCTTCTCCGAGGTCTACAACGCTGACGTCGTCGCTCATTCATCGGCTCCTCTTCGATGGAATTGGGACCCCGATGCCTGAACGAATCCTGAAATCCAACGGCCCATCCCGGCGGGTGGGCCTTCCCGAAACCTCGGCGCTATTTGCGTGTGCGCCTCTCTAAGGCGGGCGACTGGTACGGGCCGGCGTCAGTTGCTGGGCTCGTCCGTCTTGTCGACTATCTCCGCCTTCGCGGCCTCGCGCTGCACCGTGGCGATCGAGTCGAGGCACGACTGCTTGCGCTCCATCATCTGGGAGGCAGCCATGATCTCGTTGTTGTTGCCCACGGCCCTCCACCAGAACTTGCCGCCTTCGTTGCGAAGGATCACGAATCTCATGCGGGAGCTCCTCGTCTGCGACCAGAGATCGAACTGCGGGTAGTGTCGCACCGCCCGGCAAGATGGAATGGAGCGATTGTTCAGCCGGGCCGACGGCGTGCCGTTGGTCGGGCCGGCCCGGGCTCTCGTGGGACGGCGAATGGGTGCCGATCCGCCTCGACTTCAGGTTGGCCGAGGGTTGTCATCCTCACGGCTGGCGGCCATGCGGGTCAGGCTCTAGGCGGGTCCAATCCGATTCCGGCCATGTCGGTCGAGCGGGCCGGGTCTCAATGGAGGATTTAGTGACCGAGATAATTCGGATATGTGCTGCAGTGTTCGCGTTTCTAGTGCTCAGTGTCACTGGGGCAAGCGCTCCGCTCGCGACTGGCCCGGCAGCTGTGGATCTTGGAACAGCGGGCAACTACGTGGTTCTCTCGAAAGCGGGAATCTCGACCACCGGAGCCACCAAGATCACTGGGGATATCGGAGTGAGCCCAATCGCGGCGAGTGCCATAACCGGATTCGGGTTGGTGTTGGACAGCTCGGGTTCATTCTCGAGATCAGCTGTTGTGGTTGGCAAAGTCTACGCAGCCAACTATGCCGTCCCCACGCCGTCCAAGCTGACCACTGCCATAGGCGCCATGCAGACCGCGTACACGAACGCTGCAGGGCGGACGGCTGGTGTCACTGAACTGGGCGCCGGAAACATCGGGGGGCTCACACTTGCCCCTGGCGTCTACAAATGGACTACCGGCGTCATCATCCCAACAGACGTCACTCTCTCCGGCAACAAGAAGGCTGTTTGGATCTTCCAGATCGCGGGGACTCTCAACATCAGCTCTGCCAAGAAGGTCATCCTCAAGGGCGGCGCACAGGCCCAGAACATCTTCTGGCAAGTCGCTGGGGCAACCACTCTTGGAACGAACTCAACGTTCAACGGAAACATCCTCGACAAGACCAACATTGCGGTGCAGACCGGCGCAGTACTGAATGGTCGTGCACTAGCACAGACCGCAGTCACGCTCGATTCCAATACCGTTAGGTAGGAACCTGATCCGCTGTTGCGGACACCCTATTGCGATTCATGGCGGGGCTGCGGCGCGCGGAACGCTAGCGACTGCTACACGGACCCGTGCAGCTCGTAGTGTCGCTGCTCCTCTATGGTTCGCTCGGCAAGCGGTTCCGCTTCGAGTCGCTCGTCCGGGATCGGTATCCCGCTCTCCACCGATCTGCCGTAAGTGCCCTGTGCGATACGCTCCTCGGCACGCTCGACGGCGGCGAGCTGATCGCGGAGGTCGGTAGCGAGGGCCACGCTGATCGACTCCGTTTCGCGAGCACTGCTGGCGTCGGCGTCATCTCCGGGCTGGTGGCGCCCCCCTTCGGCGCGGATGTCGCCGCCCAGCTCGGCCAGCATGGATTCGACGCGCGCCCGCTCGCGGGCAACGAGTTCACGGGCCCGTGGCTCATTCACGATCACCTCCTGGCCGGGTCGACCGGGCTGCTCGCCTGGTGCCCGCGCAATTCTCCCGCTGGCTAGCCAGCCCCAGGGCCGTCTGGTCCGAGAAAGGCTTCCAGCTCGGCGACTGCGCCTCGGAGCGCATCGTTGGCGCGACTCCACGCCCGCCAGTCGGCGCCGGCTCGCTCAGACCACCCGCCGATATTCCCCGGAGCCAGGTCGAACGCCTTGAGAAAGGCGCGCGTTTCCACGTTTCGGGTCGCGACGACCCGAACACTGAGACGCTGGAATTCGGCGACATCCATGAGGCCTCCCGCAGCGGATCGAACCGGCTGCGCACCCACTGTACTCCGGTCCCGGCGGTTCTCGGCTCCGCAGGGCCGCCTGGTGACAATCGCAGCACCACGAGCCCGTTCGCATCTTCCGACCGATGTGGGCCTTATTCGCGCCAGGGCAGTCGAACGCCGGCCGGGTTCGCGAGGTACGACTCGAACCTGTCGGCGTACATCTTCATCACGGGGTCGCCCGTGATCGAATACAGGAAGCGGAGCTGCCGGATGTGCAGCGCGTGGTACGACGACGAGGCCTTGGGTCCGGGATTGAAGCCTACGAATGCGCTCAGGCTGTACAAGCTCCAGGCTCCGGTGTCGTAGTAAGGGAGCAGCGCTCGAAGGGCAGGCAGGCCGCGGTCGGCGGCGACCAGGTCGTACAGGGCGATCGGGTCACCCGTGTATCGCGCATCCTCGTACAGGCCGGCGAGCGCGAAGATCCAGCCGTTGAGGACGTTGGCCTCGTAACCCGGCAGGTACTCCTGGTAGACGATCAGCTGCCTGCCCGCAACCGTGACGTCGCTGTCAACGCCCAGGTCCGCGATCGCACGGTCGAATGTGGATCGCGCGCTCTCCATAGCAGTGAGGTAGGTCTTCTCGCCTGTCACCGAATAGGCCCGGAGCATGGCGCTCATGCCCTGGCCTTCTGCCATGGCGGACCACCACGGCACGGGCTGCGTGCCCCACTGGAACGTGTAGAGCCAGCGCCCATCGGGCTGCTGGTTTGCGACGAGCCAGTTGACCTGGGCAAAGAACGCAGTCCGGTCGACTCCGGCTTCGGCAGGCGTGTCCTTGCCCGAATGCCAGCGATCGAAGTACGCGATGGCGGCTTGCGAGATATTGACGGCGTTGTACTGGAGCCCGATCGGAGAGCCGTATTGAGTCAGGACGACGCCATTGGAGTCTCGCGGGCCGGAGTCGAACGGACCGAAAGCATCAAAATAGGCGGCCGTCGGCGTAAGGCAGGGAGCGTCGGGCGCGAAATAGCCGGTGAGGTCGAAGATGATGTCGGCGGTGTCGCTCGGGCGACCCGTGTCGAACGCTGCCCACAGCATCCCGTCTGCGCTTAGCGAGGCCGTCACGGTCGTGGCGCGGGAATCGGTCGCCGTGAAGTCCAGTGATGAGACGGCGGTTGCCGTCTCCGAGGGCCGAGCCGGCGTCAGGGCAACGTCGCCCGGGTGGGTCGGATTGGCGACGGTCAGAGTCCCGGTGATCGCCGTAGCGCCGACCGGGATTCCGTACAACCCGACGATCATCAAGGACCGGGGGGCTCCGGACGAGAGCCGAGACGAGACGCCGACACCCGATCGGGAATCGATCAAGCGGAGCGGCCCAAGACGATGGAAGGTCGAACCCGTCATGTCCGGTGTGAAATAGCCGCTGAGATCGAAGACCAGCTGGGCCGTGTCGCCAGCCTTGCCGGTTTCGTAGGTCGCCCAGAACCGGCCGTTTGGGTCGAGCGTCGCCGTGACCCCCGTCGCCCGTGGGTCCGTAGTCTCCAAGGTAAGCATAGAGGTGGTTGGTAAGGCGCCCTGGGCAGGCGCAGGTGTCAGAGCAACGCGGCCGGGACGCGACGGGTTGGCGATCGTCAGGGTCCCTGTGACGGAGGTGGCGCCCACCGGAATGCCGGACTCTCCGGCCAGCTGGAACGGCTCCGGCACACCGGACGTCAACGGGGCAGCCCCACCGATGGCACTTCTCGAGTCGAAGATGCGGGCCGGCCCGACCGCATGGTAGGTCGCTCCGGTATCGTCGGGGCCGTAGTAACCCTCGACGTCGAGGGACATCTGAACGGTCTCGCCTTCGACGCCCGCTTCGTACAGGGCCCAGAGCCTGCCGTCATCGCCGAGCGTCGCCGTGACCCCGGCTGAGCAGGGGTCATCGGCAGTGAAGTTGATCGTCGAAGTGGCGACCGAGGCCGGCGAAGTCGAGACGGCGGTCAGGGCCACGTATCCGCCGTGGGACGGGCTGCTGATGGAGAGAGTACCGGCGAGTGCCGTGGCCCCGTCCGGGATGCCGAAGGCTCCCGCCAGCTGGAAGGACCTGGGCGTCTCGGAAGCCAGAGGCGTTGCTCCGCCCGTACCGGTGGAGGAGTCGAGCACTCGGACCGGCGCCAGGGCGTGATACGTGGACGCGTGAACAACGGTGAATGCCGCCTGGGCGACGGACGGACGCCCCGCGCTCAGACTCCCATCTCCGATCACCGCGGTCGACAGCACCGCGATGACACCCACGCGCAGAGCCGCTCCCAGTGTGCGGCCACTCAGAAAGAACCGGTTCAGACTCCCCAATACGCACGAGATGGGAGTTAGCACCCCGGGCCTGCTCCGTTCTGGTGGCCAGACGCTGCGCCCCTCCGCGGGGCGAACGATATCAGCCCCTGCGCGTCAGGCGGTGCAACGTCGCGGTCACACTGGGGGAACGCCAGCTGCAGAGCCAGCCCATCTCCGTGGCGGCGACCACGACCCCTCCGTCCCAGTGGAAGGCGCTCAGGCTGCCCGGGCAGCCGTTCAGGGTCGAACGGCGGACGCCACCCGCGGCGATCATTGAAAGGCCGTCGGCTGCCGAGACCAACAGCACGCTTCCGTCGACCGCCATGGGGGGACCGACTGGGCGCGTAGCAGCGCGGATACTCGTCACTCCGCCCGTTTCCGCCACCCAGGTCGCCGTGACGTTGCCCGCTGTGTCGGCAGCGAGAGAGCCTTGACCGGCGAAGGACACTTGTACCCACCTTCACATGATGTGAGCGTCTGGCGGCCATGGGCCGTCGCTCGGGCCCCCGCGAGGAGACGTTGCCGGAGGCGGAACGAGAGGAGCACCGATGACATCGACCGTGGAGCCGGCCGCCGCGACTCGGGCGACGTTCGGGGTGCACTCGGAGGTGGGGAAGCTCCGTCGGGTGATGATCCACCGGCCGGATCTCGAGCTCAAGCGCCTGACGCCCGCGAACCACGACGAGCTCTTGTTCGATGACGTGCTCTGGGTGAAGCGCGCAAGTCAGCAGCACGACGCGTTCGCGGATCTGCTCCGCAGCCGCGGAGTCGAGGTCCTGTACCTCGAGGAACTCCTCACCCAGACGCTTGCGCTGCCCGACGCCCGGCGGTGGGTCCTCGAGCGCACGGTCACTCCCTTCACTCTCGGCGCTGGGATGGCCGACGAGGTCCGAGCCTACCTCGACGACGTCGAGCCGGCCGTCCTAGCGGACCATCTCATCGGCGGGCTTACCAAGCGCGAGGCCGTGAAGGTCCTGAGTGGACGCGCCGGCCGTGACGTCGCACGCGGGGCCGTCGGGCGTGGGTCGGTGGTCGTCTCGGCCATGACCCAGGACGACTTCGTCCTCCGCCCGCTGCCGAACAGCTACTTCACCCGGGATTCCTCGGCCTGGATCTACGGCGGCGTCGTGGTGAACCCGATGTATTGGCCCGCCCGCCGGCTCGAGGCGCTCAACGTGGAGGCCATCTACCGCTTCCACCCGCTCTTCCGCAACGCCGGGTTTCAGTTCTGGTACTCGCGTGAGCAGGAGGGCGAGTCGTTCGGACGCGTCAGCTCCGAGGGCGGCGACATCATGCCGATCGGCAACCGCACCGTGCTAATAGGGATGAGCGAGCGCACCACCGGGCAGATGATCGAGAAGATCGCGCTCTCCCTGTTTGCCGCCGCCGCGGCGGACCGGGTCATCGTGGCGGGGATGTCCCGGGATCGCGCGCACATGCATCTCGACACAGTTTTCACGTTCCTGGACGGAGACTGCGTGACGCTGTTCCCGTCCGTAGTCGACTCGATCACGGCGTACTCGGTCCGTCCGGCCGACCGGGCCGGCGAGCTGGACGTCCGCCGCGAGGCCTCCTTTCTCGACGCGGTCGGTGACGCACTTGGGATCAAGGGCCTCCGTGTGATCGGGACCGGCGGCGACAGCTGGGAGGCTGAGCGCGAACAGTGGGACGACGGCAACAACGTGGTCGCGCTCGAGCCGGGGGTCGTGGTTGCCTACGAACGCAACGAGTCCACCAACGCGCTGATGCGGAAGGCCGGGATCGAGGTCATCACCCTCGACGGTTCCGAGCTCGGCCGCGGCCGTGGCGGCGGCCACTGCATGACCTGCCCGCTCCTCCGCGATCCCGTCTGAGGCACGCCGAGGACGAGGAGGATTCGCTCCGCGTGATCCGCTCAGCAACGCCGTCTGTCGAGCCGACCGAGGAGGGGAGCGCCCGCGGATTGCCCGAGGCGTTTGGGCCCGATGAGATGGTTACGGTCGGGGCGAGACGTTTGACCCGACGATTCCCATATGCCGGATCGTGGTGCCGAGCTGGATCGCTGATGCCTCGGCGGAGGCCTTCTGAGGCAGGGGCGAGGGGCTAACCACGGGCCTCAGCACTGCGCGGCCGCGGTCCAGCCAGCGTTGACCATGTAGCCGGGTGCGCGGAGTCGCGGCCGTCATCCAGGCCCGGATGTGGGCGCAGGCACGGTCGACGCTTCATGGCTCGATCACGGCACGGCCGGGATGTAGCGAAGAGCCTCGGGCAGGGCCCGCCGGCAGTCGCCGCCTCCGACCGCGCCGTCGTTCGAGGGCTCTCCTTCGCGCCCGGCGGGTCCCATTCCTACGCCAACGGCGGCACTCCCCGGGGACGCGGGCCTCGTACACGGTTGACCCTGCGCGGGGTCGCGTCAACTTACCCGGCGACGGTGGCCCACCTGGTGGATCGAGTAGGTCGTGGGTAGGAAACGGCGCCCTTGCGTGCGCGTCTTCTGATAGCCGGGTTCGCTCCTGCCGCCGCCGATGCGATCTAGTCGTCCTGCCTCCTCACGACGTAGGATGCCCTTGCGCGAACGATCAGCGTCCGGGGACTTAGGCAAGGCGCCGGCCGGTCGGTTCGGTCTTCTGTCGCATGAGCGTCCAAAGTGGCGAGCGCGGCCCAAGCCCTGTCATCTAAGGGGGCGATATGGCCACAGTCATATGGTTCTTCGATCAGCTGTACGTGCCCAACGAGCTCAGGTTCGATGACTTCGCCATTCTTCCGGTTCGAGCCGAAGACTGCGCAATGCACGAGGCCGCGAAGTCGTTCGCGACTCGTTTCGGTTTCGAGTTCGCGTTCGCGAGCTGGCAGACGCCCACCGTCGACATGGTGGCTATGGTCAATGGCGGAGTCCAGGCGGCGACGATCGAGGAAGCGATGTCGTCGACGGCCCCCAGAGTCATGGCGGCCGCGTCAGCTCTCGTGTACAGCCAGTTCGGGCGTGGCAGGCCGCTGGGGGCGTTCGTCGACCTGGGAAACGGGGAGTTCGAAGCGAGGTACGTTCGCGCGGACTACCGGAAGATCACGGATGTGCCCATCGTCTCGGAGCAAACGGAGTTGCTCAGGATGATCGGCTCCTTCACCGACCACCCGCAGGCGAAGGTGCTCGCCGACCTCTTCTCCGAAGCGTGCCGTGACCCGAACCCGTCCGCCGCCGTCGCGCGCCTGTGGGCGGTTCTCGAGGCGCTCGCGGAGCGCTTCCCCGGGCGAAAGGTCCAAAAGGTGGAGAGGGCCCTGTCGCATCTGGGAATCGTCAATCCCGTGGCGCGGGGCGGCACGCTGACTCAGCGGGCCTACCGGGCCAGGAGCAAGCTGATGCATCGGGGAAAGCTCGGTGCCTCACGCCCGGCCACGAAACTGAAAGCGGAACTCGCGGACCTGGTGTGGTTGGCGCTACGCCGAGCGGACTTGCGTGAGGTCGATCCGACTGGAACCTACGTGCCCTGAGAGTGCCCAGGGGGCATGGCCGGGCGCGATCCAGGGTGGTCCAAGGCTCGGTCGCCGCCACGATTGGCTCCGCACAAAGTACGGCGACCACAGCCCGATGCCGATGCCGAAGGCCGTATGGCCGAGCAGCATGATCCGGTTGGGCCGAGCCGCTTCGCCGGATCGGAGACCGAAACAGCCGTAGCCCAGCGAGGGGTAGAGGACCAGGAGAGGCAGTGCGGCCGTGGCAATGCCGAATCCCGTTGCCCCGAGGAAGCTCGGCCGCCCGTTCCCGCGGCGGGGCAGCACAAGGAACGCCTGCGTCAGGACGATTCCCGTGGCGTAGTGGGTCAGGATGCCCAGGGCGAGCTCTCCCGGGTAGGCCGGCTCGCTCCCGATGTCACGATGGCGCCATCGGCCGCGCAACAGGCCCCCGGCCCAGCGGCCGATCACGTCCGGGCCGAGGCGGTCGGAAGTGAAGACGCCCCTACCGTAGCGGGCGGCGGCGACCATGGCCAGGTCCATGGTTAGCGTCGCGAGCGCGCCCGCAGGGACGGCGACCGGAATGCGCAGTGCCCGTGTGCGCTGGCGGTTGATTGCCTCGCCATTATCAATCGCCATCTGCGGCACAACAGGCTCATACCCAATGAGAGGGGCGAGTCAGTGTGGACGGCAATGCAGTCGCGAGATCGCCGCGGGCCGACTCGAGCTGGGATTGCAGCAGGAATAGGGCACTCCCGAGGTCGGCGCCGGCAAGATTGGCGCCCCGGAGATCGACTCCTGTCAGGTCGGCCAGCGCAAGGCTTGCGCCGCGGAGGTCGGCGCCGATCAGATTCGCGCCGCGGAGATCGGAGCCGCGGAGGTCGATGGCTCGGAGGTCTGCGCCGATGAGGTCTGCGCCACGCCGATCGAGAGCAGGGCCCGCGGAGGCTTCGCGGGCAAGAGCGCTAGCCTTCCTCAGCAGGTCGTTCACGCGCAGTCGATTGCCTGCCAGATCCAGCGCGCTCAACGCCTCCGCTCCGCTACGAGCGAGATCGTGGGTCTCGGCGCTGGCCGCCTGTAGCTTGGCGTGGAGCGGACGCGTCGCAGAAAGTGCGAGCGCCTCGGTCAGATACCAGAGCAATTCGTGGAGCTGGCGTACGACGAAGAAGACCGCGAACATCCGCGGCGCGATCTCGGGATTGGTCCGCCAGTTGGCCCCGGCGAGTATCTCCTGGGTCACTCGTTGTCCGGCGCCGAAGCAATCGTAGGCGACGCATCCCGGGAACCCGAGATCCCGCAGTCTGGAATGGATGCCGCACCGGAAGTCCGGCTGAAGGTTTGTACATGGCCGCCCGGCGGCCTTGTCGATTGCGAAGTCCGCGGAGGCGAGAAACGCGGGCGCGACGCAACACAGCCCGCAGCACTCCTCACAAGCCGGACGCAGGACCGAGCGGTGAGCGTCTCCGGGTGGCGCATGGCCGGCAGGGGCATCTGCCAAGGTGCGACTCTTCTGCGTGTCTCGGACGACCAGGGGCTACTGGAGATCGCCAGCTTAGCCTACGGTCGGCGGCACGATGCTCTTACGAGGGCGCCTGGTTACCCTCAGGAGCAACCGAATCCTTCTCGCCGATGATGGGCACCGCCGTCGGGGCCGCGGACCGGAGGAACTGGCGATGACGGTCGAGGTTCATCCGATCCTCGGCGACGCGCATGGCGTCGGCAAGGCACCCGCCCGCGATCGGCTGCGCCCAGCCGACGGCCAGGCGGACGCTGACCCCGCCGGCCTCAAGCCACAGGTCGCAAGCTGAGCACACCCGTTCGGCGTAGTTGATTGCGGCCACCTCGTCCGTTTCGGGTAGCAACGCGACGAAGCGTGCATGCCCGGTGCGCGCGAGGAAATCTGAGATGCGGGCGCTACGTCGCATCGCTGCGGCGACGGGCGGGATGAGTCGGTCCGCGGCGTCCTGGCCCAGTATGGAGGCGAGCGCATCGAGACCATCCAGCTCGACGACGATGAGCGTCACCGAGCCGCCGTAGCGGGCGAAGCGGTGCTCCTCGTGGTTGAAGACCTCGTTCCACGCCCGACGGGTGGCGAAGCCGGTCACCGGATCGACGCGCGGCTCGTCCATCCCGTCGCGGTCCGCCTCGGGTTCGCCGTCACGTTGGACGAGCGGGTGGATCGTCGGCTCGGCCGTCGGATCTTGGCCGGATGGGACCGTCCAAGGCCCAGAAGGCCCGGAGGGAAACCGGGAGGTGGATGGAGCGCGGTCGCTCCTGGGAGCGACCGCAGGGAAGCTGGGCGCAGAGGTCGGAGCGAGTGGGCCCGACGCAGCCGTCATGGGAGCCGCCGCCCCGTCGAGGTTCGGCACGAAACCGATAGTCGAGGGGCGTGTCGACGAAGATGCGGCCATGGCAGCGACGAGGCCACCTGCGGTCGGAAGGCGATCGGCTCGGCCCCTGCCACGACGCCGGACGGCCACCGCCGCGAGCGCGATGACCGCGATGCTCGCGATGACCGCGACGACGATAAGGCTGTACAGGACGAGCATCTGATCCAAACGACGTACCCTCGGCGGGAGAACCAGTGAGCAGTCTAGGGAGGTCCGAAGCCGTTCGACGCCGGTACAAGAGTCATAGGCAGTCCCGGCCCCGACGTGCTTCCGCGAGCAGAGGCATCGGTCGGTCCGGCGGACCGCGACCGGGTCGCGCTCGACCGGCGGGGGTGCTTCCCAGCCGAGGTGCGATTACCCGTATATGGTCGGGGCGAGAGGATTTGAACCTCCGACCTCATCGTCCCGAACGATGCGCGCTGCCAAGCTGCGCCACGCCCCGACCGTGATGCCCTCTGAGGGCTACGGAATGATATAGCAAGGGAACCGTCCGCGGCGAATGGGACCGCGAAGAAGCGTCCGGTCGCGGTCCAGCCGGTCCGGCCGCCGGCGCCCGAGGACTGCCACAGAGCAGCCGAACGCCGCCGGGCCGAGAATAGCGTCAACGTCACCGGAGACCGCGATGCGAGCTCCCGAGGCGCTCGGACTCCGGGTCCAACTGCGCGACTACGCCGTTCCAGACGCGAGGAGTGCGAAATGAACGAGCCGTATACCTTCGATCGGTATCTGGCGCTTCCGCGACTCTCCGCCCTGAAGCTTTCCCCGGACGGCAAG
>Ga0187854_10003331_pt1 | contig 12838 bp, 6 predicted proteins | sample June2016WEW_6_15_FD_132445 | JGI IMG/M metagenome (GOLD analysis project Ga0187854, IMG submission 132445) | Peatland microbial communities from SPRUCE experiment site at the Marcell Experimental Forest, Minnesota, USA - June2016WEW_6_150 | ecosystem: Environmental > Terrestrial > Soil >...
ACGTCCGCTGGCTGGTCGGAGGCTCGATCGGCATTGAACACGTGGTGGAACAGGCAGGCGCCGGCACCAAAACCATCAACGATTTTGAAATTGTAAGGGTTGGGCCGTTCAGTGAGATGGATGGGCGAGCCTTCATAAATGGGCTTCTGAAAAAGGAGGGAGGAATAAGCGATGTGCCTGCCGCGGCAATCAATCTTTTGATGAAAACCATTGGGCCCCCGGTACCTTATTTCCTGCAGATCCTCCTCCGCGAATGCCTTTACCTCTTGCGTTCGAATGATCCTGCTTTCCTGACCGAAACACTGATAGAGAAAGCTTACCAGGAATGCGTCCTCGGGCCCGCCAACAGGACCTATTTTCAACACTATTACACGCGGTTGAAAGAGTATTACGATCGCGACCTGGAAATCCTCGCCAAAAGACTGCTTGTCGAAGTGGCCAGGGAAGGATCAGTTCCGCGAGGCAGCCTTTTCAAACTATTCACTGCAACGGGAGAAGGAAAATTCAGCCAAGACGATTTCAGCTACCTGATGAGCGATCTGGAAAACGATTTCTATCTCTCTTACGATTCCAAGATCGGGGCGTACGCCTTCACCATGAAGCTGCTCAGGGATTGGTGGATCAGGTACTACGATTTGGTGGAGGTTGAGAATGGCTCTATATAAATATACTCCGGGCCTCGCCGATCCAGAAGTTCTCCGGAAGACGATCGTGGGCAGAGAGGAGCAACTAAAGACGATCGCCCGGATCCTGAAAAACGCATCTTCAAGGAGAAGTCTTTCCCACGCCCTGCTTATAGGCCCAAGAGGGATCGGCAAGACCCATCTGCTCCGCATCATCTATCACTCGGTTAGAGGCGACATCGATTTGAAGCCCCTCGGCCGATACGGAGATCATTTTGTTCCGGTAATTTTTCCGGAAGAAGAATACATCAACAGCCTCGAAAAATTCCTTGCCCGGGCCGTGAAGTATCTCGGAAGCGAAAGCGCGCCAGGAACTCCGCCCGCCCCGCAAAGTTTTAACCAACCTGCAGGTGAGGTCCGGAGGGAGCACCTCATCGCCTTCTTCAAAGACTACAAGCGAAAATTCAGCAAGAAAGTACTGCTCCTCATCGACAATGCGGATGATATCATCAATGGGTTTTCCGAGGAGGACCAGGCGGCAATGCGGGACCTTCTCATGACATCCGATAGTGTGCTTTTTATCGGGGCGGCACCAACCCTGTTTGATGCCGTTGTTGATCACGAGAGGCCCTTGTACAACTTCTTTGAACCGATCTGGCTGAAAGAGATTTCTTTTGGCGATATGGGGGTCCTGCTCCAAAAATTCGCCGAGATTGAGAAAAAGCGGGAACTTTTGTCCAAGTTCCAGAAGTCCGAGGCCAAGCTCAGGGCCGTTCATTCACTTTCAGGAGGGAACCCACGCCTGATCCTGAGCCTTTACCAGATCATGGCAGAGGGAGATATAACCGGCGTGGAAGACACCTTCATTAGGCTCATTGATGATTTTTCCCCGCTATTTAGGGAAAAGATGAAGGACCTAAGCAGACAGCAGAGGGAAATCATAGACGTTATGGCCCAGGCGACCCAGCTTTTGACGCCAACCGAGATCGCAGCATCATGCAATACTCCTGTCAACGTAGTCAACGCACAAATCAAAAGGCTGGAGAAGGAGGGTTTTGTCAAGAAAGTTGAAACGGGCAGAGGGAAAAAAGCAATTTATGAGATTAGGGAGAAGCTATTCTGCCTCTGGAGGCAGATGAGAGTAGAGGCAGGAAGAAAACGACTCGGATTCATCGTTAACTTCTATGAAATATGGTATTCGAAGGAGGATCTCGAAGAACAACTGAATAAAATTACGTCGGATTTAACAACGGTTCTTTCTCGCGAGGAACCCGCTATTCAGACCTATAAAGATAAACTCTGGTATATCGCGGAGGCCCTTGGGAAACCTGAAATCTCGGCCAGGGTGGAGGCAGATCTTTCTTATTTTAAAGGAGATTATGAGGGGTCTGTTAAGAGCCTTCTCAAATATCTGAACGTGCATAAACATGATGAAGAGGCCTGGTATAACCTGGGCATTGCCTATGGTGGTTTACAGAAGTACGAAGACGCCGTCAGTGCGTATAAGAAGGCACTCGAGATCAAGCCAGATAAGCATGAAGCGTGGAATGACCTGGGCGTCGCCTATGATGATTTACAGAAGTACGAAGAGGCCATCAGTGCGTATAAGAAGGTGCTCGAGATCAAGCCAGATAAGCATGAGGCGTGGTATAACCTGGCCAACGCCTTTCGTCATTTACAGAAGCACGAAGACGCCATCAGTGCGTATAAGAAGGCGCTCGAGATCAAGCCAGATAAGCATGAAGCGTGGAATAACCTGGGCAACGCCTATGGTGACTTAGAGAAGTACGAAGACGCCGTCAGTGCGTATAAGAAGGCACTCGAGATCAAGCCAGATCAGCATGAAGCGTGGTATAACCTAGGCATCGCCTATGGTGGTTTACAGAAGTACGAAGAGGCCATCAGTGCGTATAAGAAGGCGCTCGAGATCAAGCCAGATGAGCATGAAGCGTGGAATAACCTGGGCATTTCCTATGGTGATTTACAGAAGTACGAAGAGGCCATCAGTGCGTATAAGAAGGTGCTCGAGATCAAGCCAGATGAGCATGAAGCGTGGTATAACCTGGGCAACGCCTTTCGTCATTTAAAGAAATACGAAGAGGCCATCAGTGCGTATAAGAAGGCGCTCGAGATCAAGCCAGATAAGCATGAAGCGTGGAATAACCTGGGCAACGCCTATGGTGATTTAAAGAAGTACGAAGAGGCCATCAGTGCGTATAAGAAGGTGCTCGAGATCAAGCCAGATGAGCATAAAGCGTGGTATAACCTGGGCAACGCCTTTCGTCGTTTACAGAAGTTTGAAGATGCCATCGGTGCGTATAAGAAGGCACTCGAGATCAAGCCAGATAAGCATGAAGCGTGGTATAACCTGGGCAACGCCTATGGTGATTTACAGAAGTACGAAGACGCCATTGAAGCATACGCAAAGGCAATTCAGATTAATCCTGAAGATCCTGATGTTTGGATGAATCTATGTGCGGCGCATTTAGGTTTTTTTGGGGAGGACACACTGGCTAAGGGGGGAGAGTTCGATCCAATGAAGCTTCGGCAGGCGTTAGAATGCCTCCCGCATATAAAGGAAAAGAAAGGAATATACGAAATTTTTGGGTCAATATTACGCTTTCTTCTTGAAGAGAAGAAACTTGAGAGGATAAGGGGAATCCTTACGGAAATCGAGCGCATAGGTCATGGAGATTTGCTCCAGTTCCTGACGCCTTATTCCACCCTGCTCAAATATATTGACACCAAAGACCCTCAAGTTATCGAGAGATTGCGTTCTGAGGAAAGGACAATTGTGGAAGAGATGTTACAAACATTAGAGAAGGGAAGGCCTGCCGAAAATAAATGAGGACTCTAGCTCAAAGAATCAACCGGGATTCCCCTCTCTTTGCAAGGAAGGGGGCCACCTCGTCAAGAGCTTCGCATAGCGCTCTATCCTAATTGTTCCGCCGCCTTTTTGAGCCGGTTAAGTGCCAGGGGGACGCCCTTGAATAAGCCGATCAGCAGATAAGCTGATAATTATCCTCGAATTCTGTCAGGGGCAGTGAAACTTTCTGCAGGGCTTCCGTCCAAGCAGGATAGAACGCCCGCATGCGCCAGACATTCAGTGGCGGGAATCCAGCCATCTCGGCGAAGGTCTTCTGAAGGTCCAACGCCAACCCCTCCACAAGCGAGCGGCCCCATCCCTCGACCCGTTGGCGCTCCACAATGGATTTGCCGATGTACCAATCCCGGCCTTGTCTCCTTCGCAATTCGGGAAATTGGCGCCTTAAAGGCTGTTTATAGGAAACAATGACTGAAGATTCCCAAGAAGATGCCCATAAGCCATGATAGCTGGAGGAAAGAAAATAACCGGAGGCCGAAATTTGGCAAAGAAGGCAGGTAAATGCCCCATGGCCCAGGCGGTTCATGAGGCTTATCAATCGGGAGAAGATGACGAAACCCTTGAGCCGCGGGTTTTGGTAGGTCAGCATGGAAATCCCATCGGCCGGTTCCAAGATGGGGATTACATTATCTTCTACAACCTCCGGGGAGAGAGGGAAGTGGAACTCTGTCAGAGCCTGCTGGATAAAGACTTTTCTCATTTTCCGGTGGAAAGGAATATCCGCCTCCATATGGTAACCATGATTCCCTACCACAAGCGACTCAATACCAGGATTGCTTTCTCCCCGGACGCGGAAATCCGCGACACGCTGAGCGAAATTTTGAGCAAACATGGCTTGAGGCAGGCCAAAATCTCAGAATCGGAAAAAGCGATCCATGTAAGTTACTTTCTCAACGGAAAAGTCCTGGAGCCATTCCCGGGAGAAGAGAGGATTGCCGTTCCCACTCCCAAGGATGTCGCCCATTTCGACCAAAAACCGGAAATGAACGCTGCGGGGGTGGCCGAGGCAGTCATTGACAGGCTAAAAGACCAGAAGATCAATTTTCTGTTTGCCAACTTTGCGAATATTGATGTGGTGGGTCATATCGAAAACGAAGGGGCAATCCTGAAAGCCGTGGAAGCCGTGGATTTTCATCTCGGCCGTTGCCTGGAAGCTGCCCGTAAAGCCGGGGTGATAACCATTGTTACCGCAGACCACGGCACTGCAGAAAAATGGCTTTATCCCGATGGAACCATAGACACGGGCCATACCAACAGCCCAGTTCCTTTCATTCTTGTTCCCCCGGAGGATGAAATCCGATCATCATGGGCGTTGCGTCCGGGAGGAGAATTGACGGACGTGGCCCCGACGGTCCTGGAAATTCTCGGCCTCCCCCAGCCTAAAGCCATGACCGGGCAGAGTCTTTTGGCAGGTCGACCTCAATCATTGCCGTCAGGGAAGAGAAGGGTCCTCCTTATTCTCCTGGACGGCTGGGGGTATCGTACTGAAGCTTATGGAAACCTTATCGCCAAGGCGCGCACTGCGGTGATGGACGATTTACAGAAAAATTATCCTTTCACCACCCTGGAAGCATCGGGGGAAGCGGTGGGCCTTCCCCGGGGAACCGTGGGAAATTCCGAGGCCGGGCATTTCCATATCGGCGCGGGGAGGAGGATCTGTTCCGACCGCCTGGCAGTTGATCGAGCCATCCAGGATGGCACCTTCTTCCAAAACGAAGCATTTCTCTGGGCCATGAAGGGGGCAAAGAAAGATGGAAAGAACCTACACCTTTTAGGGATCGTTTCTTTTTTCAGCTCCCACGGGTCGCTGGATCATCTCCTTGCTTTACTAAAGCTGGCCAAACAGGAATCTGTGGGAAAGCTCTATCTTCACGCCATGCTGGGCCGGAGGGGGGAGCGGAAAGAGAGCGGGGCCCGGCATCTGGAAATGATCGAGAAGGAGATGGAAAAACTGAACCTCGGCCGGGTAGTTTCAGTGATCGGTCGGTACTGGTCTTTGGATCGCGAAGAGAACTGGGACCGCATCGAGAAGACCTATCAAATGCTTGTTTACGGGGAGGGAAAGCCAGTTATTTCAGGCCGATAATCTGACGAAAGCCATAGGGGATAAGAATTTCCCTCCCTTTTATTCTTTAGAAATTTTAGGCATCTAAGGCATTAATAGGGGCGATTCATGGATCGCCCCTACTTTTGCCATCTTTATTTTTTTGGGCCGGTGTGATCTCTGCGCCCTCTGCGCTCTCTGTGGTTAATGTTTTTATATTTCTTTCCTGGATTCCCGCTTCCGTGGGAATGACATTCAAGAAGCAGCCTCGGAGATCCGGAGATGCCGAGCCTCGCTAGATGCCCGCCCGGGCAAAGGGCGCATGCCATGCGCCCCTACATTTTCGGTGACCTGTTGATCCTCCCGTGCCTTGAATACCAGAACCCTAGGCCACCTTTCACATGCCCCGCGTAATCGCTCCTACCAACTTAAAATTTTTCCCTTGACTGGCAAAACTTGCCTTTGTATACTTACCGGTAGGTAAATAATTTGCCGGAAAATCCGATAAGAAGGTAAAGGCAGATAATGATGGCCAGAAGGAGCAACCAGACAGATTCGGTCAACGGGTCCGTCCGCCAGCGGCTGCTGGAGGGGGCTGCGGAATTATTCACCCAGAAGGGGTATGCCGGCACGACGGTCCGGGAAATCGTGGCCGCGGGCGGGGTGACCAAGCCGGTCCTCTATTATTATTTCCGCAACAAGGAAGGCATTTATTTAGAACTCATGCGGCAGGCCTTTACCAGGGTGGATGATCTTCTTAAAGCCGCCCTGGAGGATCAAGGAAGCGCCACCCAAAAGCTGCTCCACCTCTGCGATCGGGTCTACTCCCTTTTCATGGAAAATGTGAAAGTCGCCCGGGTGATGTATTCGATCTACTACGGGCCCCAGCAGGGAGCACCCTTTTTTGACTTCGATGCTTACCACCTGAAGTTCGTTGAAGCCATCCGAAGACTGATTGGGGAAGGAATCCGCAAAGGAGAATTCCGGAAGGGAAATCCAGCGGAGATGGCTTGGGCCATTATCGGGGCGATCAATGTGGCCATGGAAGTGCATCTGGGCCAGACCGAATTAGAACTGGGGCGCGAGGGACTTGCCCGGGTTCTGAACCTCATCTTTGCCGGGATATGGGCAAAGAAAGGGAGAAGCAAGTGAGAAAGGGAAAGACATCTTGGAAAGAATGGGTTTCGGCCGCCCTGTTCTTCTTCCTCTGGATGATCATCCACGGATGTTCGGTGCCGAGCGAAGAGAAACGTCCGGTGGAAAAATCTGCGAGCAAGCCGACCGTGGCTGTGGAGGCGAGCAAGGCTACGACATCGGACATCATGGAGGGGATCGATGTGGTGGGATCGCTCTCTCCCAAGTTTGGTGCAGATGTCAGGTCCGAGTACACAGGAATCCTCACCGAAGTCTACGTCACCGAATGGGTAAAAGTAAAAAAAGGAGACGCCCTGGCCAAACTCGACACCCGGGAGATCGACGTCTTCTTTCAAAAAGCCGGGGCAGCGGTAGAAGTAGCGAAGGCCAACCTCCTCCAGGCCGAAGTCGCGGATCATCGGGCCAACCGGGAATATGAACGCGGCTTGAAATTGAAAGAAGAGGGCTTAGTAACCCAGCAGAGCCTGGATGACAGCAGCACCGAAAAAGAAGCCGCCAAAGCCCGCATCGAAGCCGCTAAAGCTCAACTGAGGGTAGCCGAAGAGGACGTACGGCAGGCCCAGACCCGGCTCTCCAAGGCGATGATCCGCTCCCCCATGGACGGGATGGTCTCCCTGCGGAATGTCAACGTGGGAGATTTTGTGGGAGAACTGGGCGGTAAGGCCATGTTCCGGGTCGTCGACAATCGGACCCTGGACCTCACCGTTACCGTCCCTTCGATTGAAATGGCCGCAGTCCGCGTGGGGCAGCCCCTGACCTTTTCAACGGATGCGCTTCCCAATAAAGTTTTTACCGGGAAGGTCATGTTCATTAACCCAGCGGTGAATGAAGCGGACCGGTCGGTGAAGATAGTGGCGGAAGTCGATAATACCTCCGAGGAGCTAAAAGGGGGGCTCTTCGTGAAAGGCCGGATTTTAACCGGAAAGAGGACCGAGGTCATCAAGATCCCCCAAACCGCGCTCCTCACCTGGGATGTGGCGGCCAAAAAGGCTGAGATCTTCGTGGTGAATGGAGACCTTGCCCGTCGCCAGACGGTCCGCACCGGAAATCTTTCCGGAGACCAGGTAGAAATCACTTCTGGTTTAACCCCCGGGCAGCAGGTGATCTCGCGCGGAGGGTTCAACGTCAAAGACGGCGACAAGGTGAATGTAACCCAGGTCAACGGGGAAAAATAGAATGTTTCTTTCGAATCTGTCGATCAAGAGGCCGATTTTTGCCACCGTCATGATGCTGGCCCTGGTCACGCTGGGGATCTTCTCCTACCGGCGTCTGGCTATCGATATGTTCCCCGACGTGGAGATCCCCGTTGTATCAGTGGTGACAAAATTCCCTGGCTCCTCTCCCGAGACCGTGGAACGGGAAGTTAGCAAGCGCATCGAGGAGGCGGTCAACCCCATCTCCGGCGTTAAGCACGTTATGTCCACCTCCCGGGAGAGTGTCTCCACCGTGGTGATCATGTTCCATCTAGAGGTAAGGCTCAACGACGCCGTCCAGGAAGTGCGGGCCAAGGTCGGAGCCATCCGGGGAAATCTGCCCCAGGGGATCGAGGACCCGATTATCCAGAAACTGGATTTTTCCGCCTTCCCGATCGTTTCCCTGGCCGTGCGTTCGGAGAGACTCTCCCCGAGGGACCTGACGACGCTGGTGGAAAAGAAAGTCAAAAGGAGATTTGAAAACATCTCCGGCGTAGGGAAGGTTGACCTGGTAGGCCAGTCCAAGCGGGAGGTGAATGTTAATATCGACCCGCTCCGTCTGGAAGCCCTGGGCATGGGGGTGGATGAAGTGATCGCCGGGCTGCAGTCGGAGAACGTCAACACCCCCCTCGGCCGGTTAAACCGCGGCGGCACGGAGTACCCTTTGCGGATCTCGGGGAAACCCGACGCCGTCGAGCAGTTCAAAACCATGATAATTGCCCGGCGGGCAGGGCGTCCGATCCCCCTGGCCGAAGTAGCGCAGATTCATGACGGTATTGAAGAGCAACGGTCGCTGGCTCTGGTAAACGGCATCCCGGCGATCGGCCTGGACATCCTCAAACAGTCCGGGGCGAATACGGTGGGTGTGGTTGACCGGGTGAAGAAGGAGATCGAAGTTTTGCAGAAGGAACTTCCCCCGGGAACCACGGTCGAGATGGTCCGGGATGCTTCGATCATGATCCGGGACTCCGTGCAGGACGTGCAAGAAACCCTGATTCTCGGAGGGCTGCTCACCATCCTCATCGTATTTTGCTTCCTCAATTCCTGGCGGTCGACGGTGATCACCGGCCTTACCCTGCCCATCTCGGTCATCTCCTCCTTTACGGTCATGAATTTCCTGGGCATGACGCTGAACGTGATGACCCTGATGGGCCTGTCCCTGGCCATTGGCATGCTTATCGATGACGCCATCGTGGTCCGGGAAAACATCGTGCGCCACCTGGAGCGAGGGGAGGATCATTTTACCGCTGCGCGGGAAGGAACGAGCGAGATTGGACTGGCCGTGCTGGCTACCACCCTGTCCATCATCGCCGTGTTCGTTCCCGTGGCCTACATGAAGGGGATCGTTGGGAGGTTCTTCTTCCAGTTCGGGATTACCGTGGCTTTTGCCGTCCTGGTTTCCCTGTTCGTCTCTTTCACCCTGGACCCCATGCTCTCCTCGCGCTGGGTGGACCCGGACATCGAACGGAAAGGGAAAAGGCATTTCCTGGCGCGGATCCTTGACCACTTCAATCGCTGGTTTGACCGGACGGCGGATGGATACCGGGTAGTGATCGGCTGGGCCCTCGACCACCGCAAAACCATCCTCTTTCTGGCCACGTTGGCCTTCTTCGCGGGTCTGGCTGTATTTTCCCTTCTGCAAAATGAGTTTTTTCCCTATTTCGACAAGGGTGAATTCCAGCTCAATTTCAAGAGCGCACCCGACGCCTCCATTGAAGAGACCCAGAGCCGGTTGACCGCGATTCAGGCAGCGTTGAAAGAGATCCCCGAGGTTCAACATTCCTACGCCACCATCGGAGCGGGGGACACCGGGACCGTGCGCGATGGCCGGGTCTTTGTAAAACTCAAAGAACGGAAGGAGCGAAAGCGCAGGCAGGAAGAGATCCAGCGAGACCTCCGGGCACGGATGGAAAAAATTCCCGGCATCCTTCCAGCCATCCTGGAATGGGCCGGGGGGAGCAGTGAAAAACCCCTGGTGGTGAACGTCCGCGGCGAGGATATCGCCCTGCTTAAAAAATACGCCGCGGAATTGAAGAGGGAGATCTACAAGATTCCGGGAATAGTGGATATGGAAGTCACCCTGGAGCAGGACATCCCCGAATTCCGCCTGGTCGTTGACCGGGAACGGGCCGTGGACGCCGGAGTCATGACCGGGGACATCGTCCGGGCCGTGGGCGCGCTGGTAGGAGGACAGGCGGTAAGCACCTACGAGGATGAGGATGGGGACGCGGTCAACGTGCGGGTCCGGCTGCCATTGGCCCTGCGGCAGGACCCGGCCCAGGTGGAAAGGTTGCGCCTGGCCGTGCCCAGGCCGAGCGGCCTTCCCGCGCTGGTACCGCTGGGAAATGTAGTGAACTACGGGATGAGCACAACCCCGTCGGAGATTAACCGGCAGGACCTGACCCGCCAGGTGGTGATCACCACCAACCTCGACAACCTCCCCCTTGGAACGGCTGTGAAAAAAGTGGAGGAGGCATCGAAAAATCTCACCATGGCCCCAGGGTACCGGATCGTCTTTTCCGGCGAGTCCGAGGACATGGCGGAATCTTTCGCCTATATGGGAGAAGCTCTCATCCTGGCAGTCATCTTCGTCTACCTCATCCTGGCGGCCCAGTTCGAGTCATTCATTGACCCGCTGGCCATCATGTTCTCTCTTCCCCTTTCCATCGTGGGGATGGCCGGCATGCTCTTCTTTACCCGAGGTACGATCAACATCATGTCCCTTATCGGGCTCATTATGCTCATGGGACTGGTCACCAAGAACGCCATCCTTCTGGTGGACTTCACCAAAACCCTGCGTTCCCGGGGCCTAACTCGGCGGGAAGCTCTGATTACTGCGGGCCGAACGAGGCTCCGGCCCATCTTGATGACCACCCTGGCCATGATGTTCGGGATGCTGCCCCTGGCCATGGCCCTCGGGCAAGGAGCTGAGATGCGGGCCCCTATGGCCAGAGCCGTTATCGGCGGGTTGATTACTTCAACCTTACTGACCCTGCTGGTCGTTCCGGTCGTCTACACGGTCCTCGATGATATCGGCGGATGGATCCGTCGCAGATGGGAAGTTAAGAAGGAGGCTTAGGAAATGGTGCGGCTGAATACCCCCGCGGCTACTTGGGGGCGGTATCTTCTGATGTCCGTATTTTTTTGCGCTGCCTGGCTGGGAATGCTCTCGGTTACGCCGGCTTTAGGCGAAGAGAAGAGGATAAAAATCCTGACCCGGGAAGAAGCCTTGAATATCGCCCTGGAAAAGAACAAGGACATCCAGAAAGCGCGGGAATACAAAAATTCTGTTGAGGGCCGTTACGTGGAAGAACGTTCTGCCGCTCTGCCTCAGCTTACCTTAAACGGAGGCCTTAGCCGGGACCGGGACGATACCTTCAAAAAAATATTGGGAGGCCTCTTTCCTCCAGAGAAAGAAACCCACTCTACTGAAGTGGTGCTTTCCCAGCCACTCTACACCTTCGGGAGGATAGGGGCGGCGATCCGGGCCGCCAAGATTGGATTGTCTACCGCTGAAGACCAATTGCGCATCTTCCAGCAGGCGGCCCTGAGGGACGTCTCCGCTGCCTTTGATGACGTTTTGCTGGCCAAAGAGCTTTATACGATTGCGGTTCAAAACCTGGATCAGAAGGAACGCCTTCTGGACGAAGCCCGCCGGAAGTATGCCGCGGGAACGGCCACCGATTACGATGTCCTGGCAGCAGAGGTGGCTGTCGAAAACGCCCGGCCCCAGGTCATCCGCAGTGAGAACCTGATTCAGCTCTCCCGGGAACGGCTTCGATTTCTTTTGGGAATCGAGGGGCAAGGGGTGGATGTGACCGGAACTTTGGAAACTCCGATCGCGCCAATTCCTTCCCATGATAAGGGAGTAGAGATTGCCTGGAAGAACCGGCCAGATCTTTCCGACCTGCAAAAACGTATTGGCATCTCGGTGGAGTTGGTCAATATTTATGACGCGGGTGATAAGCCTCGGGTGGACCTGAAGGCCTCTTATGGGTGGAAAGACGTTAATTATATTAACGTGGCCAGAGGGGATGGCCAGGTCTGGAGTGCGGGAGTCTTTCTGACCTTCCCCTTCTTTGACGGGATGCGCAGCCGGGGGAAGACTGCCCAGGCCAAGAGCGACCTCAGGACCCTGAAGATTGACGAGGCTAAACTCAAGGACTCGATCTCCCTCCAGGTGCGCGATGCAGTCAATGCTTGCCGGGAGTCAGAGGAGATCTTAAATGCCCTCTCGGGCACCATAAGACGGGCGGAACGGCTTCTAAGGATGGCCGAAAAGGGCTATGAATTTGGAGTGAAAACCAAGCTCGACGTGGACGATGCCCAGTTCAATGTTAATGAAGCGAAGGGAAACCTGGCCAGGGCCCGCCGGGATTACTCTGTAGCCCGGGTCACGCTGGACTGGGTTATGGGAACGATCGCCCTAAAAACCAGCCAGTAAAAGCTCAATTGCGGATTTCGGGATATTATTTCCGATGAGCCTCTTGCAAAAGTTGCTTGTTCCGGCATTCCCGTGAAAGCGGGAATCCAGAATTGCTTGAATCCCGCCGATGGCGGGACTGGATTCCGGGTCGCGCTTCGCCCTGAACACCATGTGGTGCAGGGCTTCGCTTGCCCGGAATGACGATTTCTCTTTAGGCCGAGAGTTTTGCAAAAGCCTCCCATTTTTGCTTTTCAGTCCGCAATCCGAAATCCACAATCTGATATAGAATAGCCATTGTGAAGGCAGAGGGAGAATGTTATAAATTCTCCCAAGGCTGAAAAGTGGTAACGTGGTCATTTTTCCTTTTGGCCTGATGTCTGGAGTCTAATGTCTTCTGCCTGAATTACTGGTAAATGCCTATTGACTTAGCTCATAAAGATAATGTACCCTCCACTTGCTGGGGGTACGTAAATGACCAAGAGATACAGGGAGCGCAGCCTGCTCGAATTTCAG
>Ga0187854_10003345_pt1 | contig 12802 bp, 10 predicted proteins | sample June2016WEW_6_15_FD_132445 | JGI IMG/M metagenome (GOLD analysis project Ga0187854, IMG submission 132445) | Peatland microbial communities from SPRUCE experiment site at the Marcell Experimental Forest, Minnesota, USA - June2016WEW_6_150 | ecosystem: Environmental > Terrestrial > Soil >...
ATTTCGAACCCGGGTCACGACCGTGACAGGGTCGCATACTGACCTCTATACTACCAGGGCGTCTGAGAACCCCGTTCTTCGACAGTTATTTAATCTGCGAGGAAACTGTGATACTCCCCAGATCTCATGAAGGTGTCCTACGGGTGGTCGAGAGACTCCGTGAGTTGCTCGTGGATGGAACCACACTTGCCGAGGTACCTTTTGCACTTCTTGGCACAGATTAATCTGCCCCTCTTGGGGCAGAGAGACACGGAGCCAATCTCCAGCTGAAAGATGGGCGTTGTTGTCCTTCACAAGAATGGCCCACGGAAGCAGTCATCAAGACCCAGACAGATGATTTGAAATCTACTTCCAATCTCACGCCGGAGGAAGAGTCTCTTCGTTCCCGTCGAGCATCTTCTTGTAGTAACCTCCTGAAGTCCTCCTAGTATAGTAGTAGTCATAGAGGGATACGTGCTTCGGCTCGAGGTTCATCAAGTACTCATGGATTCTCTGGGCTGCCTCCCTCCCTTTCGCCATCGCCTTCACCACTAAACTCTCTCCCGTGACGACATCGCCGGCGGCAAAGACACCTGGCATTGATGTACGATAGCTGCCGTCAATTGCTATGGCGCTCTTTGGGCCGACCTTCAGTCCCGCTTGCTTCTGGATGAAAGAGTTGGGGCCTCTCCCGACAGCCACGATCACGGAGTCACACTTCAGCTCGACTTCCTGCCCCGTAGGCTCCGGACTCCTCCTGCCGCTGGCGTCTACTGCCCCGAGTTTCATGACCGTCATGGTCACGCTCGAGAGTCTACCACCTGAGCCGTTGTAAGACTTCGGAGCCATAAGGAACTTCAACTGCAGGCCCTCCTCCTTCCCTTCCTCGACAAGGATGGGGTCGACTGGCATTTCAACCTCGGTCCTTCTGTAGATAATCGTCACGTTCTCTCTAGTCAGCCTCAAGGCTGTCCTCGCGCAGTCCAGGGCGCTGTCGCCTCCTCCGATGACCAAGACCTCCCTACCGAGGTTGTACTTCGGGTCCGTCGTATACGCCTCCACTCCATTACCGAAGACGTCCTCCAAGAACTTGTAGCCATCATAGACGCCCTTAAGGTCGGAACCAGGGGTGTCGAACTTAGAGACGTCCTTGGCTCCCGTGGCCAGCATCACGGCATCACACTCTGATCTAAGGTCGGCAAGGCTGACCTCCCTGCCTATCTTGACGCCTTTCTTCGCTTCAATGCCCATCTCAAGGATTCGTTCTACTTCATATTGCAGAACATCCTTGGGCAAGTGGTAGTCAGGTATTCCATACCAGGCCGTCCCACCGAGAAATGGCAGCTCTTCGTAGATTGTGACGGAGTGACCGTACCTCTTCAGCAGCTCAGCCGCGGCCAAGCCTGCTGGACCACCACCGACGACAGCTACACGCTTCCCAGTCTCCTTTGTCACCATGGGGTTGGGCTGTCTTGACTGCATCCGCTCCCAGTCGGCAACGAACCTCTGGATCATGCCTGAGGCAACGGGCTGCCCCTGGGACCCAACTACGCATGCAGCTTCGCACAGGCTGTCAAGCTGAGGACAGCACCTGGCGGTAGTTCCAGGAAGGGCGTTGGTCTCTCGGACCCGGTGGTAGGCTGTTACGAAGTCGCCCCTCGCCACTGCCTCGCACATGCCTCTGATGTCGGTCTGAACTGGGCAGATGTCTATGCAGGCGGGGTTGCCACAGGTCACGCATCTGTCTGCCTCTGCCATCGCCTCCTCCATCGTGTACGGAAGCTGCACTTCTGAGAAGTTCCCCTTCCTCGCCTCAGGTTTCGACTTTGGGAACGGGAACTCGACAGCTCGCTCTGTCTTGAGAGACATTATCTCTTCTGAGTGGCCGCCACCGGGTTCCGCTTTTAAGCGAATGAGACGATTCTCAATGTTGGAATCGAAGTTCGGGGAGAGGAGGGCCTTCAACTTGTCGATGGCATGCTGTTATCGTGATTCTGAAATGCCTCCATGGACTGGCCAAGATTTTTATCATCGGCGGGGCGTCTCATCAGCTCAGTAGGAGGTGACTCACCACGGCAAGAGTTGTGCTAGTCTCAGACACGACACTGAATCGACAGTACAGCAACTTCCCCTTGCTTGATTTCCTGCCCTGCGCTCCCTCTAACAAGGTCCCGTGGATCGTTTGGGAGTTCTTGAAAGGGAAATCGCCCCCGGCAATCGGAGGCCGGGCTTCCGTTGCCCCCTACGCTCTTAGGAAGCTCGAATCTGCACTTCTGACCCAGCACAAACCAGAAGAAATCGTCGTGGCCCACGAGGATCACCTCGAGGAGGTGGTCCGAGACGATACCGAAGTGATAGGAGTCTACACAATGGACCCGCTAGGCCTAGGGCCCCTGACGATGAGCTACTCCGCCCTGTTCTCGAACAAGTCGAAGTCGTGGGTCAGGCTGGAGTTCGAGTCCTTGATCGCGAGGCTCAACAGGGCCAGGGCCAGCAAGAAAGCCAAACTCGTCGTCGGCGGTCCCGGCGTATGGGAGCTGATGGCCCTCCCTGAGCAAATGGAAGCACTCGGAATCGACCTCGCTTTCCAGGGTGAGGCAGACGACATCGCCAACGAGCTGTTCGAGGACTTCGCGACAGGAGCGGTTTACGGGAGCGAGTACTTCCAAGGGTTCTCGAGCTTCGGGAACGACTTCAGGCGGAACTGGGTCTCGCACTCGAAATTCGTGTCGCGCAGGCCGGGGCAGAAGCAGTTCCCGAACCTGGATGAGATACCGTTGATCAAGGGGCCCACGGTGAAGGGGTTTGTCGAAGTGATGAGGGGTTGCGGAATAGGCTGTGATTTCTGCGAAGTGACGCTCAGACCGATCCGGTACTATACGACCGAGATGGTGAAGAGCGAGGTGGCGGTCAACGTGGCGGCCGGCAACACGAACGCTTGGGTGCACAGCGACGAGATCTTCGCCTACAAGCACGAAGCACACTTCGTCCCAAACCAAGATGCAATCGAGGAGCTCTTCAGGGCGATAATGTCTGTGGACGGTCTCGTATCAGCCAACCCCACTCACGGGCGGATTTCCATCCCCGCGGCATATCCGGAGCTTCCTCGGGCCATCAGCGGTATCGTCGGGGCGGGCCCTGGCCACTGGGTGGGAGTCCAAGCGGGCATCGAGACTGGGAGTGAAAGGCTGGCAACAATCCACATGCCGAACAAGACCCTCCCGTTAAGGATCGGACCGGACGGAGAATGGCAGGAGATAGTTCTCAAGGGGTTAGTGAATTTCAACTTGGCTTACTGGCGGCCAGCGTTCACGATACAGGTAGGTCAGATGGACGAGACGCCGGAGGACAACTGGGAGACTGTCAGGCTGGTCAACAGGATGGGCGCGTTGGAGGTGCGCGGTCGACCTGCCGAGTTCACGATCACGCCTATGCAGAACATACCTCTGGGAACCATCAAGGGCAGTGGAGTCAGTCACGAGACGCTGGACGCTTCTCAACTAGCGGTCTACTACGCATGCTATCTCCAATTGACGAAAACGGCCGCGAGGAACGCACTGAAGGACAGCAGTGGAAATCCCTTGAAGCGCGCGATGTTGGCGACAGCTCTCAGTCTCGGCAGCTGGCGCCTACTTGGGCTCATCGAGAACATCTGCAAGAGACGTGGAATAGACTTGGAAAAAGTGAAACGGTACGGCCTGGAACAGCGAGAGAGTATCCGCATCAATGCCAGTTGACCATGTGAAGAGTTCAACCCCCAACAGAGGATCCTATCACTCAAGAGAGCGTCTAGTTCACATCTCGAACGCTGTTGAAGCGACTAACAGTCTACTGTCGAACGGACTTGAATCCGACTCTCTAGGGCTTCGAATGTCGCAATCGTCTCGTCCTGAGCACTCTTTCTGACAAGACGAGCCTGAGTTAGGTTGCCTCTTTGCGGGCCCGACGGGAGACGCTTCAAAAATGGTGCTGGAAATGGGTATGTGCACGGGTTCGTGTCTCGGCGCGCACGCCGATGAATCTGTGGGAAGCCATACCCGTGGTCGGCTCTCGAGTCTAGGCGCTGACAACGGCTTGGTCAGACGCACAGGGGCCGATGGGCAGGCAGACAAGTACGTCGACCGTATCGCCCGGCGAAAAACTTCCGGTCTTGTTTCCGACCGTGCTCCAGGAAGGCAACACGATGAGTTGAGCAGGACCGTTGGGCGCAATCGAGGAGGTGGTGCTCAGCGATAGGGTTGCATAGATGTAGCTTCCTTCCCTGTTCTCCGAGACGGTGATTGCTATGGTGGTCGGGTTGATGGTAACGGTACCATTGTTGGCCACCGTAAGCGAGAACGCCGATCCGCTACACCCGTTCGTGGCACTGACACACACGCCAAAAATCCTGACCATTGGTTCGCCGACCAGAGCGTTGGTCCTTCCGTCAATGATTTGGATGGCGTAGAAGTTGAAGTTGCTGACGTACACCAGGTCTGTCACGGGATTCACCGCGGCAACGAAAGGCGACCCTCCGGTCGGCACAGTCGCAACAGTCCTGTCGGTGGAGCCATTTATGATCGCAACGGAGGTCGAGCCATAGTCCACCACGTAGACAAGGTTCGTCAAGGAGTCGACGGCGACTCCGATGGAGAAAGGGGCCATGATCGATGCGATGATGTGGTCGCTGGCGCCGTCGATGACCAAGAGCGAGGACCCGTAGGAGACGTACACTCTTCCAGTCAGGGGATTGACCGCGATTCCGCCTGGGCAGCCCCCCTGAATCGGGATTGTCGCTTCAACGCTGTCGTTGGAACCGGCGATTGCCGAGACGAACCCCGGACCCGCAGCGAGGCAACCCGCCACATATACGATGTTCTCCGTGGGGTTCACTGCAATGCCGGCAAGGTCATCTGAGCCACCAAGCGTGATTCGAGAGACGATTGTATTGTTGTATCCGCTGATGACAGCCACGGTGGCCGGTGCCGGATTTGTCACATAGACCATGTTCGTCGTCGGGTCGACGGCGACTTCGCTGTTGGAGAGGCTCCCGAACTGCACCGTTGCTATGGGGGCAAAGGTCGTCCCGTTCACAACAGAAAGCGACGCGGAATAGATGTTCGTCACGTACACCACGTTTGTGACCGGATTGACAGCGACCCAGTACGGATAATCCCCGACTGAGACGTTGCCGACTATGCTGCCCGATGTCTCGCTGATGCCTATGAGTCTGTCCTTGCTTTGGTCGGCTCCAAAGACGACGTTCGTCTTAGGATTCACGGCCACGCCCATCGTGGGGAAGCCGGTCGGAATCGACACCTGCGCTGTGCTGTAGGTGTTGCGTTGGTCTCCACTGTAGGTCGCGGCTATGGTGACACTCCCGGGCTGGCTCTCGGCGACCGACACCGCGCAGGCACCAGCCACCAACTGGCAGGTGCTCGGCGTAAAGGTCGCCTTGCCCGGCCCAGAGACCTGCTCCCATGAGACCGTGCCGGCGGGGGGATCGCCAGAGACCCTCGCCACGCAATTGGTGCTCCCCTCCACAAACGAGTTGGAAGCACACGTGATTGAGGTTGCGGTCGTACCCTTGGACCCCGAAGAGCCGGAACTGGTCTTCGAACCGAGGCCCAGTGGTGCGTACACCAGGACTGACGCGAGCACCATTATCAGGACTATTGCCAGCGTGCTCCCGATCGTGATCTCCTTCCTGAATTCAGCCATCTCCGAACATCCCCTAGCTTCCTATTCCATTGGTGCGAATATAGTTCTATGTTCTAGGTCGCGCTGATTCCTGCTGTGCTAGATTTAGGACACCCTCATGCTATATATCACGAGAGCCGCATCCTGACTCAATTGACGCGTGACGACCGGCCCGGCTCCGATGTCCTCAAGGGAACGACGCTCAAGGTGTATCGCTATCTCTTCAAGCTTGGACAGCCTGCGAGCATCCGTGATGTTCAGAGAGGTCTGGGCCTCAGTTCGCCTTCGGTCGCCGAGTACCACCTGAAGAAGCTGTTGCAGAGCGGCCTGGTAAGAGAAGCGGCGGAAGGATACCTGGTCGACAGAGCGATGTGGGATAGCATGATTAGAATGAGGCGAACAATAGTGCCCTTCCAGGCCTTCTACGTGGCGTTTTTCGCCGCAGCCTTCCTCGTCATGCTCCTCGTGCTCAGGACGAATCTCGAGGAGGAGTACATCTTCGGCGAGATTGTAGTCTTGATAGCGCTCGGGCTTTCAGCGTACGAGTTCGAGAAGACGCTCAGAAACCACTAGGTGTATCTCTCGTCAAGAGTGGTCGCTCGGGCTGGAGATGGCGGGCCCGCTAATGTACCCAGCGCGCGCTGGGATTCGAATCAGGCAGAAAACGGTGCCTCAGAATAACTCAGATTGGGCGATTACGGCAGAATAGAGTCCGTTTTGAGCTTATTTCAGATAGCCCGGCTACGAATCGAACCTAGGTCGAAGACAGTGCGCTAAATCGTTCTGAGGGTTAAATAGCCCGGCTAGGGTCCGCACCTAGGATGGGGTTGGAACCAAGACCCAGAGCCTTGTCACTGGTAACCTGAGTCTAACTTGTGCGCGCGCAGCACCCGCTTCCGTGGGGTCACCGTGGGACCATCGTCTCCTGTGCCCAAACCAGCTCTAATAGCGCGCGACGATAAGCATGCAGATTGGAAGCTTTATGCAAAGCATTCCGATGTTCTCGGCATGGATTTTTATCCGAATTATCTTCGTACCGGTACGATTGACGCGTCCGAACTGAGCACGGTCGGTTCGCAGGTGAAGAAGGAGACCGGACTTCCTATTATTGTAATCGAGACGGGTTATCCGACTGGTCCCCGCCTCTTCGGGTATAACGAGGTGAAGCAGTGCCAATATATTCGTTCCGCATGCGAAATGGCGTTTACCTGCGATGCGATAACCGGCCCCGGCTGGTTCAGATTCTCCGACAGCTACTGGAAATCCTTTCCCCCTCAAGAGAACCATTTCGGGTTGCTTACGAAGGAGGGAAGACCGAAATCCGGGTGGAACGAATACGTGAATCAGGTCAGGCAGAGGAGATGAACCCTGAGGAGCAGGTCGCAGAAATCGGCGGGATGAATCGCTGCGTGTGAGGGTGCAGTCTAGCAGGCGTAGGGAACGGGCTGGTAGGCCCGCGGGTACAAGACAAACAGATAAGACGTCGCCGAGAGACTGACAGACGGCGAACGGGCATGAATTTCCCAACGCACGTCTTGCTTGGGATGCTTGTCGGGACCGTCTTCTTCCACAAGCCAGAGATCATACTACTGATGGGGCTCGGCTCCGCGATTCCTGACCTAGATAGAGAATACGGTTTCATGAGCAAGGAGTCCTTCAAGAACAGGCAGCCTCATCGCGCGTTGTGCCATAATCTCCTATTTCTGGGCGTGGTCTACCTTGTAAACCCGTTCCTCGGTCTGGGAGCCTTTCTCCACACGTTTCTCGACGCGCTCACGACGGCCAGAGACAGAGGTGTCGAATGGTTGTATCCGTTCACGAGGCTCGTCAAGAAAGCGGTGTACAATTACGACGGTAAGAGAATGGAGCTTGACCAGAAGGAAAAGATCTACCTGCTTCAGAACGAGCTGCCGGTGCTGACGGAAAAAACCACCAAAGACATCAAACCGGGGGAGCAGACACTTCCGTGGCGGAGAACATACGGACCAACCCTCTCCGGGAGGCTGTTTGACCAAGGAGTGTTCCTTGGGTCCGTCGCTCTCCTCCTCCTTCTATTGCTCTTTTCAGTTCTTGGCGTGCAGCAATTCATCGACCTGACTTATCATCCGCTCAGGCTTGCTTTCGATGTTCCGTTTATCCTGGGCGCGGCGGGCGTTTCCATGAACTTCGTCGTAGGTGAGATTGACAGGAAGAAACTGAGGAAAAGTTTCAAACCGGAAAGAGAGTACAAGGCTCTGTTCTATGTTTCAGTCGGAATCATCGTCTCTTCTGTGATTCTCGGGGGCATAATGAACCCGCAGATTGTAATTTCAACGGCTAGCGAGCTACCTTACATCGCGGTGGGGGTTGCTGTGGTGGCCCTGGTCTCAATTGTCTTCCTGAAGGTCAGGTCGTCGCAACCTCTTCCAACTGACGATAAGACAGAACCAGTAATCGTGTGAGAAGCGAGTTCAACGGGTTTCAGGGCTGCACGTAATTGGGTTCAAACTCGGGCCGATTTGATTCCATTCAACTAATCTACTCATCTACCCCTTGGCATCTTGTGACAGCTCCCCCCGCTCGCCATAGGCTCTGAATGAGTTGTCTAGCGCGCGTGTGCGCGCGGCAGACTACCTCTTTTTGCAGACGAACAGGATCACCCTGCCTTCTTCCCTGAGATTCGCTTCGAGAATGTCGAAGCGCTCCGAGAGCGCGGATTTCATCCTCGCGACGGGGTAGATTCTTTCAATGAACCTGTACCTGTTGAGCTGGTACAGCCCGCTCGGGAGCTTCTCGAAGACTCTTGAATCCCACGTGAGCACGTTTCCCTTCACCAGGCCTCTGTCGAAGTAATAGCCCATACTGAACTCTCTGCCAGATAGGGAGGTCCTCCTGTGTTTCTCCAACCAACGGCGTGTGACTGTCAGCATCTTCGGCGTATACACGTCGAAGATGAACAATCCGTTGTCGTAGAGATGCTCGCTCACTGCCTTGAACGTCGATTTCCACTGTGAGAAGTCCTCTAGGAAGTTGACAGCGTCGAAGGCAGAAAAGATGACATCGAACTTCTCGTCAATCCTGAAGTTGTGCATGCTGTGGACGTAGAACTTGCTCTTGGGCATCCTCTTCTGGGCAACCTTGATGAAGTCCTCCTGGTAGTCCAGCCCGCTGACAGAATACCTCTTGGGGAGGTTGACCAAGACGTCACCCATTCCGCAGCCAACCTCCAAGATGCTCCTTGCGGTTCTGTGATACTTCATGATTGGTGCCACGATGTAGCGCACCCTTTCCATGGCGCCCTTCTTGTTGTACCACGACTCAGCGAAGTAGGCGACTGGCTTCGACCCCTTCATCCGATGGTCGTAGTTACTCATTCGCGCGCGAATAGAGTTGTATGATAAAGCCGTTGTGGGGTGGCTGAACATGCACTTGGTCCAAGGGGGTCTGGCCAGAACCATAACCCTATGCAGGTGGAATCAGGTCGTAAATCAGCTATATGCTACTACTATTGCTCTGATTAGCTAACAGAGCTCATTTTAGATAGCCCGGCTAGGATTCGAACCTAAAGTCAAACTCCCCCGGCCTGAACCCTTGGCGTAGTTGCCAAGGGCGCATCATCTAGGAACCTTGGAGAACCCGAGAGTGGCGCATTAATACTCAGCTGGATAGTTGTCCAATGATATTGGCCAAGAAAGCTGCGAACACAAATGGGGTCCGACACAAAATTGTGTCGGAACCCTCCGGGCCCGAACCCTCGGCCTGGTTAGGAGCTTGGAGAACTATGACTGGAGACTGTGGTGTTTCTAACGGAGACCGGCGTCATGCTGTTACAATGGAACCCAATACATCCGCTGATGCTGGGTTTCAGACGCCCCAGAGTTCAGACTACCCCCGGTTCAGACCCCTCTGGCAATCTTACCGGTGCCAGAACACGCGATTGACCTTCAGGAAAGCGCTGAGTGAAGCGACCCGTTTCCACTCGTTACGCGACGGTAAGACCTGTATGTCATGCGAATGAAAGATTGACATCTCCGTTCGTGGAATACCATACCTCCCTCGACGTTCTTTCAAATCGGGACAGCAGATTGAGCCTCAAGAACTTCTGAACCGGCTTTTCAAGTCGCGGGGCCCTCGGGAAACCGAACTCGGCGTAGTCTTTCACCCTGAATCGCTTCTTTGCAGACATCTTTTTCAGTAGATCCGTTTCACGCTCTGTGAGGTTCAGCTCTACCAATTTTTGACGGGCCAGAAGTCGAAGGGAGTTCCTGGCCACACTCATCGGAATCTGCTTCTCACTCGGAAAGGCAAGCCGGAACGAATATACCAAGTCAGAGAGCCTCTTGAAGATGTACCGGATTTCTCCTCCTGAAACGTCGTACAGGAGGTCAACAGCTTCGGACGGTACGGGAAGGTTCCGCCCCCCGCCTGTTTTGAATTTCTCGGCCCTGACCTCGATTGCCTGGTGTACTTCCTCAATCGATAGAGGGTTCAATGGTATCGGCGGACCGTTCACCAGCTCGCTTACCCTCCTCGCCTTTGTTTCGAGCGTGAGAAAGAACCCGGACCCTGAAATGAGGATCCACCATACCTTGTGCCTTGTAAGCAGCGTGTCCCGTGCAGAGTTAAGGAATGATATCACTACGTCCTCCCGCAGTACGTCTAGGTTGTTGATGGGAACCATGAATGCTTCATACCCAAATTTCTCTGCTGCTCTGTCAAACCACTGGTCCATCATGTGCATTATGGTCGGAAGAACTGTTGATGCTGGCGCAATGGGAGCTGCTCCCTTCTCCACACCTCCGCCGGTTCCCAAGATTGAGATGTTGAAGCCTCCAGTGGAACGTACGGTGCTGGCAACAAGTTCCTTTCCGGCCTTAAGTACGTCGTCACCAGTGGATGAAGACGGTCCGTGAATCTTCTCCAGGGAGAATATACAGTTCGACAGCACAGAGAGCATCAGGTCCGAGGTTTCGATGTTCTCCTTTAGTTCGATGGTCTCGAATGACGGCATGTACTTGCGCCTGCTCCCTTCTTTCTTCCACTTTTCGTATTGCATTGCGTTCGCGAAACTTGTTTTGCCAACTCCGATGCTCCCCTGAATTACCGCTAGACCCCCGTCCCGTCCCGCAACCTGCAGCTTGAACGCTTCCTGTTCCTTCGCCCTGCCCACGAACAGCTCTCGATCTTCCTGGCTGACTCTCAACGGCTTGTAGTCGTACGGATTCCTTGTGAATCCGAGATCAGCCCAAAGATCGCCCTCGGACGAGTTCATACCCCTGTCCGGACAGTTACAGGGGTATAAACGTTCAAACGGGGAATGAACACGACCCGTGACTAGTTCCCCTGCAAGTGAACAACGAGGAGTATGAACCATCTCAGCAGGTTGTACTTTGATCGAACGGAGCTAGTAATGGGGCGCTGCAAAGCCTGTTGCTCGTTTTAACTTGCCGAAACCTAGTCTCACATGTCGCCAGAAATCGTCAGCACGGGGAAGGTCAGTCTCTCCGGCATGAAGAGGTTCGCGCTGGAGAAGCTCCCCGAGGGACCGCTCCGTGACGACATCCTCTCGCAGCCCGATGAGGTCTCTTCCGACGAATACCTGACGAACTGCAGAGTGTGGCTGAGGCTCGCCAGGGCTGGCGGCTGACTCCCTTCATCTGGCCGCAGGTTCGAGAACGGCCCTCCCGTCGCTCAGGTTCCCGGTCCACTTCCAGCCCTTCGTGAGCCACTGCTCCACCTCGTCGGGCTTCACGACCTTCTGGGCCGCGTCGCCGATTATGCCAGCCACGAGCTTCTCTCTTATCAGGGCCATGACGTCCTCGTCAGACTTATCGTTTATGCGCATCTTCTCGACGTCGGCCTGGTCGTAGACAGTGAGAAGTATCTGTTTGCGGATCTTTGTCACCAGGTCCTCCTCGGTTCCCTCGGCCGAGGTGACGAGGTACCTGTTCGTAGCCTTCTGGTACGCATCCCTCATCCTCTCCAGCGTGTCGTCGTCGAGGCCCTTCTGGAGCGTGTAGACGAACTCTATGTCCCCCGAGTGCCCCATCCAGAACTGCCTCCAGTCGCGGATGATTAGCCCGTCTGCCTCGGCGTGCATCATCCTCGTGTCCGCGTACCTGCGCAGGAGGTACGGCCGCCAGTCGAACCCCGCTTCTCTGATGACCTTCCGGATCGAATCGCGGACGTTCGTGGACGTGATGTGCTCCCCGTAGGGCTTCTGGTGGTTCAGGGGCCTGCTGGCCTCTTTGGCTGCATTGGACGCCGTCACGGTTACCACGGCGGAATCGGGCGTGAGCCTCTCGCCGCGCTCCATCCTGTCCTCGAGGTACTGCTTCACGTACTCGCAGGCCTGGGCGGGGAGGAAGGTCGTGTATGCGCTCCTGGACTTGCTCACCGCCCTGCGCACGACGACGGCAGTGGGCACCTTCTCGAACTCCACCTTGCGCTTCTCGGCGTCGATTCGCAACTCGGGAAAGTCATGAACCTTGAGGCCATCCGTCCCGGTCGCGTCCCCGATGGTCGCCGGCCTCACGCCGCCGAAGCCGATCAGCGATATCGACACCTTCTCCCGGATACCCGCGTGGTCTAGGACGCTGGCGAGCTGCTGCCTCGTGAAGACCTTCTCATCGACGTACTTCGGCGTGTCCTCCCGGAGCTTGGGCTCCAGTTCCAGTTTGATGGCGTTGAACCTGAGCCAGGACTTCAGGGCCTTCACGTAGCTCTTGATCGCCGAGCCCCTCTGGCCTGCCTCCTCCCTGGCAGAGATCAGCCCGCCGATGAAAGTGTTCAGCTCGACCGGGCTCAGCTTCGCCAGGTCCTTGGGGTTGATTCCGTGTTCCGCGCAGATGTTACCCATCTTCCTCAGGTACCCGGCGGCCGTGTTCTCCGAGCCGCGCCTGACGTTCAGGTACCACCGCAGGAAGGCCTCGTCCTCCTTGAGAAGACCCACGTACGGCGACCCTTCCGGCAGCCTCGCACCCTTCGACATGCGAACATGGTGTTGCTGGGTAATTAACGCGGGATACCGTACTCGAACGGATGCGGGCCCGACGGGAATCGAACCCGTTTCGGGGGCGTCTCCTGACCCTCGGGTTAAAAGCCCGATGCTCTACCTGATTGCACTCCTTTTGGAACTAAGCTACGGGCCCGCGTCACTGCTCGC
>Ga0187854_10003350_pt1 | contig 12787 bp, 8 predicted proteins | sample June2016WEW_6_15_FD_132445 | JGI IMG/M metagenome (GOLD analysis project Ga0187854, IMG submission 132445) | Peatland microbial communities from SPRUCE experiment site at the Marcell Experimental Forest, Minnesota, USA - June2016WEW_6_150 | ecosystem: Environmental > Terrestrial > Soil >...
CCCATGGCCAGGCCGCTCAACCGTGCGAAGATCTCAGGCCGGTGCACGAATTCCCCGCTGAGCGGCTGACCAAGCCCGGAAAGCCCGGCCACAACTGCCACCATCTCAACGAAGTCCGGGATGGGCGGTTCGCTACCCAACCTCGAAGACATACTCTCAGATGGCGCTTTGAGCGGACGCTGGCGTGATCCGTCGGCTTCTATTAACAAGGGCAGGGCATGTTGTTTGCAAAACTCATGCAGCCAATGAATAGTGGGGTCATCCAACCCCCTGGTTCTATCGCCGTCAACCGGGCCGGTGACAAGAATCACGCCGCCCTGCTCACCTAATGATGAAGAAAAGTCCCCGGGCTTATCACCGGTCAAGTGTGTATCAGCCAGCTTTATTTGATTAATGTGTAGATGTGTGGTGGCGCTCACGATGACTGGCATTCCTGCGGTTCCGCTCAAGGAGCGCGCCAATTGGAACAGGGCGGAAGTTTTCCCGCCGGAGCCGGTCAGGGCCAGGCAAGCTGTGTTCGTAATACGAAAAGCATGTTCCAGTTGCATTATTTGGTAAACACGCAGGTCGCAAAGGCAACCACGGGGTTTGGCGGGGTAATTTGGGTTACATCCATATGGTTGTGCGTAATTCGGGCCGGGAAAGAATCGCTTCCAGCACTCCGCCGCCGACGGATAAGGCCTTGTCCGAGACTATCTGGCAGAAGTGCGGGTCATCGCGCCCGTCGATGTCCCCAATTTTCAGGCCACGCGTTGCCATCAGGCCCGGATGCAGAAGGCCGCGCAGAACCCCCGGAAAAGGGCTGGTAATTTTGGATGGAGAAGTCTCCGATGAGGTTTGGATTTCTGCAATCAACTCGCCTTTTTCGCAATGGTCGCCGATCTGTTTGTGTGCAATGAAAATACCATCCGCCGGAGCGCGTAGAACGCGCTGCGGGTCGCCTTCCGGCTGGCCGGTATCCGGGTCTGGCCCGCCGTGCCAAAATACCCTACCGAGCATGGCACCCCGACGGGTCTCGACCACTGCCTGGCAGTTCACACCGGCTTGAAATCCGGGGCCCAGGCCGAGGTAAAGCTGTGGCACATACCCGATCGGTTCAGGCGGGCGTTTGGTCATCCGTGCGTCCACGATGACCGAGGCGTGCAGCGACTTTGCGGATGTGCAATCCGGGTCGACCAGCACCGGGATTTGCTGTTTACCGAGCACCATCAGGACACGGAAGCTGTCGGTTGGATCAGGGATGCGGTGAGCAGTAACGCCTTCGATGGTAATCTCTTCAGAGTAGACTGCTTCGGCGAACGAAACGGTACGGCGCACGGCCAGCGGCTGGGCGATCTCAGTCACAACCACGCGCAGGCCGGAACGGATCAAGCGTAAGGCGACGCCGGTGGCGAGGTCGCCGCCGCCGCGAATGAGGATGACGGATGACATGGGGGTATTAAACCACAGAATTGAGCGTGCAGACGGCAATGCAATTCAAATAAATTAATATTACCGGTCGTAATACAAAGATCTATCTTTCCTCAAATCATCAAAGTCAGGATATGCCGGATCATTGTTTTCAACGCCCAATCCGATGAAACCAATCGGATGCTTTCCCCCGTTTATATAGTTTTTAATGGCAAACCTGACTGAAGGCTTATCTCCAGAAGGGTCGAGTATCGATAGGGCTAATATATATGTTCCTTTTCCAAGACCAGCTGGTAAAGCTAAACTTTCCTTTACAGAATAGATTTCCGCCGGTATTTCATAATAGTTTCCGCTAGAATTCCATTTATCGCCGGGCAGCCATTCCCTGATATCCGTATTTTGCAGCTTCGTTTTCCAGACTGACTCTTTCGTTTTCGGATCCAATAAACTTACTTCAATCCGCCAATTGTAATAGAATGGTGTCGATCCGTTATTCACAACCTTGAAGGCAATTTCAAGATCATCCCGGGGTTCAATTCGTTTTGGATACGTAAATTCCTTAATAATGAACCGGTAGCCCATCACCTTCTGCAGTTCAGCCGCTCCTTTTATGGCGACCTCATCCGTTTGGCTGTATTGATCTATCCAACCTAAATGGTTGATGTGCAGTTTTTTGATCAAATTCATGATGTAAATCCTGTGGGCAGGGTCTGAAACGGAAGCCGTCGCGTCTGGTCCTGGCTGTATCCTCCAGTTTCCCCAATCATAGGCGCACTCGCCCCCGATAACCGTGTTCTTCCAACGACTTCCCAGTTTTAAAATGCCCTCCGCATGGTCATTTTGGTCTGCATGAGCGAAAGAATCCCAATAAATTCCGAAAGAATAATTTTTGAAATCCCGATAATTTCGCTGTAAAACCAACTTATTACAAAAGCTGTTTTTAAAGCCTTCACCCATTATTGCCATAATATCCGTTGGAATTTCCGGGGAATGATGTTCTCCCCATTTTCCATAAATTCCCATTTCTACATAAGCAACACGGGGGTCATTATCCCAGGCAGCGCCCATTTTCCCTATCATTTTTTCAAGCCGACCCTTAAACTGCGGGCTGGTCCAATCCAAGGCACGCATATTGGCAGGCCAATGACTTTGAGACTCTTTCCCCCATTGAAGATAAACCCTCGGAATGATCTTAATATTGTGTTTTTCCACATCCCCCCAGCAATGATCGCAATACTCCAATATTCTATCAACCCCATCATCGACGCAGCCTTCAATATCGTTCCATTTGATATAATGCTTTCTCAAGTTACCGTATTCATGGCAAGACAGCCCTGGTTTCGGATTAACAGCCTCGGAAGTATCAGTACCCAGAAAAGGTCTGAATCCTTTTAATGGGTTTTGAATTGCTTCGATATATTCTGACGGTTTAATTGTGATGGATAGATTATTATCTACCATGTCTCTTGCTGTCTCAGGGTATTATGTGGATGCTTTAAGCCTAATACTAAAATCGGTAACCGATTAGCTTCATCTTGCAATTAGTCCGCGAATAAAACCTGCCTCAAAGTGTCTTCCTGAGTCATGTCCTTGACATCGCATAAGCAGGTCAATATGATGTCGGTACCTTTTACCTTGAACTCGTTTCTATTGAGCCTTTCCAGCTCCGCATTATTTTTGATGGCGATGATTTGGGAAGATTTATATTTGCTCTCTGCGTAGTTCTCGAATTTATTTCCTTCCAGCGTATTGATTTCAACCTTAGATTTCACGCCGAGGACTAATGGTCCGAAAGTATATTTATGGAAACCTTTTATGCTGTTCTTAAAAGCGGTATCTTCAATATTGGAAGTAAGTCCAAGATCAAATTCGATTTTATCTCCGGTCTTAAACGCGGCTTCAATAACCAGGAAATCCTTCTCGTATAAGGTTTTCATATTTTTACCATTGAGCTTAACGGCGATTTTTTCTTTTTGCGTCCAGGAGGGTGCAAAAATCTTTATAGTCTTTGCTCTGGCTGCATTCGCTTCCATTACTTCAAAACTGACGTTCCCAAAATAGGGATAATCTGTCTTTTCTTCCAGTTTAATTTCCCCATCGCTGAATTTTATATTAGCCAGGCAGTTATGGAAATAAGGGATATAAACAGTATCCTTGTCGATAAAAAAGGAATATTCTATCGCACGGGCAAAGCCTTCCCCTCCTCGCATAGTGCAGCACCAATATGTTTCGTAATTGATCGGGTGTAAAAACTGGTTATCTTCGGTATCAACTGCGCCGCAGCATCTGTCGGTGCCGAAAGAACCATTGATCCTATTGCCATGGGATAATGCGTTAAAATAAATATGGTGTGCGTCTTCCAAATAGACGGGGTCTTTCGTGTATTTCCAGAGGCAGGTCGCGACAATAAATGAATCAATAATTCCGCAGGATTCTGTCCACCTCGGTGCCCCAAACCAATTGTAATTACCGTACGCTTCCGTCCAGGCTTCTTTTTTATAAAAATTAAAAACCTTTAGTGCATTATCAAGGTATTTGTTAGAGCGGGTTAAATCGTACATACGAAGCATACCCCGGATACCGCTCAGCGTTGCGTGTGTCTGAATATGCAATCCAAGAAAATCCAGTTGCATAAATCTGTCAATGATTTCATCCGCGAATTCTTTTAATTCCTGCGTCTTAAATACCTCGTAAGCCTGTGTCACACCGTCAATCAATATAAAGGCGCAGCCAGCGTCGGAAGTTTCCGCGTGATGCCTGGTCTTAGTCTGGAGTTTGGATAGGATCCAGTCAGGGTCCTGAAACCGGGTCTTAGGGTCAATCGGGTATTTTGCAAAGGCGCCTTTTGTTTTTAGAATATAATTCTTCAGAATCCCATCCAGGATATTTTTTACATTTTCATTTCTCTTCCATAAATAATATTCGCATAAGCCTCTTAGAATCCAGCTATGACCTGAAAGATGCTGCTCGTCATATTTTCCTTCCGGCATTATCTGACCAAAATAGCCTTTCGAGTTCAAATGCGCGGGTATCAAGGATAGGATTTGCTCCAAAAAAGCGGGAGTCCTGTGCGTACTTTGAGCAAGCAATGTCAACGCCAGGATTACCCTTCCTTCCCAATCTCCTGGCCAGCCATGCTTGTCTGCCTGGAATACCTCATCCGGTCTATACCATGGTCCTTCGAGCCTTGTATAATTTAGACTCGCTCTAAATCCCAGTTCGCCTCTCATTTCAATCTCAGAAAAAGCTATGCTTTGCATAATATATATCTCCAAAAATTTATTAATTCAACAAAAACTTAATTCATACTTGAGCGTTTTTAGGTACAAATCGTCCACCAGCAAAAGAAGAAAGGAATGCTTCTCGAATGCACCGTGTATTCGTAATCCATTCAAGCATGGTAGTCTGATTGAAAGGTCCCATGTTGGCAATAAAAAAGAGTTCAATCTCCATGTGATGCTTGTAGGCTGTCTGCTTGATAATCAGTGAGAACGCCGTCATCGAATACCGGCCCAACAACGTGCAGGAATAAGAAATTGGCTTGAGGAATCTTTATATAAGTGTTCTACTTTACAGTAAATGTTCCCAAAGTAAGCCAACCGTCTAAATCCTGGTCTTGTGTGGTATTGGCGAACTTTAACGTTTTACCGTTTGCCAGTGGGTTGACAACGTGCATGACAAGTGTATAGGCACCAGGCTGCAAATCGTGGGGATTTTTTGTAAAACTCCAATTGGTATACGGCTTTGAGCGGTCAGCAGACAGCGGTTCCACTTGATCGATCCGCCATGGTGTATCCCAGGTGGCTGTCAATTGTTTAAAGGCATTCAAGACACCCAACTGTACCGGCCAGTTGTAATAGAAAGGGGCTACGCCGGTGTTCTGCAAGTGCATATTCACTTGAAAAGGGTCTGAAGCACTTATTTCTGATGGCAGTCCGACACCAGAAACGTAAAACTCATACCCGAGCCGCTGAGCGCCGGCCAAAGCGCGTGCGTATATATTGCTGCCTGGCTGCATGGTGCTGGAAATAAATATGGCGTGAGCGACCAGCCAGGAGGCGTGGGTACCGTCGACGGTGGCGCTAAAATCCTCTGTGTCAGGGCCTGGGGAATCAAGCCAGATACCAAGCTGAATCTCCGGACGGAGTTCCCCTCCGATTGGCTCAGTCTCCCATTTGTCCAAGGCTCCGCACCATTCCATCTTCCCCATAAAATACCAGTCGCTGCCGTACATCGTGTTGTATGCAAAAGAGTCGTCATGATATCCAATGTTTAACGTCGTGCTGAGATAGGGAATGCGGAGGCCAGGTCCGCAATCTTGACTGGCTGGTTTGATCATTGGGTAGCGCATCAGCAAACGAGTCGTCTTGAACGCTGCATCATAATCCTTCAAAATACGCAGTAGAGTAGCATCCGAAGGCATCCAATTTTCTTCCGTGGGGTCTGGTCTGGCCTTAAGCAATGAAGTCTCCTGGGTGAAGCCATCCATTGGCCAGGTGTGCCATTCGCCCCAAAAGCCAATGAGACCAACCTCAATAAATCCAATGCGTGGATCTCCGTCATAGCGCTTACCGAACGCTTCGATAAAATTTTCCAAAGAGCTCACCAGATTCGGATCGTCATAATCGGGCGAAACACTCTCGCCAGGTGAGTTTCCATAAAAGGTATATGGCCTTACTTTTAAGCCGCCGTCCAGAAGAAATTGGGGAATCCCGCTAGGCATGTCTGGGTAATCCAAATAAACCCGAAAAGCTGCCTGATGTCCCCTTCCCGCAATATCGTCCAATTGAGGTTCCAGGCCTGTATCAAAAGTAAAACTATCGGGGCCGTTCATTAAATTCCGAAGCGGTACGTAAAACCATTCCATGGAGTGGGGAAAATCATTCGCAATTGGGTTGTTGCGCGAAGAATAGGCATCGTAAAAGGGCATGAAGCCTTTGAGAGGATTATCAGCTGGAGCCCGGGCATAATCGAGAGCAACCTCCTGGGTTGATTCTCGTGTTACTACAGGCGTTGCTACAGGTGTGGCCTTCTGTGTTTGGGACGACTGACACGCCGACAATAAAAGGCAAAAAATTATGGTTGTCAGCAGGAATTCTCTGTTCATAAGATATGACTCTTATCTAAAGGCGGATAAGCCCAATTGTGAGAATGATAAAAAGGTGCCTGGTGAGCACCGTCCAGGAAACGTCATGGTGCTCACCAGGATTAACTCATGAAACAGACTTATTACTTGAAGAGGGCGTCAATGTCTGTCTGCAGTTTGGGTAGGACATCGGCAGCCTTCGCAGATCCATCAAAGATCGATTCGAGGACCGGCGCAACGAGCTGAGCGACCTGATCACCGTGATCAGTCAGAGGCAGCAGGTACGTATTGGCAGTCTCATTGGTGAAAGCTGATACGTCAACGCCATCGGCTTTGTGCTTGGCTACAGATTTATCAATACCAGATTGAATGGCGGGGAAGACAACACCATAGCCGCCGACAATGTTGGCGCAATCCGGGGAGGCGAGGAATTTCACCCATTGCCAGGCTTCGGCAGGATGCTTGGTGCCACTCCAGATAGCGTCAGACAGACCACCGATGGGTGATATAACTTTTCCAGCAGGTCCGGCTGGCAGCATACCAATACCAACCTTGAACTTGGAACCTCCGACCAGGTCGTTAATTTCCCAGTCGCCATCGGTTGTCATTGCAGCCTGCCCAGCCTTGAAGATGGCATGGTTATCGCTGCCGGACATGGCATTGGCATTGGGAGCAAAACCATCAATATTGCGGAGGTCGGCCCACCACTGCAGGGTCGCGATCAGGCGGGGATCCCCATAGTTGAATGAGGTTGCCCAGGGCGCGTCAGTCAGGCGGAATCCGGTACTGGCTGCAAAGGCGCTCCACTCGGTTTGCCCACCTGTACCAGGATCGCCAGGGCCGGCGACATATCCATACTGGACCACATTTTTCTTGTCAAAGTTGGGGCTGAGACCATTGTTGCCGTTCTTATCGAGTGTCAATTTGGCAACGGTTTGCTGGAAAGTGCCGCCATCTTGCGGGTTCCAGGTCCACGTATTCATTACACTAGGATCAATCCCAGCTTTCTGAAGCATGTCTACATTGTAGAAAACGGCAATGGTGTCCCAGTCCTTGGGAAGGCCATAGCGCTTACCATTCTGGACCCACAGGGAAGGATCTTCCACGTATTGTTTCAAATTAACATTATCAGCCGTAACCATAGGCTGTATATCGAGCAGCAGACCCTGGCTCAGGAACTGGGCATATTTCGACAAGTGATCGGTAAAGACGTCTGGGGCGGTGCCTGAGGCAAAGCCGGTGGTAAGAGCACCCCAATAATCACCCCAACCCTGTTGCGAGATTTTGATGGTGATGTTGGGATTCTGCTTGGTAAAGGCATCCGCACAAGCTTGATAAGCGGGCTGCTGATTGTTGTCCCACAGCCAGTATTGCAACGTGACCGGTGCGGCAGTGGCAGGTGCGGCAGTGGCAGGTGCGGCAGTGGCAGGTGCGGCAGTGGCAGGTGCGGCAGTAGCGGGCGCGGCAGTGGTAGGCGCGGTCCCGCAAGCACTCAGAGCCAGACTGGCAACAACCAGGATTACCAACAAGCTGGATACAAATTTGGATTTCATAATTTTCTCCTCGAAACTTGAATATATAGGAATATGGTATACGTTTGGTAAAATCATCTATCTAAACAGGTCTATCTGCAGTATGAAACCACCTCCTCTAATCAGAATGGATTAATAAAATCCCAACGGCTATCTATTATTAGCGATAACCGGTAAAGTGGATCGAGTCGATGGCTCTTCGCCCAAAGATAGAAAAGGCGATAAGCATCGGAATCGCACTGATTAATGTGCCTGCCATCATCCCCGGGAAATCAGGAACGCCCCCCTGTTGCTGGGCACGAAAGTGCGCCAAAGCCACCGTCATAACGGTTGCTTGGTCAACAGTACCCTGGCCTCCGGCAAAGTATGCCCATTGAAATTCGTTCCATGCAGCAACATAGGCAAGGATGGACATCGTCAGAACGGACGGCAGTGTATTAGGGAGGACAATACTGAAAAAGACGCGGATCCGACTGGCGCCATCCAACTTACCTGCCTCTTCCAATTCCTTATTGAAACTCAGGAAAATCTGTCTCAAAAAGAATACGCCAAATGCATTCCCAAAAAAACTAGGAGCAATAATGCCTATCAGGGAGTTGTTTATATGCAATTGATTGATCAAAATAAAGTTTGGAATCAAGTTCAGGACGGTAGGCATGATCAAGGCCCCAATATAAAGCCCGAAAAGAATGTTTCTCCCTGGAAATTTGAGGCGTGCGAAAGCATAGGCTGCCACGGAATTAAAGATGATGCCTCCCAGCACAATTACGGTAGTCACAGTAAATGTATTCCGGAAATACAGCAAAAAATTTAATTTTTGGGAAAAGCCACCCTGAATAAGGGTCTCGTTTACATCCACCAGACCCAATACCCGCTTAAAGGCATTCAATGTAAAATTAACCGGTAGAAGACTGGAAGGGTCGCCTAACAAGTCTTTCGTGGTCGAGAATGCCATTCTAACCACCCACCAAAGCGGTAATATGGTAATCACGATCCACAGGATGAGGATGCTCCAGGCTAAAATCCGGCCTGATTTTCCCCAATTTATTTTTCTCTTAATTTCACTCGTGCGACGAAGAGTTGTTAAAGAATTGGTTCCCATTTCTACCTATCTCCTTGTGTGGCTATTAACCAATATCCGAAGTATCCGCTCTGAAATAGTGTAAATTGACCCATGCAATTAATATAGAGACTACGAAGAGCGCCACTGCCACAGTGGCAGCGTAGCCCATCCTGAATTGGTTGAAAGCCAGACTGGTGATATACCAGTAAATCACCCGTGAAGCACCGCCTGGGCCTCCGGTAGGTGTGGCAATCACCATGGCGCTGTCAAAAACCTGAAATGAGCCAACCAGGCTGGTTACCACGACAAATATCGTTACTGGTCGCAGTAACGGAAAAGTGATACGGCGGAAAATCTGCCATTCATTGGCTCCATCGATAGCTGCTGACTCGTAAAGTTCGCTTGGAATCCCCTGCAAACCAGCGAAGAAAAGCAGGGCATTGTAGCCAGCGTGTCTCCAAGTGTTGATCCATGCTAATGAGGCGATTACATTTTTTACGTTGAGGAAACCTATCATGGCGCTCGGTCCCCACAATAATTTCAATATTCCATCGATGGGCCCAGTAAGATAATCGAAAATTGACATCCAGATGATCGTTACCATAAGCATGGGGAACAAATAAGGCAGAAAGATAATCAAGCGGACGAACGTAGATTTTGTTAGTCGTGAGATGAGAACAGCCAACCCAAGGGCAATTACGGTTTGCAGGGGAATGTTAAAAAGCACGTATTTTGTCGTGATGAGCATGGAATTCCAAAACTGCGAATCGTGAAGAAGTGTTATATAATTTTTTAGCCCTACAAAAACGCCCGGCTTTATTAAAGTGGCACTGGTGAAGCTAAGTGAGAAGCCTTTGATCGTCGGCCACAGAACAAAGACGACCATCCCAAACAGGCTCGGTATAATAAACAAATAAGCCACCAAAGCATCTTCGGAAAACCACCGCTTAACCCAGGCAGGTCGGTGGGAGGTACCTGCTGATCGAATGGCTTGTCTCTGAATGTTCATTTGGCGCTCTCCGTTTTTATGATTACCTTATGCAGGGTTTCTAAAAGCGTAGCCGGTAGAACCGGCTTAATCAAATAAGCCGCCGCACCTTCCTGCAAGCCGCGCTTGCGCTCATCCAATATGGTACACAAAATGACAGGGAGAAACCTGTCAGGCATAGTTACGATGGCATTAAGCAAATCCCATCCCTCTTCATTCAGTGCGGCCGGTTCTAGAATGATCGCTTTTGGGTTTTGGCTGTTGACCGCATCTAATGTCTCACTTTTACTGAAGCAGGCGAGCACACGAAAATCCCGGCCTAACTCCCGACGATACAACTCGAGAGAGGGCGGGTCATTTTCGATGATCAGGATGGTAGGTAATATGCTTGGCATGGTCATCCCTTCAAAGACACTATAAACGAAATGAGGTTCTCTTGTCTTGGACAATAGCACGGGCCTCTTGGAAAAAAGAACACTGTTTTTAAATAGGTATGTAATACGTGGGGAAAAGACTTGCTACTCAATCTGACTGTTGCCGGTATGTCTGATTGGACATTCCAATATTTTTTCGGAAAACCCGGCTGAAATAGGCGGAATCATCAAACCCGGTTTGTGCTACCGCAGATGTAATTCAGTCTCCTTAGTATGCAACAGCTCTTTGATCTATTGAAGGCGCAAACGGGTAAGGCAATCCCATGGTGAAAAACCAAGTTCCTGGCGAAAGGCTTCAAATGTGACGTACAGGGAAAACAGAGTCGATGCTAGTTCACCCTTTGACGATATTCCTGAGGCGACATTCCATTATGTTTTCGGAAAACCCGACTGAAATAGGCGGAATCATCAAATCCGGTTTGTGCTGCCACAGAAGTAATACTGTCCTCCGTAGTATGCAATAGTTCTTTGGCCTTTTGGAGGCGTAAACGGGTCAGGCAATCCCATGGTGAAAAACCAAGTTCTTGGCGAAAAATCTCGCTCAGGTAATTTTTGCTTACACCCACCGCCTCGGCAATCTCCTGGCGAGTTAGTGGATTGACAAAGTTTTGATGCAAATAAGCCAGGGCGTGCTTTACAAGAATACTGGTTGGTTGGAGTAGGGTTTGTTCGCCGGAAAGCGCTCGCTGTAAGCTGGCTACAGCCTCTTCAGTGGATAAAAGCTCTTTGCTGTGGAAGGTCACCCGGCCATAATCCAATCGGTGAACGTCTTCAAGGGAAAGCATTTTGCCGCTCATCACCAGGACGGGTACCTGCCGAGTAAGAGGGTTGAGGCGTATCTGTTCGAGCACTGTGAACCCATCTACTTCCGGCATCATCAAATCCAGGATTACCAGGCATGGGATCTCCCTCTTCAATAAAGCCAAGGCTTTTGCTCCATTCTCGGCGGTAATGATCGGACAACCAGGTAACGCATCAGTCGCTAATCGATGATAAAGTAGGCAGGCTTGCGGGTCATCATCCACAATGAGTAGCGGGCCTGACACCCCGCGTGGGCGGATGGTCTCTAACATCTCGATCAGTGTTTTTCCATTGATCGGCTTCATCACTACATCAGTCATGCCGGTTGCGAGACCGGGGCTCCCATCTTCCTCCTGGCTGTACAAGATAAAGGGTAGATGACACAACTGGGGATGGCTCCGCAAGCGTTGAATCAATATCCAATCACTAAAGCTGGCATCTGTAAGGTCCCATGCTAAAGCCATCGGCTGGACCTCTGTTAGTAGCATATCCAAGTTGTCACCGGGTTGCAACCTATGGATGACCAATTTGCGTTTCTGACATAACTCAATCAATGCTTCGGGGGCTTGTTTACGGCTTGAGAGTAAAACCAAAACCGGACGGTCCGTCTTGCTAACAATGCTCACCGGCTTTCCAGAGAGATTTGGCAATGGTAAGTATACGTGAAAAGTGCTGCCTTGCTTTGGTTGGCTCTCCAACGTCATCGAACCACCATGCAGAGCTACCAACCGACGCGTGATACTTAATCCCAGTCCAATTCCTGTCGGACGGCGATCGGGAGGTCCAAGAGTGACGAATGGTTCAAAGATGTGTTCTTGTTGTTCAACTGGAATTCCTGATCCCGTGTCTTTTACCCATAGGTGAAGGTGAGGCGGTTCGACTTCTACTCCTAATGTAATCTTCCCGCTGGACGTAAACTTTTGAGCATTGTGCAGGAGATTGAGGAGAATCTGGCGCAACCGCACCGGATCAGCGGTTATCATCGGCAAACGCTCTGGTAGGCTCAACTGCCACTTTACGTTTTTTGAGTTATCTGCGTTATCAGCCATACTGTGAAAAGCATCTTCCAAAAAAGGGCGGGGGTTAAATGTCTCAGGAAATAGGTCGAGTGCATCGATTTCCGCCCGAGACAAGTCAAGTAAGTCATTAATCAGGCGGATTAAATGCTCTCCGCTATTATAGATATGACCAAAGTCTCGCAAGACCGCTTGTGGAAGTTCAACATCATAAGGGTTGGGCACTTTAAGCGCGGCCTGACTATATCCTAGAATCACATTCAATGGTGCGCGCAACTCGTGGCTGACATTCGCCAACAGCCGGGTTTTTAATTGGTCAGCCTTTTCCGCAGCGGCTCGGGCCTGCACAGCCTCGCTGTACAATTCGGCGTTGCGCATTGCTATACCTAACTGATCCGCCAAGGATTGCAGGCCGATTAACTCCTGGCGTTGATGTGCCTTTGGATGTTGGCTGTGA
>Ga0187854_10003356_pt1 | contig 12774 bp, 23 predicted proteins | sample June2016WEW_6_15_FD_132445 | JGI IMG/M metagenome (GOLD analysis project Ga0187854, IMG submission 132445) | Peatland microbial communities from SPRUCE experiment site at the Marcell Experimental Forest, Minnesota, USA - June2016WEW_6_150 | ecosystem: Environmental > Terrestrial > Soil >...
TAGGTCTATTCATCTAGAAAGAAATTCGAAAGAATTAAGAGAATACGATCGTAGATTCGTTAATTCTACATTTATTCATTGAAACTGCCCCCTGAAGGGGGCAGTCTTCTGACAAGGATAAAATTGATCGTGGTATAAGACTAAATGATGAAGAACTTGAAAACGCAAAAAGAAGACTATGTAAATATCATGAACAGCTGATAGATCTAGATATATTATAAAGGAGATGTAAAAGATGGATATAGAAGAAAGAGTAGACGAATTGGACGAACATACTACAATTCAAATGGAATTGATAAGAGAACTTACCGATAGAGTAAAGAAATTGGAAACACTAATTTTGTCCATGACTGAATTAATGAAAAATAGCGGTGTCGAAAATCATTATTTGACAAACGAAGAACTAGAAAAAAGAGATTATTGATAATAGAACTGATAAAGAGGTTGTATAATATGTCAAAAAGTAGACAGGCAACTGATTTTGGATATTTTGAGTATGATGATGAAACGGAAGAATATACGTATTTCGATGATGATAACCGTCCAACAGATGAAGATGGAAATAGGATAGACAAAGATGGCAATATAATAGAATTGTCCGAAAAAAACAAGGCTGAACAAGAATTAATAGAAATAGAACAGGAAAGGTTGTGTGAGGAAAATGAAAGATTACAACATGAAATGTTGGAAGCATATGAAAAAGGAGATATAAAAGGATATAAAAAGACTGTAGTAACTGTAAGAGAGTCTCCAAAAGTTACTACCACTACTACTATTGAGACGATTACAACAAGTGAGCAAAAGAAAGAAAAAATCCTCCCAGAGGGGCAAAAAGACCTGGAAGGAAATGAGGCATCAAATATAAGATTTGGAGACTTGGTTACTAGAAATATAATGCTAACCACACATAGTATGCTCAAAACACACTTGATATTATTTCCTAGCTTTGGTTTCAAAAACGAAATTTCTGGAATGATATTGTATGGCCCAAATGGAACTGGAAAGACTGAATACTGTAGTAAATTAATGCTATTAAAGGACTATACTAAACATTGTGACTTTGAGTTTGTAGACATTTATCATCTTATAGATAGCGAAATGGGTGAAACTTCAAAAAAAGTTGCAGATAAATTTAAGGAATGGACAGATGTATATAAAAAGAAAAACAGAATACAGGTAAAAATCATTGATGAAGGTGAAATGGTATTTTTACATAAAAAGGACAAGGGCTCAAAAGCATACTCTGAATTGAGCAACAGTATGCTAAAACATACTGGAAAGTTCAATGGAGTATTTCTCATTATTATAACAAACGATAGAGACCTTTTAAATAAGGGAGCAATTTCAAGATTCGAAAGCGTATATTGGCCTCCATTAGATAATTTAGAAAGAAATGATTTTATGAAGAACAAATTTGAAAAATCGGAAATTAAAGTAGACATGAAAGACTTTGACAAAATCGAGCCATATTTGGAACATTTACACTTTGGTGACATAAGAACTCATAACAAACTAATGTCACATATAAAGGGTTGGTATGTCCAAAACCACAAAAAAGGAGATATGATAAAAATAGAAGAGTTGATTCCGCTATTTGTGGAATTCAATGAAAAAATAAAGAAAGATATAGAAGAAACAGAGAAAAACGAAAAGAGTAATAGAGGAAATTACAAGTCCCTAGGAGAAATTATATCACCACCTGGAGATAATTTCGTTTATCCTGAAGAAGAAGAAATGATAGACTATTGCATAAATAATTGCAATCCAAGATTTAAAACTAACTATCTCAAATTAAAACAGGACTATGAAATGCTTGGATTGAGAGGAAATCAACTAGAAGGATTTTTAAAACCCAGCTATAAGACAATTAAAGAAAGAGGAAAGAAATAAGTATTGATTATCTATGTTACTAGACAGGTTGGTTGGCTGTTTAGCAGCTCCATACTGTGTAAACTATTACTCTTAAAATAACTTAATCTAAGAAAGGGGGGGGTACTTGCAATAGCCAACCAACCTGTCGAATGATAGATATTCTATTTTATCCACTCGTCACCAACTATTTCTCCATTTTTTACCTTTTCCTCGTAAATTTCTGGACTATTTACTCTAATATATTGAGGACTAAGTCTATTTTCAAATTTTTTATCATCTTGATCACTTACATCTGTTTGTCCGCTATTTTTCCCATTGCTTTCGTTTGTACCGTTAGCTTTGTCTTTTAATCCATATGTATGCCAAAGCGCCCCATCACAATCTTTGTATTTCGGGTCTTCTGACTTGCAATTTCTATGTCTAAATTTATGAAGGTCAATTGCCATTTCATTGGTGACTATTGCATCATGACCACATTTTTTACATTTGTATCTATCGGTTATCTTACCGTTTTCTTGTAGTTCACTTTCTAGGTCAAGCAAATATTGAATCGTATCGCCTATCGATTTAAACTTTTTATCATCTTTAACTTTTTCTAGCAATCTTGCTGTACTCATTTGCATGCCGTGCATCTTTCTACCTTCTGTGATATTATTTTGGTTTTCTATTATCATATTTTCTTACCTCGCAGCGCCGTAGCAACCGGCGACGACAGATTTAGATATTTTGTGATACTACAAACCGCACTTTGTGATACTACAAACCGCACTTTGTGATGCTACAAACCGCACTTTGTGATGCTACAAACCGCACTTTGTGATACTACAAATGTAGGTTTGTATATATATAGATTTGCAAAAAGTATGCACAAACCAACGCTTGGTTGCCTTTGAATAACTGTGGCAGTCTGTCAAACTTAGAATATGCTTGTGACGCATAAATTATGCGCATGTACATAAGCATAAGCATTATGATAAGCATGTATGATAGTCTTAACGAAATGATAATTTTTATGTGAACAAAGCGCAAAGTTTAAGTAGAGCTATCAACGAGTCTAGTTCTATGCTTAAAAAGTACATTTTTTTTGTCAGTACATTATTTGGAGAGTGAAATTGTCTATGGGACTTGACCCAATGCTCAAAAAAGAAATTAACAAAGTTATTCCTCATGGTGCTAAAGCGGGTGAAATATTTAAGGTACCAAATAGAGGTATTATAGAAATTACAGAAGCAATATCTGATAGCAAAGTGAATTATACTTTTTATGATGAACCTAATGATGTGGAAAGATTAACTAAATTGGCTACAAAAAAATTGGCAGAGGAAGCCGCTAATGTTAAGGCAGCTAGTACAGTTACAGTTCCGAATGTATTGAATACTTCACAGGCGCTTCAGACACAAAAGGATACTTCACAGAGCAATCGATTTAAAAATTTACAGGAGAAGAATATGGTAGATGATTTAGAACCGACAGCAGTGGATACTGTCAAATATGAAAAGATTCAGAAAGAGAAACAATTCAGAGAAAATGTGAACAATGCGATTAATATTGCATCAGAATTGAAGGGTGATATCAAAAAGATTAAAGAAGAACTATGTGAAGGTCCAGATTGCTTAAAGAATCAAGTTCAGAGCAAATTTAGTGAAATAGATGCAAAGATTGCAAAGTTAGATGAAAGAAGTGAGGTTTTTGTATGTGAGAAGTGTGGATATCCAAAGGTACCGGGATTGAGTTCATACTGTCCTCAGTGTGGAGCGAAGATACCCAGTTGGAATACAGATGATGGAGAACCAATACCTGGATGGGTTCCATATTGGGAATTGCATAAAGAAGAATAAAACAGTGTAAAAATATATTTATATGATTTCGCGTTTATTTAAATATGCATTGTGCTATTAGACTTCCCTATAAATTTCTACAGAAAGCAAAACTATATAACAGGGGAATAAATTTTTTACAATGAAATTAAAATAAAATAAGACCGAAATTAGATCAATATTAGCAAAATAAATAGAATAGAGTTAATTATGCTAGAACAGATTAAGAATACAAATCAATTTAAGAGAGGTACTCTAGGATGGGTTAGAGAACAGCAAAGAGTCAAAGCAGAAAGAGAAGCGAAAACTAATAAAGTTCAATGTTCAATTTGTAACGATTATTTTCAAAAAGAAGATGATTTAGATGATGACATATGCGATAGTTGTTGGATCTTAGTGAACAAATAAATGAAACAAAGATATATAGAAGAGTATAATGATAAAATATTGGGTTGATATAAAAGCTTTAAAGCAGGGAGAAGAAGTATCAATTGGTGATGATGATATAATTTTGGAGGTTGATAATTATGATAGTTATATTCATATAAGTATTTTGAGATTTGTAGCAAATAATTGATAGTCCTAAAATTTTGTATTATATATATACATACATTTTTTTATGACATACTAAGATTTGAAACAAAGAAAAGAAATTGAGAAAACAATAAATTGAGAAAACAATAGTTACAGGAGATAAAATAAAATGGTAATAGAGTTTGTAAGTGCAGACGAAGTGAGAACAGGACGTGGAGGAAAAGGTAATGGTGTAAAATATAAAGCATATTCTGAGGCTCTTGCTCCACTTGTATCGAGTTTGAAAGAACAGATTGAGAAAAATAAAGAAGGAATTATAAGAATAAAGAATAAAGATCTTGCAAAAGAAATGGGTGGAACATTTGCCAAGAAAAATGCTACTTCCATCTATTGGGGAACGAAATATTCTTTGTTCAGAGAGGGTATTGTTGTAAGTACTGGAACTCATAGAGATGGAGATAAAATATTGACTATGAGAATGAAAGTTGAAGGTGATGTGTTACCAAATTCACTTGCAAGAATTGGTAAGAAGTCTGAATCAACTTTAAAAGGTGATTTGGAACAGGAACAGGAACAGGAACAGGAACAGGAATCTGAAGAATAAAGAAATCGTGTGATATATTAGTTGTGGTTTGTTATAGACTCATCATCTATGACAAACATTTGATTGTTAATAGTGAAGGAGATGTGACAATTTGAAACCTGGCGGATTTTTTAAGAGAGAAAACGAAGAAAACAAAGAAAATGAAGATATATCTAGAACACAAGTTGTGAAAAGGGTTAGTAGTCAACCCATTAGTTCTTCTGGTGAAATGATTACAAGAGGAGAAGTTGATGCTATAGTTGCTGAAAGATTAGAAAAATCGTTTGCTAATCGGAAACAAGATGTTTCAGAGGAAAGTTCATTTGGCCTTGGTAGTAAAACAATTAAAGAATTAAAAGAGGTTGCTGGGGTATTTGCAGCTTTAAAGGAAATTTCTTCAAATCCATTGCAGACTATAATAGAACAAAAGGTAGGTACTATGGCTGCGGGTGTTGTAGAAAGATCTTTTAATATACCACAAACTCCTCAGAATCAAGATTGGATTGATAGAATTTTAAATAGTCAAACTGGAGCTGGATTTGGTGCTGCATTAGGACAACGTGGACCTGAGCTTGCAGATAAATTAATTAGTACTTTTGGTAAAGAGAAAATAGAACATTGGGGCGATAATATAACTGGTGGAAGGAGAGGAAAACAGGGAACTGGAGGTATTGGTGATATAGGTAGTATTGATAGTGGTAATAATGAGGATAATAAGCAAGCTGAAATTGCTTTGATTATGAGATTAGATCCCAATAATCCAGAACATATAACTGCATATGCTGCATCACAAGGTAATATTTCATTAGACGTAGCTAGAAAAATGCTTATGATACATCAAGACGATTTTATTAAGCAAGGTAAGGGTATTGTTCAAGATAGTGGGAATATTGTTCAAGAATATAGGCCACCAGTGTCTTATGGGCAAGGTCAGCAATTACAAGGAGAAGAACAAGAAGAATTACAGGACAGACACGTTTCTGATGATATTAAAGCTAGACAATTAGAACCAGATGCTTTACGTCCTCAAATGAAACCTGAATTAATTGAGATAGGACAAAGACAAGAGCAAAGACAAGAACAAGAACAAATTCAGGAAGGATTACAAATCAATGATAATGAAGCTGATGTTAATATAAGTGAACCTGATGTTAATATAAGTGTCTATCTTAAATCGATGACTCAAACAATGTCTGATTTATCTGAAAAAGTGACACAACAAAATGAGATTATTTCTCAATTACAGACAGATCTTAATATGGTTAAAGAAAAAGACATCGAAAGGACAAAAAAGAATATGGAAAGAACAGATGAAGACATTTTTGCTGGAGTAAGAAAAGTGAGAAATATTAAAATTGGAAAGAATGTTGGAGAGGAAATTGGAGAAGAAGTTAAAAAAGAGGCTATAAGGAGATAATGAAATTATGAAACCCAATTTTAAGAAACCTAGTGGAGATTTAGAGAAAAATGTAAAAGTTGAATTTGAAAAGATTAAAGCTGAACTTGATGCGAAAGCAGATGAAAGAGTAAGAGCCATATTACAAGAAAGAGAGGAAAAGACAAAAAAAGAGAGAGCTGATAAAATTGCAGAGGCTATGGATGCTGCAAAGAAAATTGCTGAGTCTTCATCTTCATCTTCAGGTACTGTATCTATTGGACCTGAACAAGCAAAACATAATCATAAAGATGATGAAATCGCTTGTCCGACTTGTAAAGGAGGTCATATACATAAAGTTGATGATAAAAATGGTTTAATATATAAATGCACAAAAGACGGATGCGGTTTTGAAGCGATTTTGGTTGATAAACGAAGTGATTTTAAATGTAACAACTGTGGAGCACCAATTAAGAAACCTGAAGATCCAACTAAGGAAAAGGAAATGGAAGGTTGTCCTTTTTGCAAAAGTAAGAAAGCTGTTCGTCATAATTGGGGAAAATTGTGGGGAGTTGTTAATAAATGAAATATAAAATGCATTACATGAATAAGGAGGGATTAGTTGGTTCTTGGACAGAGGTAGAATTACCAGATAACGCTGTCCCTTTGCATACTCAAATTTTCAAGATATCGGCCAGCGGAGATAGTTGTACGTTTATAAAAGATTCGGATGAACTTTTAGGAGACAAGAGTAACTATAAATATAATAGTGAGACTGGAGAATTGTTGATAATTAGTGAAGATGGTAAAAATTTATTAGAATATAGAATAGTTACTAGAATATATTGTTTGATTCCTTTAACAGATGTAGACAGTAGTAATTCATCTGCAAAAATTACGAAAATGATTGATGAAATTCACAGACGTAAAGTGAAGAATATGGAGATTGATAACAGTATAAATAGGTTATGACGATTTACGATTTACGACTTATGATTAGCTATGTTGAAACCTCTTAAATTACCTGGTAAAGAAAATAAAGAAAATAATATTGATAAATTGGTGGCTTCCAATCTAGTGGACATATTATTTAAACATGTTTTGAGAAGTGTACAGAATGATAGATCAACTGTCAAATTTAATTTATTCAAAAAGGCTTTCATTATTAGTGGACTTGGTGGTACTAGAGATGGGACAAAAGAATATATAAATGGAATGTTTACTGAAGATATTAAATTGTTGTTAAATGATATGGCAAAAGAGATGGATAAAAGGAAAAGACAAATATAGAAAAGAAGAAGTTGGAGGGATGAATTAATATGACTAAGTTAAGTAGTGAATTGGAGGAAGAAGAAAATTTTATCGCAGATTATATTTCGCAAATGAGAATGATGAGCTCGATGACTGATCTTCAAATAAAAGTGTTGTTAAAAAGAATGATGTTAGAAGATCCAGAATGGTTTGAATTGTTAAGAGCAAGATTTAGAAGAAAGCAAATGAAACAAGCAATGAAATTAGCAAAGGAAGTAAAGACAGATGTTCATGGATCAATACATGATTTGGCGAGAAAGGTAGCCTAGAAGAATTGTTAAGGCGGATTATTAATGTCTGACTATAAAATGGTTGTATCTATAAAATGTGGGTCATGTGGAACTGTATATACAAATACTATGCCATATCCTTGTCCAGAATGTGAAAGAAGACGTAAGGGAGTTATGGCTCCTCCAGAATATCCAGATATATTTATTACATGTTGAGCATATATTTATGGATTTGAACACAATAAAAAAGGAGACTACATATATAAGTAGTCAAAATGTTGGAAATGTAGATGAAGACGTAGATGGGAGTGGAAATGAAATTGGAGGCGAAGGTGGAAGTAGTATAAAGAATACTATATTAAAACATACGATTAGACCTATGATATCGATTGCTATTAATAAAATACATTCTGGACTGAAGGGGAAGTACGATAAGGATATATTTGTTTATTCAGATCCTAGATTATTGTTTTTGGATAAGTTGGGAAAAGATTTTATCAAAGAAAATGTATCTGGTAGTAATATAAATCTATTGAATAAAACTGTTGATATTTGTTTGGGGATTTTGAAGGAAGATGTATATTATCGAGTAAGAGGACTTCTTTTGTTAAATATGTTTATGGAAGAGAATGTAAGATTTGTTCTGACTGATAAAGAAAAGGAATTAGAAAAAGAAGTAGAAAAAAGAAATTGAAAAAGAAGTAGAAAAAAGAAATTGAAAAAGAAGTAGAAAAGAAGGAATAAGTATGGTAAGACTTATTAAAAGAACAAAGGATAATGTTCAAATAACTCGAGAACAAATAAAGGAGATGGATGATGCTTATAATTTGTTGATAGAAAAGAAGATTAGTGAAGAAGACTATATTGGTATTTGTGCTAAATTTGGTTGTAGACCGATTGATAAGAGAAAAGAACCATTATATTCACCTGGAGATAACACTTCGCGTGTGGGCTTTCTCTGGTGTTGTTACAATTCTGAGAAGGGAAAATATTTTCAGAATGTTCTCAAAATGATTATTAGATCTACTTTGACTACTGTTCACAATTTGTTAATAGGTAGAGCTGGAAAGGATATTGAAAAGGACGGTTGTAATTTAAATTATAAAGACGCCAGATTATCATTTATAAATAAGTTAGGAAAAGAATTTATTGATAAACATATAGGTAATGAAAACGGGGGTTCATATAAGAAGTGGTTTTCAGTTGAAATTCTTGATATTTTATTATGGTATGCAGCTAATGACATTAATTTCAGAGCAAAGTTGTTTAAAATGATGAATACAATTTCTGATAGGAAAACAGTATTTCAGTTAACAGACTATGAAGAGTTTAATGATAAAAAGTTTGGATGATTTTGGTTGATTTGATGAGGTAACAAAATGATTAAAGTAGAGAAAGAAAGAGTATTAGAAGTATTGGGTTTGAATCCTGCATATCTTATTGGAAGAGAAATTTTGTTGAAAAATTATGGAAATTCTGCAAAGATTATTGACATAAATCTTAAATGTACACATTTGAAATTAGAATTTCCAGATAGAAGTACAAAATGGATTGGTACAGACGAGTTAGAGAATATTATGATATTTGATGAATTTGATATTTCACATAATTGTATGATTAGTGTTAAGTTAATAGTTGATGCTTTGCAAGGAAATATTTAAATTATAACGGTATAAGATGAAAAGTTTTGCGTGGGCGATAGTAAGAACAAAATATCGTATAAGTCGTGGACAATCGTGGGTAGCCTTCTTCAAGGATGCTGTCTATGTCTATATAGCGATTTTGGCTTTGGAAGATTTATTGAAGAGATTTGGCATAGTTGATCCTATATTGATAAAATATTTGTTAATTATAATGGTACCATTGTATTTCCTGGGTTGTTATATTGTGGGTTTATTAGATGAGCGCTGGGGAATATGGAAAATGGAGAGTGTATGGGGCAGTCGTGAGTTAAATCCATTTATGGAACGTTTAAATGAAATGATAAAAGAAATTCATGAAAGTGTAGTTAAAATTGATAATGAATTAATGATAGAATACAAAAATAAATACGAAAAGAAGTATGAAGAGAAGTACGAAAAGAAATATGAAATCGACAAAAGGGTGGATACTATTCGAGATATTTCAGACAATAAGAAGTAAAATTAAATATATGCCTGAAGAAAAGTTCTATAAGATGATATTGATATTGGTTTACTTAATAGGATTGGTATACCTTATTTTGAAGAAACATGGATATATTTAATAGAAGAAAATATTTTTCTGATGAAATTGGTTGATTAAATAATGACTATTGACCTTGTATCACGAGATGAAGTTATAGATGAAGACAAAAGAAATAGTAAGAAAAGGTATCTTCCAACTGATGCAATCTGTGTTCGATGTGGGTGTGTGAACAACGGGTACTGGGAGAGCGAATGTGTTATCTGTTCGTGTAAATGTGGAGGACATGATTTCATTGCTGGCAAATTGGGAATAGATTTAAGATTATTGTTGGATCTGAAAATTGATGAAATTAGAATGATGTGTGAAAGTTGTGATGTTGCTTGTGGTAATAAAAGTAGAGCAGAAATGACAGTTTTATTGTTAAGAGAGTTTCACTGGTTTCAGGATTTTGATAGACTGATAACAAAAGAGTTAATAAGAAAGATATTGAAACGAAATAAGAAGAAGTTTAGGTTTACTCTTGATATAGAGAGCGAAGTAATAAAAGTGAAGAAAGAAATCAATAAAGAGATCAGATGGAATTTAGTAAGAAAAGAGGATGTGTTGAAATAGTAGAAATATATTGAAATAGAGGGTGTATTGTTATTGAATTTTGGGACGGTATGGATTTCTTTGATTATATTATTGAATGTAGATTATGTGGAAGTACCGATAGTCGTAGAGGATATAATAATAAACCTGTTTGGACACGTGACAAAGATATAGATGGAAATTGGACACATCAATATATCTGTTATTCATGTAGGTATTTGGATAATAATTATTGTTACAAATGTGGTGAAGAGAAGAAACTGATATTTCATTATGATAATGATGGATTATGGGATGGAAAGAGAATTTGCTTTTCGTGTATGGCATCAAATGGAAAATAACTATCTGTTAAACTCTACTAATAAGCTCAGAATTTTTTAACAAGAACCTTTATATGCTTTTCAAGCGCAGATATGTTAGAGTACTATATGTTAACTTTATAAAGTGATATATAGTCTGAGTAGATAAGATAGAAAATAGAGGACAATCAGAAATGGTTATATGTGTCTGCAAATATCCTATTATGATAAAGGATAAGAGATATGGAGGTAGTGATACCTATATATCTATTCCGTTAGAGATTACTGGTGGAATTGAAGTACCCATACCTGATATGGAAGTTGTCGATGAAATCGGATTTGATAACATCAAACATAAATATATGAAGGTTAAATGGCAAGATGATATTCCAATTTGGGCAAAGAGATATAATGTGAATGAACATATAGTAATGGCTGGTTGTTCTGAAGAAAAGTTATCGTGTGATACGAAGAGTATTTTTGCAGTTTCTCATCCTATTGAGGAATGGAATGAATATCATACGATAGATTTGATTGAACAGACCAAGAAGAAAATATAAAGGAGGACGAATTATGGCTATATTAAAAGTAAGAGGACCTAATGCGAAGGGCGAATATAAAGTGTTCATGTCAAAAGTCGTAAGAGATGGAAGAGTCCAGAAAGCATTTGCAGAACAAATTGGACATAAGACCGGCGCATGTGTAAGAGGAGCAGTTCATGCTGGAATGACTGGTCCAGAAATCAAAGATGCGGTTAGAAAGTGTGGCAAAGCCAATTATGGTACCAAACTCTCCATTCATCATTCTGACTGAGTAATACAATAGTGATAGTCCTTACTAATAAGAATTCTCAGTAATAAAAGTTTATGTCGAAGAAAGAAACAGATATAAGTGCTATTGAACTTGCTCTACTAAGAAAAGGAACAGGTGGGATAGAGGCTGTATCTGTTGGAGCAGATGGACAGGCTTTATCTAATGGAGATATTGATAATATCAAATATAGATTGGTATTAAGATCTCCAACTAGAAGCGGTCCAAAGGAACAATCTAGTAGGGCTAGAGACCTGAAAGCCTGTAAAGGCCTGAAAGGTTGTGAATTTGCAGGATGTGCTGAAAAAGCATTTGGCAAGTTACCAAAGAATTTGGAACGTTTGAAAGGACTCTGTTCTGTCAATCCTATTCGGCGAATCAATTGAAACAATCAGATAAGTAAACTGAAATAGAAACTGAGATAGAAATTGAAATAGAAATTAAGATGAATAGCATAGTGAATAAAATTATGATGAGGTGAGAATATGGATTTCTCAGAATTAAAAAGGTTACCTCTTGGAGATGCTGTTAATGCAGTAGTGTCTGAAGGTGGAGCTACAGTTGGTGGCTTTATCGGTGCAGGCGCACTTGGAAGGAGATTTCAAGCTGCACTTGGTTCAACAGATAGCGCTATAGTTACTACCATGGATGGATTAAAGGCGGCGGCATATAACAACGGTCCAAAGATTGCTGCATGGTATATTCTCAGAGGAAAGAATTTATTTGGAGGAGCAACTCCAGATGTAGAAAAGGGTATTGTAACTAACGTTGCATTTGATTTGCTAATGAGAGCATTGAATAAAGGTGTAAATCCAGCAACGGCTACAATATTCGGATATCAGGCAATGGGAGAAGGAAATAGTGGTGCAGGAAGTGGAAATGTAAGCGCTACAGATGTACAGGCTCTCATACAGAAGAATGCTGCACTAGAAGCAGAAGTAGGTAGATTGAGAGGTGCAGGACCTGTTCTTAATCCAGATGCCAGACAAAGAAAGTATAAATTTATGCCTGGTACGAGTAGTGCAGGAGAACCAGGAGCGCCACTGACACCAGGAGTTCGTGCTAGACAGAAGAGATATGGATTTGCAGGAGAACAATCTGCAGCAGGAGTAGCTTCAAAACCTGGAGCAGCCAATATCCAGGCCGGAAAGATGTTTAATATGGCGTGAGGAAAGGAGGATCAACA